>Ga0206123_10000477_pt1 | contig 39491 bp, 36 predicted proteins | sample Helgoland_Spring_2_FD_160086 | JGI IMG/M metagenome (GOLD analysis project Ga0206123, IMG submission 160086) | Pelagic subsurface seawater microbial communities from Kabeltonne, Helgoland, North Sea - Helgoland_Spring_Bloom_20160316_1 | ecosystem: Environmental > Aquatic > Marine > Epipelagic ...
TATACTTCGTCATTTAGAAAAATAAAAGAGTAAAGTTATAAAATTAATGGATGAGATTCTATTACTTTTACATTCCTATGAAAGCTTTAGAGTTAAAAGCTGTTTTTTCTAAGGATGAAAAGACAACGAAAATTTGTGATTTTTTTGAAGAAAATGAACTTTCTCACCTTCATTTAAAGGGGTTGGTGGGGTCAGCTCCTTCGTTTATTGCAAATGGAGTAATTTCAAAATTCCCTGTAAATCAAGTATTTATTTTAGATGATAAAGAGGAAGCAGCTTACTTTTATAATGATTTACAACGAATTGTTGGAGAAGATAAAGTGTTGTTTTTTCCTGCTTCTTACCGAAGAGCTTATCAGGTAGAAGAAACAGATAATTCTAATATTTTATCAAGGGCTGAGGTGTTAAATGCTTTAGCAAAGAAGAGTAGTGCAAAGTGTGTTGTTACTTATCCTGATGCATTATCAGAAAAAGTTGTAACGAAAAAGAACTTAGAAAAGAATACTACTCGAATAAATGTTGGGGATGAAATTTCAATAGACTTTTTAAATGAAATTTTATATGAATATGGTTTTGAACGAGAAGATTTTGTTATTTCTCCAGGACAGTTTTCTATTCGTGGAGGAATTGTAGATGTATTTTCATTTTCTAACGATAATCCATATCGAATAGAGTTTTTTGGTGATGAGGTAGAATCTGTAAGAACTTTTGATCCTGTTACTCAGTTGAGTATTAAAGAGTATAAGCGTTTAGCAATTGTACCTAATGTTCAAACTACTTTACTTAAAGAAAGTAGAGAGAATTTTTTAGAATTTTTGTCAAAAAACACGATTGTTTGGGCTAAGAATGTAGCGCTTTCTGCAGGCCAAATTCAAAAAGATTTTGATCAGGCATTATTTGCCTATAAAGATGTGGAGGACTCTCCTTTAAAGCATGTTAAGCCCGAAGATTTATTTACAAGTAAGGAAGAGTTTATTGCTGAAATTTCTAAAAGGAATACAATAGAGTTTGGTTCGCAATATTTTTTAGATGCAGATTTAGAAATAAAATTTAATCAGAAGCCTCAGCCTAGCTTTAACAAGAATTTCGATTTATTACATGATGATCTTGTTGCTAAAAAGAAAGAAGGATTTAATAATGTTCTTTTAGCAGATAGCAGTAAACAAATAGAGCGGTTAACTAATATTTTTGAAGATATTGGTAAGGATTTAGATGTTCATCCTATTTTGTTGCCAATGCACGAAGGGTTTATTGATTTAGATGAGAAGCTAGCATGTTATACAGATCATCAAATATTTAACAGATACCAGCGCTTTAATTTAAAAAGTAGTTATAAAAAGAAAAATGAAGCGTTAACGCTAAAAGAAATTCATGGTTTAAAACCAGGAGATTTTATCACGCATATCGATCATGGTGTTGGAAAGTTTTCTGGATTAGAAAAAATTGATGCACAGGGTAAACAGCAAGAAACGATAAGGATTGTATATTCTAATAATGATTTGTTGTACGTGAGTATTCATTCGCTTCATAAAATCTCAAAATTTGTTGGGAAAGATGGAACGCCTCCAAAAATTAACAAGTTAGGTTCTGATACTTGGAAAAAGTTAAAGACGAAAACAAAATCTAAGATTAAAGAGGTTGCTTTTGATTTGATAAAACTGTATGCTGAACGTAAATCAAAAAAAGGATTTCAATATAGCCCTGATACTTATTTGCAAACAGAGTTAGAAGCTTCTTTTATTTTTGAAGACACACCAGATCAGTTAACTACAACTATTGCTGTTAAAAAAGACATGGAGGCTGAATATCCTATGGATAGGTTAGTTTGTGGTGATGTTGGTTTTGGTAAAACAGAAATTGCTATTCGTGCAGCATTTAAAGCTGTAGCTGATAATAAACAGGTGGCGATATTGGTTCCTACAACTATTTTGGCTTTACAACACTTTAAAACATTTAAAAAACGATTGGAAGATTTTCCGGTAACGGTAGATTATATTAATCGTTTTAAAACTCCTAAACAACAAAAAGAAACGCTTCAACGATTATCGGAAGGAAAAGTTGATATTTTAATTGGAACGCACAGGATTGTAGGGAAGGATGTGAAATTTAAAGATATTGGTTTATTAATTATTGATGAGGAACAGAAGTTTGGAGTATCTGTAAAAGACAAACTAAAAACGTTTAAGGTAAATATTGACACATTAACTTTAACGGCAACTCCAATTCCGAGGACATTACAATTTTCTTTAATGGCGGCTCGTGATATGAGTAATATTATGACTCCACCTCCAAATAGACAGCCGGTAGATACTAAGTTGGTTGCGTTTAATGAGGAGGTTATACGTGATGCTGTTAATTATGAAACGTCTCGTGGAGGGCAAACATTTATTGTAAACAATCGAATTGAAAATATCAAAGAAGTAGCTGGAATGGTTCAACGGATTTGCCCTGATGTGAGAGTTTTAATTGCTCACGGACAGATGAAAGGAGATGAATTGGAGCAAAAAATGATGGCATTTGTTGATGGAGAATATGATGTAATGATTGCGACAACTATTATTGAGTCTGGATTAGATATACCCAATGCCAATACCATCATTATTAATAATGCGAATCATTTTGGTTTGAGTGATTTGCATCAGATGAGAGGTAGAGTAGGGCGATCAAACAAAAAAGCTTTTTGTTATTTGTTAGCCCCGCCAATGCACAGTTTAACACCTGAGGCAAGAAAAAGATTAACAGCAATTGAACAGTTTTCTGATTTAGGAAGTGGTTTCCAAATTGCCATGCGTGATTTAGATATAAGAGGAGCAGGTAATTTATTAGGGGGGGAACAAAGTGGATTTATTTCTGAAATAGGTTTTGATATGTATCAGAAAATATTGCAAGAAGCCATTGACGAATTAAAAGAGTCTGAATTTAAGGAGCTTTACGCAGAAGAACTAAAAGATAAAGATTTTGTAAAAGATTGTCAATTAGAAACAGATTTGGAAATAATGATTCCGGATAAATACATTACGAATATTGGCGAACGATTAAGCATTTATAGAGATTTAGATAATTTAGAATCACAAGAAAAATTAGATGCATTAAAAGAGCAGCTGATTGACCGTTTTGGAGAGATACCAAAATCTACACAAGAATTATTTAGTGCCATCCAATTAAGATGGATAGCTAAGAATATTGGTTTAGAGAAAATGGTGTTAAAGCAAAAAAAATTAGTTGGTTATTTTATAAATAATCAAGAGTCGTTATTTTATCAATCACCTAAGTTTACAGCAGTTTTAAAATACATACAAGCCAACCCTCATACTTGTAAAATGAAAGAACGAAATAACAAGTTAACGTTAGTTTTTGAAAACGTAAATAATGTAAGTGAAGCTATAGGGTTGTTAGAGCCTATTGTGGGGAGTAATTCTTTAAGAACTTGTGTTTAGTTATACGTGTATGGCAGCTCTATTAGAACTATTTACTTAGTTTTTCTGTTTTAACAACACCACTTTTATCTTCTTTCACTTCATAAAGGTAAATCCTTCTTCTAAAGGCTGTAAATTTAGATTATTAGATTTTATCAAAAATGGATGATGTTATTTGGTTAACGACCCTATTCATTGAATGTACTAGAGAAATAAATTATCCGAAAAATAATGATAGCTATTTTAGCTCTAATATAGCTCGTTCAATCACTTCATCTTTGGTTCTGTCATTCCAATCAAAAAATGCAAGAATATCTGGAGGCACTCCATTTTCGTAATCAGGTTTTTTGTTTAGGGTGAGCGCTTGGGTAATAGAAAAACGGTAGGTCCATCCGTTTGGCAATTGTCCTCCATTTGGTAATCCTAAACCACCTCCGGTAGTATCTCCAATTAAAATCATATTAGGAATGGCTTTGGTTGCTAAAGAAGTAAAAGACCCTGCGCTGTAAGTTCCTCTATCTGTTAATACAGCTACTTTTTTGTTGTACCTTATTCCATCGTAAGGATGAGCATATACAGGTTCTGCTGGTGAAAATTCATTGTGACCTTTTCCAATTTTTATTCTAGAATAATTGACTAAAGTTGAACTTTCTACAAACCTACTTAATAGACTAAAGACATCATTTACTGCTCCACCACCATTTTCTCTTAAATCTAAAATAAGCCCTTTGGTATCTTTATATCGTTCTAAAACAAAATCAATGTTAGTGGAATCTACCGTTCCTGTAAAAGAACCAAAACGAACATAACCAATGTTTCCGTTATCGATAAAATTGTGTGTAAACGGACCAGAATGATATACATCTTGATTGAGGTAATTGTCTGAGATTATTCGCCAATCGAAATTATCTTGTCCTAGGTAGTTTACTCCGTAGGTAGAAACATTAAAGTTGGAAATTAAATTGGTATGGTCATCTCTTAATTCGGTTAACATTCCCCCTAAAACTTTAAAGAGAGAATCTTCACTCATACCGTCATAAATTTTTGCTTGGTATTTAACTTTGATTTGATTCCAGTCTATATTTTTTAGTTCGAAATAAGCGTATTTTTCATCACACTCTTTCCATAAATATTCAAAATTTTCTTGAGGATTAGTACTTGCTAAATCCTTCTCAATAAATATTTTCTCACACGAAGTAAGAATTAATAGGCCGGATAATAATATTAGTGTAAACGATTTCATAATTACTTGTTGTTAGTGTTAAAAAGTAAAGTGATCTTGAAGGTGTGCATAATCATGTTAAATTGATCTAATTCTCCACCAGTTTTGTAGGCATCCCATAAGTAGGAGAGTTGCACTTTGTTTTTGTTGCTCAATGAAATGGTGTAATCTAAAGCACTGCTCATTCTAAATCCGGAGAACATTTTAAACTCATATCGATCAAACAATTTGGCATCATTCAGGATGCTCGATTGCCCTGCGTATGCAAAACCATTTCTTAAAGAACTATTCAGTAAACCAATGTTAAGGTTAAATGATAAGTTTCGAGTTCGTTCTTTTAGACGGTATTTAATAAAGATGAATTTTTTCTGTTTTTCTTCTTTACGGCTAATGTCTTTGGTCAACTTTATGCTTCCAAATAAAGTAGGGATAAGTTCAATGCCAAGGGCATTATTTTGAAGGCTTTCGTTTATTCTTAGGTTTGCTGTGGTAGTAAATAAGCCACCAGCTTTAACGTTTAGCTTATCAGAGCTTAACTTGTTTAATTTAAATAGTTGAGAATAGTAGCCAGATAAAACTTGCACAGAGCTTTCTGCTGTGTGCCTGTTGTATTCGTTCGAATAACTTCCACTGGACAAGCTAATGCCAACGTGAGTTTCTTTTTTTTCATCTAATCGATGACGAGATGCTCCAAAGTATATAGGAGCTCCACTATAAAATAAAGGTGAAGTTGCAAAATCTCTATACTTTGAAGAACTGAACCCCATTGTGATACCGATATAAGTTGGTCTTGATTTTCGAATCGCCTTATTAGAAAGAGAAAGTTCTTCGGTTTGTGCAAATGTTCCTATTGGAATTAGCAGTAGGAGTAAAATTAATTTGATAATTCTTTTCATTTTTTATAATTATTTCAATAATAAAAAAGCACATATTTCAATAATCCCTTTTACAAGTTCTTACTGAAGTATGTGCTCTTAACTCAATAACCTATCTAAATCATAAGCCCAATTTCTTCTTCAGTGTTGGATTATGATTTTATATTAACTCATTCTTCTTTTGGAAGAATATACCTCAAAGATATTACTACTTTAGTTAGAAATAATAAGGAATTCTATAAGCGGTTTAAAATTTAATTAAATGGTCATCAAAAATATACGAGTGGTTAGCTTCCCTTTGCTTTTAGGTAAAGCTGTGTTAAAGGTGTATCTAAGAATACATATGTTATTAAAATAAGAAGGTTTTATGAATGAGTTAGTGCTACAGATTAATCCCAAAGAAATAACCAACTAATGCAGTTAACCCCATGGTTACTGTACCCCAAAAAGTAATTCTTAAAATGGCTTTTGTTATGCTTGCTCCACCAATTTTAGCAGAGAAAGCACCAAGCATAATTAGAAAAATTAATGCTGTACAATAGAGTAAGATTTCCATTTGATGAAGAGGAAGTAGTAGCGCTACAATTAGTGGTAGTATTCCGCCAACCACAAATGCTCCTCCAGAAGTAAAAGCTGCCTGTATAGGGTTTGCTTGGCTGTTATCTGTTATACCCAACTCATCTCGAACATGCGCTCCAAGAACATCGTGCTCGGTGAGCTCTTTGGCTACTTGTAGAGCTGTTTCTTCCGTAAGGCCTCTTTGTTTATAAATATCAGCTAAATGAAGTAGTTCAAGTTCTGGGTTTTCTTTATGTTGCTGCCTTTCTCTTTCAATGTCAGCTCTTTCAATATCTGTTTGTGAGCTTACAGAAACATACTCTCCTGCTGCCATTGATAGTGCTCCAGCAATTAGGCCTGCTAATGTCGCTAAAACTATAGGTTCGCGTGTATCACTAGCTGCAGCAACTCCAATAGCTAAACTTGCAGTAGAAAGAATTCCGTCATTTGCTCCAAGAACTGCTGCTCTTAACCAATTACTTTTGTGGATGTAATGGTTTTCTATTAGTTCAGTAAATTCTTCCGTAGCCTTGGTCAAAGTAGAATGGATTAAATAGTCATTGAAAAAATACGTGTAGTTGGCTTGTTTCTAATTAATTGTAAATCAAAAGCCATGCAAACGTTCCGAACAAATGGTCTTGCTACTTCAGGTAGTGATAATCCATTTTCTGTTATTTCAACTAAACCATCTTGTTCCATTTCTTTTAAACGTTCTAAGCATTCTTGTAACTCCGGAAATTTTAAGTCTTCGGTTTCCCATGAAGTTTCAAAATGACACATAATGTTCAAGATATGCTTACGAATAACTAAGTCTTCTTCGCTTAATAAGTGTCCTCTAAAAATTGGAATTAAACCTTGATTTACCAAATCAGTATATTCTTCAACTGTTTTTGCATTTTGAGCAAAACCGTACCAACTATCACTAATAGAACTCATGCCTAAACCAACCATCAATTCTGTTTTACTAGCGGTATATCCCATAAAGTTACGGTGCAATGTTTTGTTTTCCATTGCTTTGTGCATAGAATCTGTTTTAAGTGCAAAATGGTCCATACCAATTTCTACATAACCTAAATCAAACAGCATTTGTTTTCCAGTTTCATAAAGCACACGTTTTTCTTCAGCGCTAGGTAAATCATTTTCATCATAACCTCTTTGTCCAACTCCTTTAATCCATGGTACGTGAGCATAACTATAAAAAGCAATTCTATCTGGTTTTAATGTTTTTGTTTTATTAATCGTATCAATAATGCTTTCTTTAGTTTGGTGAGGTAAACCAAAAACTAAATCTTGACTTATTGATGTGTATCCAATTTCTTTACTCCAATCTGTTACTTCTTTTACAGTTTCAAAAGGTTGAATACGGTTTATTGTTTTTTGGACTTTAGGATCATAATCTTGAACTCCAAAGCTGTTTCTTCTAAAACCTAAATCGTAAAAAGTTTGTAAATGTTCTTTAGTAGTATTGTTTGGGTGTGCTTCAAAACTAAACTCATAATCCTCACACTTTTCACCTTTAGAAACAATTCCATCAATTAGTTTCTTAAGATTTTCAGGACTGAAAAAAGTAGGTGTTCCTCCTCCTAAATGAATTTCTTTTATTCTAGGTTTTTCATCAAATAATTCACAATATAAATCCCATTCTTTTAAAACCGTATCAATATATGGTTCTTCAACACTATGCTGCTTGGTAATCCTTTTATGACATCCACAAAACGTACATAAACTCTCGCAAAATGGTAAGTGTATGTAAATGCTTATTCCTTCAGCAGTATTACTTTCAATAAAAGCTTTTTTAGTAGAATTTACCCAATCATCATAAGCTATACCTTCTTTATCCCAAAAAGGAACAGTAGGGTAACTAGTATATCTTGGACCTGCAATGTTGTATTTTTGAATGAGTGAATTGTTCATCTATTTAATGCTGTTTTTAAAATAATAACCCAAAATAAACGAAACACATCCGGGTTTTGTGTTTTCAGGAACCTCGTATGATACCTGCATTTTTTTTAATGGAAACTCCATTGTAATTTCATAAGTGTTTTTAGCACTTTTGGTTTCATTTTCTGAATTAAAAACCAATTCATACTTTCCAGCACCTTTTTTATTTCCTATATCATGTAACTTTATAATTACACCTTCAGGCATTTTAGAAACATCAAATACTAGTTTGTAAACAACACCTTTAAAAAGATTTATTTGATATTCTTCTTTATAAAAAAGATCGTGAGTTTTAATTTCAGTATTTCTTGCATTGTCATATTCAGCAGCACCTAATATTTGGTAAATCTTTTTATTTTTCAGTTTATCGCATTGAGCAGAAGAGCTTTTTATTCCAAATAAAAAGAAGCAGAAAATAGATATGATACTGTGTTTAAATAACATTTCTATTTGTTTTCTCCAACCATTTTTTCGCCAATCATTTTTCCGAAATCTCTCATTTCTTTGGCAATTTCTTTATCATTAGTCGCTCTCTCGTAAGTGTCAGACATAGTAATAATAGACTGATAAAAGAAATGTTTCATTTCATCTAGCATCATGTCTTTAGTCCATAAATCAATACGTAAAGTGTTATTTTCTTTAGCATCCCACAAACTAACAATCATTGCTTTAGCTTGTTTTACTTCATCTTCTCCAGTATCAGATGCTGACCAATCTATTTTCTCTGGAACATGATTCTCATCTAATGATATCGTGAAGTTTATTTCTGATTTTTTCATTTACGGTTTGTATTTTGATTTATTTAAAATTTCTTGTGCGTTGTTGTTTTTCATTAATTGTTCAATAGTGATATTGGGGTTCTTTTTCATGTAAGCTTTTACAATTTGCCATCCAACCCAATGCCCAATTCTACCAGGAGAACCTTCAGGGAATCCTTGAATAAAAGGGGCTTCTCCCATATATTTTATAATTTCTTTGGTGTCTTTAGTATAGAGCAATTTGTTGTCAATAAAATAAAACCAAACAGGTTCAGCATTGGCTTTGCACCAATTTAATTGCTTTTCGTTGTAGTTTATTTTTATGGTGTTTGGTGCTTTTGGCATTAATGCATCCATTAAGTATAATGTTTTTCCTTGGTGAATCATTTCCGTTAGTAAATCAGCATTTTTTTCTTTCAATTCAAACTCGGTAGCTACCCAGCCTAATAAAGCTCCAGCCACTAATCCTTTTTTACTCATAAAAGCTGTTTTGTATTTTGGTAAGCCGAGTTGAGCGTAAGCCTTGTAATCGCTTCCTAGAAACATGTCTAAACCAATTCCTAAATAAGCTTTGTCGGTAGTAATTGCGTAGTTAAAACCCGAAACATAAGTAATTATTTCAGGAATATTTTTTTTAGGAAAATAATAGTTGTAGTGTTTAAAAGCATCATTTAGTTCATTTTCGTAAACAGAAAAGTCGTTATAAACATTGGCAACATCTGTTTTAACTTCGTTAATGTATGTGTCGTTTGTAAAGGCATTTAATCGTTTGTTAATGTCTTCATGCTTAATTGAACCAATGTTAATTACACTTTGTGTAAAATCCTGAAAAAACAAACCGTATTTATCATTTAATTCACCTACATTTTCTGGTGTTATACCATTTTTATATTGAAATAAATCTTGGTCAAATCTTTTAACCGACAACTTTACATCTACTTTGCTCACATCAATATCAAGTGGGTTGTTTCCGCATGATAAAATAGTAGTGATAAGCACTAAAGTTATTAGGGTTTTAAGTGTTGAAAAATAGCGTTTCATTAACTTTTATCCGATTTAATTATATCTAAATTTGTAGCAATAAATTTATAGATTATGATACAAAAAACAAAGGTACTTACTTTAATACTATTTGGGTTGTTATTTTTAAACGTTTCTGCACAAGAAGAAAGTTTTGAAAATGATCCTGTTGATCCAACTCAAAATGATGAACCTAAATTTAGGTTTGGGTTACAAGTTAGTCCACAAATAAGTTGGTTAAGTCCTAATACTAAAAATTACGAAAGCGAAGCAAATAAATTAGGCTTGAATTATGGTCTTGTAACGGAGTTCTTTTTAACAAAAAACTACTTGTTTTCTACAGGTTTTTTCATTTCAAGTTTAGGTGGTACAGTTTCTTACGAAGGACTTTATGTAGATAATAATGGTTTAAATGTACCATCTGCTGTTGAGCAAACGTATGCTATAAAATATATGGAAATTCCGCTAACAATAAAGCTTAGAACTAATGAAATTGGTTATATGACTTACTATGGCCAGTTTGGGTTAAAGTCAGGAATTAAATTTAAATCTACAAGTGATTACACTTTTGCCGATATTAATAACTCTCCTAAAATTGAGGATGTAAATACTGCAGGAGATATCTTTTTTGTAAATATGTTTTTAACAGTAGGAGCAGGAATTGAGTATAGCATTTCTGGAAACACTAGTTTACAGTTAGGATTAACATATAACAATGGATTTATTAATCAATTGGATAAAGAATCTAATTTGTTAGATGCAAATGGAAGGGCTACGGTTGATGTGGATGGAAGCCCTGTTTTTACAGGGAAAGATCCAAGTGCAAATGTTCATTATGTAGCATTAAATGTAGGGCTTTTCTTTTAAGAGATGAATACTGAAAAAGTACAAGAACACATTGTTAATTGGTTGTCCAATTATGTAGAAACTTCAAAAACAAAAGGTTTTGTTATTGGAATTTCTGGAGGAATAGATTCTGCTGTAACATCTACATTAGCCGCAGAAACAGGTTTACCAGTTTTGTGTGTAGAAATGCCCATACATCAAGATGAAAGCCAGGTTACGCGAGCAAAAAAGCACATTGATTGGTTAATTGAGAATTACCCAAAAATTACACGAGCAACAGCAGATTTAACAGCTGTTTTTGATTTGTTTTCGGATGCTGTAGAACATTCTGAAAATAAAGATTTAGATAATTTATCTTTAGCCAATGCTCGTGCAAGATTAAGAATGACAACGCTTTACCATTATGCACAAATTAATGGATGTTTAGTTTTAGGAACAGGTAATAAAGTTGAAGATTTTGGAGTAGGATTTTACACTAAATATGGTGATGGTGGAGTAGATTTAAGCCCAATAGCAGATTTAGTAAAAACCGAAGTATTTGCTTTAGGAAAACATTTAGGTGTAATTAATGACATATTAACTGCTGCACCAACCGATGGACTTTTTGGAGATGAACGCACAGATGAAGATCAATTAGGAGCTTCTTACCCTGAATTAGAGTGGGCTATGGAAACTGCCGAAAAAGCAAACATTGATTTTACTGCTTTTACACCAAGAGAACAAAAAGTATTTGAAATTTATACCCGATTAAACACCATTAACCAACACAAAATGGAACCTATTCCTGTTTGTGAAATTCCGATTGATATTAAGGTTTAGAAGATTTTCGTTTAACGCCCAATCTATGTTTTGGTAGGGCGATTTAAAAGTACATATTTTCGTTTAACTAATTAGCCAAAGCTTTGGCTTTGGGTTTTAACTTAATTCCTATTAAAACGTCAAAACAAAGTTTTGGTGGAGTTTATTAATTGCTTTAATGTTTAAAATAACCACCAACTGCCCTATAAAATATAGATGATGTTAGCATTAGTTGGTTTCTTTCAAAAATGTTATTTCTTCATATTCATTTCTACCAAATCCTGTAATGTAATATCTCTTTTCTTTGTCTTTGAATTTAATTGTTACTGAGCTATTATTGAGGTCTATTAAGTAAAAGCTATTATTAGAATTATCCATTCCCCTCTCTTTTCCATCTACATTAATCACTTGATAATTAGATGAGTCTATTTTATTCAATTTTAGAAATTCAGTATTATTAAAAAGAAATAATTTAGGGTTATTATAAAAGGAAATACTATCTGGTAAATTTGTCAAGTCAGTAGATGTTACCCAATTTTCAAAATCTAAGCTTTTATAATTATGTCTAATTGTAAGCATTGATTTCAATGTCTTTTTTAGCTTTATAGTGTCTGCTTTTTCTTTAGATTTTATATTTGAAAATAGAATGTTTTCAGTGTAATAATTAGGATGCTGTACTCTTATATTATACTTACTGGTGTCATCGATTGTAATATGAATTATTCCGTTTTTACTTGAGTCGCTTTCAAATTTTTCAGAGAAAGTTAGAATGGTAGCAAAGACTCCATCAATAGGTTTTTCAAATTCATTAACTACAGAGATTTCCAATACTCTATTTTGTCCTATTGCAGCAAAGGGAAAGAGTAATAGATATATTATTAAGTTTTTTTTCACTGTTGTAATTAATGCTAATGTACTTGTTGGTCGCGTTTTCAATGCGACTTACATTGTGTTAAACGAAGTTAACGTTTTTTTACGAGAAAGTCAATTAACGTTTAGCCAAATTATTCGAGATAATCATATCCTTTTTTAAGCTTTGTTGCTGGTTTTGGGTCATGTTTTTGTAATGCTCGTAGCGAGTAATAATTTCATTTACATAATCGTAAGTTATAAAACCTTTACAATAACCGTGTCGTACTACTTCATCTTTATAGTATTTTGGTTTCGATTTGTTCAGTAAGAAAAAGTCAACATTATCATTCCAAATAAAAGGATCTTTGCCATATTTTTCAGCTAACCTACGTGCATCTAATAAATGTCCTGGTCCAACATTGTAAGAAGCTAAAATAAAACGAATGCGTTGTGTAGTATCTGCAATTATGGGCTCCCAATAGTTGTCTAAATACTTTAAGTACTTAATTCCTGCAACAATATTTTCTTGTGCAGTAGAGTTCGTGTCAACACCAAATTTGGCTCCAGTAACAGGCATAAATTGCATTAGTCCAAACGAGTTTCCCCAACCTCTAGCGCTATTGTTAAAATGAGATTCTTGGTAAATCATAGCTGCTAACAATTCCCAATCCCAACCAATTTTTGGAGCTTCTTTTTGTAAAATTTTATCATAAGGAGAAATCTCTCCACTTGTTAAAGTGTACGATTCATGATTGATTCGTTTGTTAAATCCTTTACGGTTTTTAAAATATTTGTTGTGCAATATTTTAAACTTTTTCGTTTTTTGATAATCTTCTAACCAATGGTTAATAGAAGTAGTAAGTTTAGTTGCATTTTTTCGGGTAGCCCAAGCAATCTTTTGGTCTAAGCTAATGCTTAAACTTGCATCAATATTAGGGTACTGCCACTGACTAACCATTGCAATATTTTTATCAGCAACAGTATATTGTATCTCTTGAGTAGCAACTTTTTCAATTAACGCTTCGGTAGAGTATTCACCCGATACGGTGTTAATATTAATGGTTCCTCCAATTTCGTTCGATAAACTTTTAATACGTGAGTAAAAAGAAGATTCTTTAATTATGGTAACTGTTTTATCAGCTAAATCTAATGGTGATTGTAACAACTTTTCTTTGAGTTCAGCTTTTTTCATTTTTCGCCATCCTTCAGGTTTTCGTTGTATTAAAACTTGCTTTGTGATAAATAGCGGATGCGTAAAATCACATTCAACTAATCTTTCTTCTGTTATTGCTAAGTTGGCTGCTAAAATATCTGCATTGCCCTTGTTTAAATCAGCAAAAATACTGTCGTTATTTATTATTGGAATAATTTCTAATTCAACCTCAATGTGGCTGGCATATTTTTTTAGTAATTCGTATTCAAACCCCATTGGATTTCCTTTGTATATGAAATAACTGGTAGGGCTATATTCTAAAAAAGCGGTTAAAACTCCTTGGGTTTTTATGCTGTCTAAATCTTTATGAATAACTTTGCTTTTGTGGTTAATGTTTTGCACACCAGATGTATTACAAGCCGTAATAATTACAGCCAATAATAGTATTAAGTATGTGCAAAACTTATTCATTTATCAGTATAAAGTCTTTTTGGATAAAAAATTGTATGACTAATTTAGTCGCTCGTTTTAATTACGCGAAAAATAAGAAATAGTTGTCGTTTGAAAGAAATACTCAAAATAATTTTTGGTTTATTAGTGCTTTTTTGCTTTACAAAAAATGTAAAAGCAGGAGGGTTAGATAAAGGTTTTGATGCTTTATCAATTCATGATTATTTTAAGGCTAAAACATTTTTTTACAAGTCATTAAAAAAAGATTCTGCTGCAGCTACTTATGGTTTAAGTATTATTTATTCGAGAGATAATAATCCTTTTTATAGTTTAGATTCAGCACTATTATATATTAAACTTTCCGCTTCAACTTTTGCCAATATCGTTTCTGAAAAACAAAAAGAAAAATATGGAACGTTAAAAGTTGACTCCATTTCAATACAAAAGCAGCGGATTAATATTGATGAAAAATGTTTTGCTTTTGCTCAAAGTAAAAAGTCAATTAAGGCCTACAATTACTTCATTAAAAATAATACTGGAGCTATACAAATTAAAGAAGCAGAAGCAAGTAGAAACCAATTGGCTTATAATAAAGCGAAGGAAAAGAATACGTCTGTTTCATATCAAAATTTCATATCTAATTATCCTAATGCAAAAGAGGTTTCCGAAGCTAAAGCAAGATACGATAAGCAACTTTTTAAAGAATATACCGCTTCACGAACATTAGAGAGTAATGTTCGTTTTGTTCAAGAGCAACCAGCAAGTTTTTATGTAGAAGAAGCTCAAACTAATATTTATGAGTTGGCAACTGCTGATAAATCGATAAAATCTTATTATAGTTTTATTAAAGCATATCCAAATAACCCATCTGTTCCTCAGGCTTGGCGAAATATTTATAATATTTCTACGCAAGTTCATACTTCAAAAAACATTCAAAAATTTTTAACTCAGTTTCCTGATTACCCTTTTAAAGAAGAGTTAAAACAAGATTTTATTTTGGCCAATACAAAATACTATCCAATCCAAACAAATAATAAATGGGGTTTTGTAAACGATTCTTTAACCCTAGTAATAACACCAACTTATAGTTGGGTATCAAATTTTTCTGAAGGTGCTGCGGCTGTGATGTTAAATGATAAAGTAGGATTTATTAATAAGAATAAAGTAACAGTAATACCTTTTGTGTATGATGAAGCAGAGCCTTTTAAGAGTGGCTTAGCAATAGTTGGTAAAAATGATAAATACGGAATAATTAATAGGGCAGGTGAAACGGTTGTTCCAATAATTTATGATGAAATAGGTGCAACTTCTACACGTTTTATTTCAATTGAACTAAATGGAAAGTATGGCTATATAGATCAGAAAGGAAATTTAAAAGTTGGTTTACAATATGAGACTGTTGGCGATTTTAAAAACGGAATTGCTTATGTAAAACAAAATGGTTTGTACGGAATTATTGATACCAATCTTTTTTATGTGGTAAAGCCAAAATATGAGTGGATTGATAATTTAAAGAATGATTTTATTCGAATAAAAGAGAATGGATTATTTGGGGTTATTGATGCTAAAGGTGCTTATGTTATTAAGCCAACTTATCAACAATTAACAGAATTAGAAAACGATTATGCAATGGCTGTTAAAGATGGTTTGTATGGTTATATTAAATCTGATGGAATAATTACTATTTCTATTGAAATGCCTTACACTGAGGGTGTAATTAACTGGGGAATGTTTAACGAAAAAGGTTTAGCAAGGGTTATTATTGAAGAAAAGTTTGGGTTAATTGATACCACAGGTAAGCGATTTGTTCCTGCACTTTTTGAAGATGTTGGAGCAGTTTCGGATGATTTAATAGCAATAAAAAGACATGGGAAATGGGGGTATTGTGATTATGAAACTAAATTGAAAATTCCTTACAACTTTGAGTCAGTAACTGGGTTTGTTGATGAATTTGCAATTGTATTAGCAGAAGAAAAATATGGCTTAATTAATAAAAAAGGAACGTTTGTAGTTGAAGCTAAATATGAAAGTTTAGAAAGATTTAATGCAAACTGGTTATTGGTTAAAGAAAATGGTTTGTATGGAGTTATTGATTATAATAAGGAGATTGTAATTCCTGTTAAGTACGCTAAAATTGAGTTAAGTTCAGGTAGTAAGTTTATTCAATTGCATTCTGAATCAGGGTTTGAATATTTAAAGGACGATATTGTTTTAACAGAATGATAACAACACTTAAAATATACCTTCAAGAAAAGCTAAATCAAGAACTTCCTGGAAAAGCCGCACACATTGAAGCTGCCCCATATCGTAGAGTTGATTTTGATAAACATGAGCTGAAAGATGCTAAAGAAAGTGGAGTGTTAATTTTGTTTTATATTAAAGAGTCTGCACCACATATTGCACTAATGCAGCGTCCAACCTATGATGGGAAGCACAGTGGTCAAGTTTCTTTTCCTGGAGGAAAACGAGAACTTATTGATGAAACAATTATTGAAACAGCTTTACGAGAAGCAAATGAGGAAGTGGGTATTGTTATTGATGATGTTGATGTAATAGGTCAATTGAGTGATGTTTATATTCCAGTAAGTAATTTTCATGTATCACCAGTTGTAGGAATTGTAAATTATACTCCTGATTTTGTGATTGATAATTATGAAGTTGAAGAATTGATTGAATTAAAATTATCAGATTTAACTCAGGTAGAAGAATTAATGCTTTCAAAAATTAGCTTAGATAACAATGTAGTTTTAAAGACACCTTCATTTATTTTTAATGATAAGGTTGTTTGGGGGGCAACGGCTTTAATGTTAAACGAGTTGAGGTGGTTATTGAAGGATTACTCAAAATCTTTATAAAGCAAATATTTTTTTCTAATAATACTATATTTAGTTAAACCATCCTTCCAAGAAGCTTTAATCTCTTCTTCTGTTTTTCCTGCTTCAATTTGTTGTTGAAGCTTATTTGTGCCAGATAATAATTGAAACATTTTGGTAAAGAAACCTTCTTTATTAGGGAACTCTTTGTAGGTTTCAATTAACCAAAAAAGATTTATTACCCCTTTGTCTTTAAGATATTCGGTGCTAAAATATTCTAAATCATAACCAAAACATTTTTGATCTTTTAACTTTGGATTTTTTGCTCCATCCATACTTTTTGGTGTAAAAGAATAAGCATCAGATTTTATTAATGGGTGTCCCATAATTTGAAAAGGTTTTTCGGTGCCCCTACCTATGCTTATTGGAGTCCCTTCAAACAAACATAATGAAGGGTATAAATAAATAGAACTCATATTTGGTAAGTTAGGAGAAGGTTTAATTGGCAATTCATAAAAACGATTATGATCATAATGTTCTGCTTTTATTACTGTTAAATCACAGGTTGCTTTGTTTGCTAACCATTTTTCTCCATTAATCATTTGGGCATATTCTCCAACGGTCATCCCGTGTACAATTGGTACAGGGTGCATTCCAACAAACGATTTAAATGCTGGGTCTAAAATTGGACCATCTATATAATGTCCGTTTGGGTTGGGACGATCCAAAACAATTAGTTTTTTGTTGGTTTCAGCACAAGTTTCCATAACATAATGCATGGTAGAAATGTAAGTGTAAAAGCGGGCCCCAACATCTTGAATGTCAAATATTATAACATCTAAATCTCCAAATTGCTCAGCGGAAGGCTTTTTGTTTTTTCCATATAATGAAACGATAGGTAACCCTGTTTTCGAATCGATATCAGAATTTACCTTTTCTCCAGCATCAGCTTTCCCTCTAAAACCGTGTTCAGGACTAAAAACTTTAGTAACCTTAATACTTAAGCTAATTAATGAGTCAACTAAATGAGTTTCATTAATCATAGAGGTATGATTAGCCACTACTCCAATTTTTTTGTTCTTAAGAAGTTTTAAGTAGGATTTAGTTCTGGCTGCCCCAACAACTATAGGAAGTTCCTTTTTTATTTCAACTACTTTTTTTGGCGATTCGGCAAATGATTTTTCAGTGCTTTGACCAGAGCAGCTTACCCAAAGTAAACTGATAATTATAATATTTAGAGAATGCTTTAAATTCATGACTTACAAATTACTACTTTTGTTTCAGAACAACCAAAAGTATCTCTTATAAACTTGAATCTCGAGTATTTCATATCAAAAAACATAATAAAAGGCGATAGTCATTCTAAAAAAATAACGAAGCCAATTATAAGTATTTCAATTATTGCTATTGCTTTAGGTTTAATTGTAATGATAGTTGCTTTGAGTATTGTTGGTGGTTTTCAACGAGAAATTAGAAATAAAGTAATTGGCTTTGGGAGCCATGTTCAAATAACAAGTTACGATTCTCAAAACACTTATGAAGCTAGCCCAATAAGTTTAAAGCAAGACTTTTATCCAAATTTAGCAGATAAAGAGGGGGTAAAACACATTCAAATTTACGCTACAAAACCAGGTATTATTAAAACCAAAGAAGATATATATGGTGTTGTTGTAAAAGGTGTGGGAGCAGATTTTGATTGGTCATTTTTTAATGAAAAAATTATTGATGGAAGTTCATTTTTAGTTTCTGAAGTAAAAGACAATAGTATTTTGGTGTCGAATCATATTGCTACAAAAATGAAGTTAAGTGTCGGAGATAAAATGTTTCTTTATTTTATTCAAGAAAGCGGGCAATTAAGACCAAAAGATTTTATCGTAAAAGGAATATATCAAACAGGTTTGGAGCAGTTCGATAATTTATATGTGATAGCTGATATTGCACATATTCAGAAAAGAAATGGATGGGATAAAAATCAAGTTGGTGGTTTTGAGGTTTTGATAGATGATTATGACAAGTTGGATGAAATGGGGCAATATGTGTATGATAATATTGATTATAGTTTGCATGCTACTACTATAAAAGAACAACATCCTGATATTTTTAGCTGGTTAGATTTACAAGATTATAATGTAAATGTTATCATCATTTTAATGATAGTTGTGGCTGTAATTAATATTATTTCTGCGTTACTTATTTTAATTTTAGAACGTACCAATATGATTGGTATTCTAAAAGCCATGGGTATGCCTAATTGGAATGTTAGAAAGATATTTTTATATAATGCCATTTATCTAATTGTTAAAGGGATTATTTGGGGTAATATTATTGGAATAAGTCTTTGTTTGTTGCAACAGTATTTTGGGTTTTTAACTTTGCCTGAAGAATCATATTATGTTTCTGAAGTGCCAATTGAGATGAATTTTTTAAATATCTTACTTCTGAATATAGGAACACTTTTAGTTTGTGTACTAATGTTGTTGATTCCATCTTATGTAATTACTAAGATTTCACCTGTAAAGGCAATAAGGTTTGATTAGAGTTCTGAATCTCACTCTTTACTAGCGTAGGTGGGTGTTCAGGTGTAGTATGTTTTGCGTTAAGGATGGAAACGACATCCTTTTTTGTCACCCTGAGCGGAGTCGAAGGGTAAAAAAGATACAGTGAACAGCCTGTTAAAACGCCCAAATAATTCAAACACGTTCAATTAAATTAAGACAACTGTATTTATTACATTTGTGGAAATTATATTTTGAAATAATATGAAATACTATAATAATATATTAGACACTATTGGAGATACTCCTTTGGTTAGATTAAATAATGTTTGTAAAGACATTAAAGCGACAGTTTTAGCAAAGGTTGAAACAACTAATCCTGGAAATTCTGTTAAAGATAGAATGGCGCTTCAAATGATTGAAGATGCTGAAAAAGACGGCAGATTAAAACCAGGAGGAACTATTATTGAAGGGACTTCAGGTAATACAGGAATGGGATTAGCTCTAGTTGCGATTATTAAGGGATACAAATTAATTTGTGTATTGAGTGATAAGCAATCGAAAGAAAAGATGGATATTTTAAGAGCTGTTGGTGCTGAGGTACATGTTTGCCCTACCAATGTTGCTCCAGATGATCCTCGTTCTTATTATTCAGTTTCTAAAACTTTAGCTGAAACTACTCCAAACTCTTGGTATGTAAATCAATACGATAATCCATCAAATGCAAAAGCACATTATTTAAGTACTGGGCCTGAAATTTGGGAGCAAACAGAAGGGAAAATCACTCACTTTGTAGTTGGTGTTGGAACAGGAGGAACAATTTCTGGCGTAGGCAAATATTTAAAAGAACAAAATCCAAACATTAAAATGTGGGGTATTGATACTTATGGTTCTGTGTTTAAAAAATACCATGAAACAGGGATTTTTGATGAGAACGAAATTTACCCTTACATTACTGAAGGAATAGGAGAAGATATTTTACCTAAGAATGTAGATTTTGATGTAATTGATAAGTTTGAAAAAGTAACGGATAAAGATGCTGCAGTTTGGCAAAGAAAAATAGCTAAAGAAGAAGGAATATTTGTAGGTAATTCTGCTGGTTCGGCAATTAAAGGATTGTTGCAGATGGGAGGAGAGTTAACTGAAGATGATGTAGTTGTTGTATTGTTTCACGATCATGGAAGTAGGTATGTGGGGAAAATGTTTAATGATGACTGGATGAGAGAGAGGGGTTTCTTAGATGAAGAGAAAACAAATGGGTTAGATTTAATTAAAGATCATTCAGGAAAACATTTAGTTACAGTTACTCCAGATGATCCAACATCGCAAGCAATATTATTGATGAATCAATATGGTATTTCTCAAATACCAGTGGTTGGAGATGATGGTTTTGTAGGGTCTTTAACAGATAATCAATTGTTTTCAAAACTAGTTGAGAATCCAGGGTTGAAAGAGTTGCCAGTAAAAAATATTATGGAAAAATCTTTCCCTGTAGTTAGTGGAGAAACATCTATTTCAGCCATTTCTAAAGAGTTTCAGAATGGAGCTCAAGCGGTACTGGTAAATTATGAAAAAGATCAATATCATATTATTACACAGCAAGACATGATTAAGGCAATTGCTTAAAAAATCATAACATAAAATAAATAAAAAAGGAAATCATAAATTTGATTTCCTTTTTTATTTAAAATACTTTTTATGAAAATCCCAAACACGCCAAAACCACCTTATTTTGCGGTTGTTTTTACTTCAGAACTAAATGAAAACGCACCTGATTATGAGGCTTTATCAAACCAAATGGTGGAATTAGTAAAACAACAACCAGGGTTTTTAGGTTTTGAAAGCGCAAGAGAAGAACTGGGTATAACTGTTTCTTACTGGAAAGACGAAGCCTCAATTTTAAATTGGTCAACAAATTTGGAGCATCAAGAAGCTCAGCGTTTAGGAAAAGAAAAGTTTTATAAATCTTATGCAATTAGAATTTGCAAAGTGGAAAGATCGTATTCGTTTCAGAATCAATAGTTAAGCTGTTAGCTATTTTACAAAGTTTGTTTTTTGAAAAAATAAAATGAAACTTTTCAATGGCATCTCCGTTAAAGATAAAGCTAAGGCGATTAATTTAAAACTACCTAACTATGGATACAGCAATAATAAATACAACACCACTTATAGAAAAAGAAGCTATTGTTGAATTTTCTTTTCCGAAAGGAGATGTGTTAGATACCGAAGAGCAAAGACAAGAAAGACAGGCTAGAATAAAAAGAGGGACTCGTTTAGGAAATAGTTTAAAACGAAAAGTAAAAATTGTTTTTGAAGATGTTGAAGGATTAAAAAAGGTAGAAACAACCATTTGGGGGTTTACCGATAAAAATGTTATTCTTAAGAAGACTACTATAATTCCGATTAGGTGTATTCATGAAGTGAAATTTTATTAACCTGAATAATATAGGGGATATTGAAAGAGCCGAGACTTAAAAGTTTCGGCTCTTTTGTTTTAAGAATACAAGTTTGCGCTGTATATGGTATTTTATCTCAGATTAAAAAACCTATTTTTGGATTCCTATTTTTAAAAAATTGATTTGATGAAATTATTGAAGAAATATATTGTGCTGCCACTATTAGCGTTGCTATTATTTACAAGTACAGGAAATGCTCAGGTGGAATTTCCTGAAGATAAAGTAAATTGGAAGTTTAGTTTAGAACAAAATGGTTGTGAAGCTACCATAGTTGTAAAAGTAACATGTGTAGAGCACTGGCATGTTTATGCAGCTAACCTGCCAGAAGGCTCTTTTTTATTGCCTACTGAAGTTGAGCCAGATAAGTCTTCAAATTATGAAGTAATAGGAAAAGTAATTGAGCCTAAGCCAGAATTTTATCATGATGAAGCAGCAGATGAGGATATTTATCAGCATTCCAAGACTTTTACATTAAAACGTAAAATAAAAATTACAAGTGCAGAAGACTTTACATTAAAAGGAAGGTTTTCATTTCAAACATGTGATGAATCTCATTGTTTACCTCCTTACGATACAGACTTTAGTTTAAAAGTAAAAGGTTGTGGAACAACAGCTGAAAAGAAAGGAGCTGTTTTTGATCAGGTTGAAGGAATTGAAGACGCTGAAGGGCTTGATTTTGCTGAAGATAAAGTAGATTGGAAATTTAGTGTTGAACAAGATGGTTGTAATGCATTTTTAGTGGCAGAAGTTACTTGTGCTGAACATTGGCATGTATCCGCAGCTAACTTGCCAGAAGGGTCATTACAGGGAGAAACTTGGTTAGAGCCAAATGAATCAATGAACTATAAACTGATTGATAAGTTGACTGAAACTGAGCCAGAGTTTTTTCATGATGAAGCGGCAGATGAAGATATTTACCAGCATTCAAAAACATTTACATTAAAACAGCAAATTGAAATTACGAGTAAGGAAGATTTTGTTTTAAAAGGGAAATATGGGTTTACAACATGTAATGAGGAAGGCTTTTGTTTAGCGCCTCATAGTGCAGATTTTGAGGTGCAACTGAAAGGTTGTGCAGATGCTGTTGTAGCTGAAGGAGAGGTTGCTACAGATGATAATGAAAAAGAGGAGAAGTTATCAGATATGTCTATATGGACAATTTTCTTTTTGTCATTTGGTGCTGGTTTTGCAGCGTTGTTAACACCCTGTGTGTTCCCAATGATACCTATGACTGTAAGTTTCTTTACCAAGCAAAGTAAATCTAAAGCACAAGGAATTAGAAATGCTACTTTTTACGGTATTTGTATCATAGGAATATATGTAATATTAGGAACATTGGTAACATGGCTTTTTGGAGCGTCAATATTAAATTGGTTGTCAACACAATGGTGGTTTAATATGGCTTTCTTTATTTTATTAGTGGTATTTGCGGTATCCTTTATGGGGGCTTTCGAAATAACATTACCTAGTTCTTGGGTAAACAAAGCAGATAAAGCATCTGATAAAGGTGGATTAGTTGGAATTTTCTTTATGGCTTTGGTATTGGCTTTAGTATCATTTTCTTGTACAGGTCCTATTGTTGGAACCTTGCTAGTTGAAGCTGCTGATATTGGGGGAATTGCACCTGTTATAGGAATGTTAGGATTCTCTACTGCTTTAGCTTTGCCTTTTGCACTTTTTGCAGCTTTCCCTGGTTGGTTAAATACAATGCCAAAATCTGGTGGGTGGTTAACAAGTGTTAAAGTTTTCTTAGGATTTTTAGAGTTAGCATTAGCATTTAAATTTTTATCAAATGCAGATTTAGCTGTTCAAGCACACTTATTAGAAAGAGAAATGTTCTTGGCTATTTGGATAGCCGTTTTTGGGGTTTTAGCAATGTATTTGTTCGGATTCATACAATTGCCTCACGATGGCCCAGTTGGAAATTTATCAGTTGGAAGAGCACTACTAGGAACTACGGTTGTGGTTTTTGTAGTGTATATGATTCCTGGCTTATGGGGAGCACCATTAAAGTTAATAAATGCATTTCCACCACCAATGCACTATAGCGAATCTCCTTTAGGAGTTGGTAAATCTGGAGGTGGCGGAGGCTCTGGTGTTGCTGAGCATGGACCAGAAGGAACTCACATGGGGGCGCAGAATTTATGGTTATTCCATGATTTGGATAAGGCTCAAGCTTATGCTAAAAAAGTAGGAAAACCTTTATTTATTGATTTTACTGGCCATAACTGTGTAAACTGTCGTAAGATGGAGCAAAGTGTTTGGGGAGAAAATGGAGTAATAGAAAAATTACGTGATGATGTAGTTATTGTTTCGCTTTATGTAGATGAGGATATAGATTTACCAATAGAAGAGCAAATAGAGGTAGAGTTAGCGCCTGGCAAAATGAAAAAACTGAAAACAGTTGGTGATAAATGGGCTTATACTCAAATTACTAGGTATAAAATTACAGCTCAACCTTATTATAGAATGCTAGGCCCTAATGGTGAAGATTTAACAAACGGTGCTGCAAGTTATAAAGATCACAGCGACCCTAAAGATTTTGAAGCTTGGATTAATGAAGGTTTAAAACTTTATAAAGAAGCAAAATAGAATTACAATTTGTTTTAGAAAAGAGAGGCTGCCAATTTTGGCGGCCTTTTTTTATACCACTTTACTCAATAGTACATAACCAATCATAGCTGATACAACAGCAATTAATACCCAGTAAGTTCCTTTAAATAGTTTTGGATTTTTTTTACGATCTCTGTAAAACTGGTAGCCAATAAATGCTACAAAACAAACAATAAAAACTAAAGCAAATATTTTTTGACCTGGGCTAAACATAATTAAAATTTAAAGTAAACAAAGATACGTCCAAAATTCTTACTGTCTTTATCAATTCTGTGGTATTTATTTTTAATGTGACCTTGCTGTAAAAAGCGAATTACTTTTTTTTTGAGTTGCCCCGTTCCTTTGCCTGGAATTATTTCTACCGTTTTAATTTTTTTATCAATGGCTTCATCAATAATGTCGTTTAAAGCTTGGTCTATTAAGTGAGATTTGTTGTAAATATCATGCAAATCTAGTTTTAATTTAGCCATAATTAAAAGCTTTTAATTTCAGTATCACAAAAATCAATTAACTCCGGAAAAAATTGATTAAAATCTTCGTTTAAGGCCAGTTCTTGTTCTTTTAAAATATGGTGGGCATTGTTCATATTGTTCGCATAACTTGTCCTTTTAGACATGCCCGTTAGAGATTTTTCAATTCCACTAATTTTTCTATAGTTATATAGCCAATTACTTTTTGCCATAAAAGGCAGTCTCATTTGGCTTTTTGTTGGCAAATGGGTAATGTTTTTAAAAAGGACTTTGTAAATATGGTTGGTAAAAGCTAGTAGTTCTTTTTCTGAATAAGTATTCCAATTATTGGCTAAAAAATAATCGTAAAAAACATCCATTACCACGGGGGTATATTTGCTTTGATGTTCTCGTATTAAAACCTTACTGTTTTCTACAGTTGAGTGGCTGTCAGTAAAATCATCAATTTTACGGTGTAATAAAATTCCTTGCTGTATTTCTGTAGGGTAATCTAAATATGCTTTTCCTTTTATATCATCTGCAATATAATTTCCAATAATGAGGTTTTCATCATTATTAGACAATAAGAAATGAGCTAGATAATTCATATTTTCCTTTAGTGGGTAAAATTTACCACTGATGTAAATTTAATAAAAAGGTAAGTTAAACATAGATATATTTGTTGGTATCTCAAAAAAACAAAAAGTATGAAAAGTATTCTATTCTCATTTTTAATTATAATTGGTTTAGGTGTAAATGCCCAAAACGATAAATATCAATTTCATTTGAATTTAAACAAGGTGAGTAACGATTTAATTCAGGTTGAATTGAATACTCCTCAGGTAAAATCAGATAAAATAATCTATAATATGCCTAAAATAGTCCCGGGTACTTATAGTATTTACGATTTCGGACAGTATGTTATGGATTTTGAAGCTTTTGATAAGGATGGAAGAGCGCTTGTGGTGAATCAGTTAGATAAAAATAGATGGGAAATTGAAAATGCTACAATGATGGCAAAAATTTCTTATTGGGTAGAAGATACATGGGATGCTGAGGTAGAAGAGTTGGTTTTTGAGCCAGGAGGAACAAATATACAGGAGGGGGAAAACATTGTTTTTAACAACCATGGTTTCTTTGGTTATTTTGATCAGATGAAGAAGCTAGGTTATGAGTTAAATGTAACTCGTCCTGAAAACTTTTATGGTACAACAGGTTTAACAACTGTTTCTACAACAGGAAATGTAGATCAGTTTAGAACGGAAAACTACATGGATTTGGTGGATGCTCCAATTATGTATAATGTTCCGGATACGTTAACATTTAATATTGGTGGTGCTGAAATTTTAATTTCTGTTTATTCTAAAAATAAGATTGCTACAGCGGCAGAGTTGGGTAAAGACATTAAAAGTATTTTAGAGTTGCAAAGCGCTTATTTAGGAGGTAAATTACCAATTGATAAATATGCTTTTATTATTTATTTATATGAAGGGCAAAGTGGCTCGGGTGGAAGTGGAGCTTTAGAACATTCTTACTCTTCGTTTTATTATTTACCAGAAATGCCTGCAAATCAATTGTCAGGGTTTTTGGTAGATGTTGCTGCGCATGAGTTTTTTCATATTGTAACACCATTAAACATTCACTCAGAAGAAATTGGAGATTTTGATTATATCAATCCTAAAATGTCTAAACATTTATGGATGTATGAAGGAGTGACAGAATATTTTGCTGGTCATGTTCAGGTGTATGGCGGTATGCAAACACCAAAAGAATATTTAGAAGTAATTAAAGATAAATTAGCTGGAGCAAAACATTTTAAAAACGACTTATCGTTTACAGAAATGAGTTTAGGTTGTTTAGATGAGCATAAAGACCAATATGGGAATGTATATCAAAAAGGAGCATTAATTGGACTTTGTTTAGACATTATGTTAAGAGATAATTCTGCTGGGAAAATGGGGATGAAAGATATGATGGAAATGCTTTCTAAAGAATACGGAAAGTATAAGTCATTTAAAGATGATGATTTGTTTGATAAGATCGTTTCATTATCTGCTCCTGAAGTAAAAACATTTTTTGAGAAGCATGTAGAGGGAAAAGAAGCCTTGCCATTGGAGGATTTATTAAACAGAGTAGGTATTACATTTAAAAGAGATGTTACTGTTAGAGAAATTACATTAGGAGGAATAGGTTTAAGTTATAACCCAGAAACAAAACGTTTGTTTGTTGCAGGAATTAGCGATATGGATGATTTTGGAAAATCAATGGGTTACCAATTGAATGATGAAATAGTATCATTAAACGGAGAAGAGATAGATATTAATACAGCACAAGATCAAATAGATAAATTTAAAAACAATACAAAAGAAGGTGATAAGGTTGTAGTAGTTGTAGCTAGAGAAAGTAAAGGGGAAAAGAAAAATAAAACGCTAAAAGGAAAAGCTTTGTTGGTTGAAAAACATAAGAACTACTTAATGGAAATTAATGCAAACGCAACTGAAGGACAAGTCCAATTGAGAAATGCTTGGTTAGGACAAAAGTAAAATTGGTTACTTTAGTTAATTAAATTGATGCTCAAAAAAACACGTTTATATTGGATTTCACAAGTAGCTGGCTGGTTGCTTTATGCTATTGTTGTAGGTGTTTTTAATGTGCTTACAGGTAATCAGTTAAGTGCAGAATTAATTTATAGTCTAATTTCTATTTTTTTAATCGGTCTTTCTGTTGCTCACTTTTTTAGATTAATAGTTGTTAAATTAAATTGGATGAGGTATAATATACCCCGTTTAATTCCCAGAATTTTATTAGGAACTCTTCTCGCAGGAATTGTTGTTTACTTTTTAAAGTCTATTATTATAGAGCGTTTAATTGTGCAAAACGATTACGAATTTAATTTGACAGAAGCGTTTCCATCTATAATTAGTTGGACGCTTTTATATTTGATATGGTCGTTACTTTATTTCTTGTTTCACTTTGTTACCAATTATAAAAAAGAAGAAATTAAAAATCTAAAGTGGCAAGCCGCAAAAAATGAAATTGAACTAAATAAGTTAAAGTCACAATTAAACCCTCATTTCATATTCAATTCGATGAATAGCATTCGTGCTTTGGTAGAAGAAGATCCAGCTTTGGCAAAAGAAGCAATTACTCAATTGTCTAATGTGCTAAGAAACTCTTTATTGATGGGTCGGAAGAAATTAATTTCATTAGATGATGAAATGAAGCTGGTAAACGATTATTTAGGTTTAGAAAAAACAAGGTTTGAAGAGCGTTTAACTATTGTTAGAAAAATTGAGAGGAACACAGAACAATTTTTAATTCCACCATTAATGATACAAACTTTGGTTGAAAATGGAATAAAACATGGTACTTCAAGGTTACCAGAGGGCGGGGTTATTGAAATTCATTCATCACTTAAAAATAACGTATTAGAAATAATTATTTACAATAGCGGAATGTATGATAGTACTAAAGAATCTGAAACAGGTTTTGGTTTAGTTAATACCGTTCAGCGTTTAAAATTGATTTATGGAGATGAAGCATCTTTTAAAATTAATAATGAAAATAATAGAGTGAAAACAACTTTATTAATACCTCAGAATACCATTTTATAAAAACGAATTAACATGAAAGCAATTATAGTTGATGACGAACGGTTAGCAAGAAACGAGCTAAAAAGGTTGTTGGAAGAATACCCTGAAATTGAAATAATTGAAGAATGTAATAGTGCTGCTGATGCAATTATAGCAGTAGATAAATTAAAGCCTGATGTAGTGTTTTTAGATATTCATATGCCAGGGAAGGATGGTTTCGGAGTGTTGGAGGAGTTGGATTATATGCCGCATGTTATTTTTATAACGGCTTATGATGAGTATGCAATAAAGGCTTTTGAGGTAAACGCATTGGATTATTTGTTAAAGCCAATTGAAGTGGATCGTTTGCGGGAAGCAATAAATAAAGTTAAGGCAGAATTAGTTGAACCAGTAGAAAAATCAGAAAAGTTAGGGGTAAACGATCAGGTTTTTGTAAAAGATGGAGATCGGTGTTGGTTTGTTAATCTATCGGATGTTCCAATGTTTGAGTCGGAAGGAAACTATGTGAGGGTTTATTTTGATAAGAATAAGCCATTGATATTAAAATCTTTAAATAATTTATCAAATAAACTCGATGAAGCTACATTCTTTAGGGCAAATCGTAAATTTATTATTAATTTAAATTGGGTTGAAAGTATTGAAAACTGGTTTAATGGAGGTTTAATGGTGAAACTAAAAAATGGAGAAAAAGTTGAAATATCTAGAAGACAAGCCAGTAAATTTAAAGAAATGAAGAGTTTATGATATAGATGGTTTATCTATCGTAACCTGTAATTTATCTTGATTTTAGCCCATTCCGTATAATATTTTATTTGTATGATAGATTTTATTCCGATATTGGTTTAAGAATAAGAAAAAAGGTATGGAAAAAATTAAGATAGAAGCTACTGATGTATCTCCAGAAGTTGTTTTTGATGTTGAAAATAATCTCTTCTCAATTCGAGGTAAATCAGTTGTAACTGAGGTAGATGAATTTTATTCTCCTTTGATAAGTTGGTTAGAAAATGCCAATGGAAAGCTTGAGAATAGAATTGATTTTGTTTTTGATTTAGAATATTTTAATATTTTTTCATCTAAAAGGATATTGTTTATCTTATATAAGTTGAGCGATCTTAAAAAATCTGGAGCAAATATTAATGTTATTTGGCATTTTTCAATGGAAGATGATGACATGAAAGAGGTTGGAGAAGACTTTGCTTGTATGGTTAATTTGCCATTTGAATTCATTAGCAATACTTTACATCCAGAATTAGTATAAATCATACTTCTTTTTTTATAACATTATTAATAATAATGTTCATTTTTGCAGTTCATCTGTATAAAATAATTATAAACTCATGAAAAACATATCTTTAGGGTTAAACGCAGTATTAATAGTTGCTGTCGCAATTTTATATTATTTACAATTTTCTAGTCCTAGCCCATCTGAAGAAGTTGTGCTTGAACCAGAAGTTGAGATGGTGGAAACACCAGCTGAAACAGAATCAAAAATAGACTCAAAAATTGGGTACTTGAATACCGATTCTTTAAGAGCTAATTATAAATTGTATGATGAATTAATTGATAAGCTTAGAGGAAGAGAAAAAAAGTATGAAAAGGAATTAAATTCTAAATCAGCTGCTTTTGAGAAAGAAGTAATGGCTTTTCAGCAAAATGCTCCAACTATGACTCAGTTTGAAGGTCAGATGAAGCAAAAAGAGCTAGCTAAAAAAGAAAAGGAATTATATGCTTTACAAGAAAAATTTGCAGTTAAATTTCAGAATGAGCAAACTAAGTTGGATGAAGAGTTTCAAAATAAGGTAAATGATTTTATCAAAAACTATAATAAAACTGCTGAATACAATTTAATTATTGGAGCTTCAAAAATGGGAAATGTAGTGTTAGATTATAATGAAAGTTTAAACATTACCAATGAAATTGTAACTGGTTTAAATGAGCAATATGATATTGAAAATGCTCCAAAAGAAGTAGAGAAATAATGTTAATTGCTCAAGAAAAAGAAAAAACAAATATTGCTGAGTATATTTTATACATGTGGCAAATTGAGGACATTATTCGCTCTCATCATTTCGATTTATCTCAAATAACAGACTCTGTTATTAGTAAGTTCACCGCAGATAAAGAAGTTCAATACGATATGAAATTATGGTATCAGAACCTAATTGAGCAAATGATGCAAGAAGGAATTTCTGATAAGGGACACCTTAAGGTTACAATGAAATATTTAGAAGAGTTAAATAATCTTCATAATTCGTTGCTGACTACCATGCAAGATGTAAAGTACCAAGAAGCTTATTTGTCGGCAAAAGATAATATCAATAATTTTATGATTAAGTCTGGAGGTGAATCAGGAACTGAGATTCAGGCATGTTTAAATGGCTTGTATGGATTCCTGTTGTTGAAATTGAAAAGAACTGAAATTAGCAGTGCAACTAAAGAGGCAATGCAGTCGTTTAGTAAATTACTAGCAGTTCTAGTTGATCGTTACAATAAATTGCAAAAAGGAGAGTTAAAATTCCCGAAAGAAAAAAGTAACTAATTAGTTCATTCTAAGCGTTTAAACATATTATATTTGTAAGTTCATTTTGAAAAGAATTTGTTTCATCATATTATTGTTGTTAGGCTTTTTTAAAGCTCAAGCTGATTGTACAACACAATCTGTTGACGCACCTGTAATTGATTCCGTATCTGTACTACCTAATGGTGATGTTGAAATTTGTTGGAAACCAGGGAGTGTTGATCCTTCTGTTGTGCAATATAATATTTGGACTGTAGATGGTACGGGTGCAAATTTACAAATAGGAAGCGTAGGGTCAGGTACACTTTGTTTTACATATTTAGCTGCCGACAATAACTCAGGTTCAGAATCTATTCAAATATTAATTGAAGCAGTAGATAATTGCCCAGCCCCTGGTCCTTTTTCTAGTGGTATTTTTCCTGGAGGCTTTGTAAATACTATTTATTTGCAAGAAAACTTTAATAAATGTACATCTAGTATTTCGTTAAATTGGAATGCTTATGATGATTTTCCTAATCCATTAGTGCGATATGAAGTTTACGCAATTGTTGATGGTGGGCAATCTGTATTAGTTGCAACAACTTTTAGTACATCTTATGAGTATTTAGGAGTAACGTTAGGAAGTACTTATGATTTTTATGTTACTGCAGTTGAAAATGGAGGTGTTGGACCTTTTAAATCAACTTCAAATGTTGTAAATTCGGATGTCTCAACAGCTTTAATATCTCCAACATTTAATTATTTGTATAACGCTACTGTTGTTGGCTCGGAACAAATCGATCTTCAGTTTTTGATTGATACAATTGCAGATGTTACTGGGTATAATGTAATGCGTTCAACTAATGAAAATGGTCCGTTTGAAATAATAGGTAGTGTGGATAAGGTTTTAGGTATGGATACTATTATAGATTATTCAGATAGTACGGTAAATACAGATACCTCTTCATATTTTTACCAAATAGAAATCGTAAATGAAACGTGTGATTTTGATGGTAATTTTTCAAATTTAGCGAGTACTATATTAATTGATGTGACTTCTAGTCCTGTTGATGCTAAAAACACAATTACCATTACAGAATATAAAGATTGGGAATTGGGAGTGCTAAGGTACGATGTTTATCGTGCACTTGGTGGCGTTTGGGAGGCTAATCCAATACGTACTTTACTTGCTTTTTCAGATACAACCATAATTATAGATGATGTTTCTGAGGTGTTTGATGGTAATGGTGAATTTTGTTACAGAGTAGAGGCAATTAGTAAGGGTAGTTTGCCTGCAATTAGTAGCTCTAATGAGTCTTGTGCTTTACATGATCCATTGTTGTATGTGCCTAATGCGTTTTCTCCTGGTAGTCCATATAACCCAGAATTTAAACCAGTTTTAACTTTTGCAGAACCGTTATCTTATACGTTTAGAGTTTATGATAGATGGGGACAAGTAGCATTTGAAACAGGAGATATTGCTAGAGGCTGGAATGGAAGCTATGGTAATAAAGGTAAATTGGCCGAAACGGGTGTTTATTTTTACGTTATTGAGTTTAAATCTGCTTCAGGTGATGATTTTGTTAAACGAGGTACTGTAACTGTAGTTTATTAAATGATCCTTTGAGGATTGGCATAACAAGTTGCTTTGTTCTCTCTACAAAAACCTAGTAAAGTAATTCCTAATTCTTTAGCAAAATCTACTGCCAAGCTTGATGGTGCTGAAACAGCAGCTAAAATTGGAATTTTTGCAGCAAAAGCTTTTGAGATAATTTCATAAGATATTCTTCCGCTTACAGTTAAGCATTTAGCATTGTTTAAATCATTTTTATTGATGAGGTGTCCAATTACTTTGTCAACAGCATTATGCCTCCCTATATCCTCTCTAATCGACAAAAGTTCTCCCTTTATTGTAAATGCAGCTGCAGCATGCGATCCTCCCGATTTTTTAAAGGTAGGTTGACCATCTTTCATTTGATGAAACATTTCTTGTAACAGAGTTACATCAATTGCATTATCATCTTTAACCTGACAAGAAGTATCTATTTCGTCTAGTTCTGTTTTGCCACAAATACCGCAAGAAGCAGCAGACAGAAAACTTCTACTGTTTAAGTACCCTGATTTTAATAAACTTTCATCAATGTTTAATGCTGCCTCTGTAATCGATTTTTCTTCATTTTCTATTAATTTGATGTTCAAATTTTTAGCGCTTCTATAGATGTCTTCAGAATAAAGTAAGCCCCTTATTAACTCTTCATCATTTCCAGGAGTTCTCATTGTTATAGAAAATGGTTTATTGTTGATGTTGATTTGTAAAGCTTGTTCTACAGTTAAATTATCATCAACATAAATAGAGCTTCCATCAATAAATTTCTTTCCTTGGTAATTGTTTATTGTCATGCTAAAACTTCAAATAAAAATCTTTTGTTAAAGATATGTATTCTTTGGTGTATTGATGTCTTGTTATTGTTTCAATTGTTAACTCTGTTTCAATTAGTTCTTTTGGTTGAAGAGAAAATTGCATTAAAACTCTTTTGACTGGTTTTATAGGGTTGGGCTTAATAACACATTTTTTGCTAAGAAATAGCTTTTCTTCTTTTGCTAATTCAGTAAACTGCTCTGCTTCAGTAATTGGTAAAATCAAAGAGAAAATACCTTCTGGATTTAATAGTCGTATAACATTAGTTATTAAATCCTGAAAAGACAATTCATCGGTATGTCTTGCCGAATTTCTATCTGGTTTTGGAGCTTTTGTTGAATCTATAAAAAAAGGAGGATTACTAATTATAGTATCATACTTTTTTTGCGGTTGAAAATCTTGAATAGCATTATTGTAAACACTAATTCTGTTTTTCCAAGTACAATTATTACAATTAATTTCAGCTTCTTTAAAAGCTTCTATTTCTATTTCAACAGCATCAATAGTAATGCTTGTATTTCGTTGGGCGAGCATAATAGCAATTAATCCAGTTCCAGTGCCAACATCTAAAGTGTTACCATCTTTAATGGTTGACCAAGCGCCCAATAAAACGCCATCTGTACCCACTTTCATAGCAGAACTTTCTTGTTGTATTGAAAAGTGTTTAAATTGGAAAGGGGACATTTTAATTAATTAACGATTACTCTATGTTTTCGTTTTGTTTTTGGCTTTAGTCAAAAATAAGAAAACTAAAACATAATGAAATATAGAGATTGTTGTAAGATGTTTATTTAAAATTTAGAATTTTCCAAGTGCTATCAACTTGAATCAATACGATTTCTTGATTTCTACCCCAAAAATGATATTCTTCTCCATATTGATTGTAAAATTCGCCAACAACTATTGCTGTATCTATTTTCTTTTGACAACTATGAATTTTTATACCATCAATTCCTTCTTGCCCACCTCCCCAACGATAATTATTACCAAAATCACATTTGATTTTCTTAATTTGATACAGGTCAAGTGTGTCAAGGTCTTTGAACTTTATTTTATTTAATTCAGAAATACACGGTTGGTAAGACTCTTTTTCTTTTTCTATAAGTACTTGAGAAAAACCATTTTTTCTAAGATTGTTTAAATAATTGTCAAGGAACAATGTCGACATTCCTTCGGCAGTCTTTATAATTTCTGGTTTAAAACCTTTTGAATGTTTTTCGTTGATTTCTTTTGAGTACCAATTATAAAAACCATGTACTACATTTGAAATTTCAATAGAATCTTGGGTACTGATTTTTTTATCTGAAACTTCATTATCAGAAGGCACAATATTATTATCAGAAAGCATAACATTATTGTCGCAGCTAGTAATAAAAAAAGTAACAATTAAGATTAAATAAATTTTTTTCATAAAGTATGTTTTACAACAATTGAATAAGTACAATGATGTACTTATTCAGCTTATAGCTTTCACTCAAATGTAAGGAATTAATCTAAGTACAATTCAATTAAACCATCAGGAGTGGTTACGGTAATGGTTTTGTTGGTGCGGTCAACATTATCAATAATATCATCAACAATAGGGATCAGTATTTCTTTATCGTTAGCATTAACAATTTCAAAAATAGCTTGGTTGGTTTGGTTCAAGATATGGAAAATGGTTCCCACTTCTCCATAGTTGGTATCAAATACTTTAAAGTCGATTACCTCATGGTGGTAAAACTGGTTGCCAGTTAATGTTGGTAAGAATTTATTTAAGATATAAATTCCTTTTCCAGAAAGATTTTTGGCAGTTGCTATATCATCAACATCTTCAAATTTAACACGTAAAGTGCCATCATTTTGGAAGTTAGCTTTGGATATAAAAAAAGGAATCAGTGAATTATCCGTTTTGTTTAGTTGGATAAGTACTGATTCCAGTTTTTTGCATTCTTCAAGAAAATCTACATCTAATTTAATGATGAGTTCTCCTTGTTTTCCATGAACTTTAGAAGTGTAACCTATGTAAAAGCACTCGTCTAAAGTCATCAGGAATTATTTATTTAGCTTCTTCATCAGGCTTGTCTTCTTCCTTAGCTTCAGCAGCAGGAGCTTCCTCTTTTGTTGCCTCAGCAACTGGAGCTTCTTCTTTTACTTCTGGAGCAGCAGCTTCCTCAGTAGTTGCTTCAGGAGCAGCTTCTTCAGCTGGAGTCTCAGCAGCAGCTTTTTCAGCAGCATCTGCTTCTGCAGCAGCAGCTAATTCAGATTGCTTTGCTAATAAAGCAGAAGCTTTCTTGTTTTTAATTTCAGTTTCAGCAGCTAATCTAGCTTTTGCATCTGCATCTGCAGCTTTAGCTAAACCATCTTTTTTACCTTCAACTTTAGCAGCTTTTTCAGTCATCCAGGCGTCAAATTTCTTGTCTGCTTGATCTTGAGTTAAAGCTCCTTTTACAACACCTCTATCAAGGTGATCTTTGTGCATTACTCCTTTGTAAGAAAGTAAAGCTCTAACAGTATCAGTAGGTTGTGCACCTTCTTTTACCCAGTGAAGGGATCTGTCAAAATTAATGTCAATCGTTGCTGGATTGTCGTTTGGGTTGTAAGTACCTAGTTTTTCAATAAACTTCCCATCACGTGGGGCACGAGCATCCGCTACAACTACATGATAATAAGCGTAACGCTTCTTTCCGTGTCTTTGTAATCTAATCTTTGTAGGCATTCTTTTAAGAATTTAATTAATAAATAGTTAACCCCAATAAAAATATCGGGGTGCAAACTTACTAATTAATTGGGAGTTACGGTAAAAATATTAATTCAAATAATATTCTTTTTAAGCTTTAGGAAATCTAATAAAAAAGCTTGTACCGATTTCTTCTTTTGTTTCAAACCAAATGCTACCATTGGCGTTTTCAATAATATTTTTAACCATAGCTAATCCAAGTCCCATCCCTGTTGATTTTGTGGTGAAATTTGGAACAAATATTTTATCCTTTTTGTCTTCTGAAATACCAGAACCATTATCTTTAATTTCTACGATATAATTCATTTCTTCTTCTGTAATTACAACATCAATTTTTCCTTCTATAGTTGAAGGAATCGCTTGAATCGCATTTTTAATTAGATTGTTAAAAACACGCGATAGCTGATCTTTATCTGCTATTATGTTGGCTTCATTATTACCGTTATTGGTAATTGAGATGAAAACAGTTTCTTCTTTATATAGATCTAACGTAGTTTCAATAATAGGGATGAGGTTAATTTCTGAATCTTGGGCTTTAGGCATTTTAGCAAAATTCGAAAATTCATCAGCAATTTTAGTTAACGTATCAATCTGTTCTACCAATGTTTTTGCAGTTCGTTCTATGCGCTCATTCAAATCAGCTGGTTTATCTTTAGCAACACGTTCCAGTTGCTGAATGCTTAACTTCATTGGGGTTAAAGGATTTTTAATCTCATGTGCAACTTGTTTTGCCATTTCTCTCCAGGCACTTTCTCGCTCAGACTTTACAAGCTTGGAAGCATTCCGCTCTAATTCAATTACTTTTTTATTGTATTCATAAACCAATGCTCCAATTTCGTCATTCGATTCCCACTCTAATAAATCATAAGATTGACCTATTTGCAATGCGCTAATCTTGTTTTTAATCATTCTAACAGGTTCGGAAATGTAATTGGCAAAGAACACCGCAATAATTGTAGAGATTAAAAATAGCAGACCGTAAATGTTAATTAAGGCAGTATAAAATGAGGAAAGTTCATTCTCTAATTCGTTTTGCTTAGCAAAATAGGGCAAATTCATATAAGCCAAAATTTGATGTTTTTCATTTCTAAATGGCACATAGGTAGATATATAATTTAAGTTGCCAATATTTTCGCTGTGTGTAAAGTTTGACTTTTTATGAATATGAATTTGATCATAAGCTTCGGGTGACATTTGCTTACCTATTAAACCTTGTTCAAATATTTCCGGGCGAGAAGTGGCTAAAAGTTTTCCGCTTTTATCATAAAGGTTAATGTCAGTGTAAAATACGTTAGAAAATTTAACCAAGTAATAGGTCATCTCATCATACATATCTTTACTCAAAATTTCTTTAGCACCTAGTTTATGCTCTAATTCAATTAAAACAGATTGTACTTTTTCTGCTAGTTGCGTTTTATTTTTTTCTAAATATTGCTTTTTGATGTAATATGAAGTTCCCCAGCTAAATAGAAGAAATGACAAGAAAATTGAAGCAATAATGAATAGTTGAATTTTTGTGCTAAAATCGGTTAAGGCTATTTGCCAATTAAAGGGTGAAATTTTAAAGATTAGCCCTATTACTAAAACTAAGATACTTGTAATAATAAAAAAGTAAGAGAAGGTAGTAATGTAGTTGAAAATCGTTTTTTGAGGAGAACTTAAAATGATAGAGGTGTTCTTGTCGTTTTGATAAATGACATGGTAAGCATTGTCAAAAGTCGTTTTAAAAAAGCCATCGTTATTAAAACGATATTGATTACTCAATTCAATACTGTAGTTAAATTTTCCAGTGTTGTTTATTAATTTACCTTCCTTGTATTTTGCATAGGAATAGGTATTTGTGTTTAGCGGATTGCTTACATCTTGTTCATTTAAAAGTAACTCTGGGTAACCTTCAGTTTTAGAAAAAACTTTAGGGAGTAACTCTATGTAAAGCAAAATATTTTCTTCAATAGGTTGAATGCTGATGGTGGCAAAATAACTACTACCTCTTTCAATAGAATAAAGGAAATTTAGTGTTTTATTAACCCTAAAAGGATCGTCAGTTTCAAGTTCAACCTTGTCCTTAAAAAAATCTGCTGCATTTACCAATTGGTTTTCTTCAACATATATGGAGTCATTGTCGTTAAAAATTCCAATTATATTAATATCATATTTGCTATAGTGACCTCCAAAATATCTATCTATAATGTGCTTGTTAACTTTATTCTCATTTTCTAAGTATGAGTTTGATGTGTTTGGAATCAATGTGTCGTTACATATTTTTTCAGCAATATCTTCAAATAAATATTCAGTAACAGGATCACGCTCTTTGGCTAATTTTTTGGCAACAAATTCTTTGTTGATTTCTGCTTTTAATTTTCCTAAATGAATAAAACCATAAGATGTGGTAATAGAAATTACCAAGACTAAAAAAACACTTCTATAAAAGCTTCTTTTGGCATCCGTTTTCATAGAGAATACTAATATCACTAAAAGTATCCAAGAGGTTAAAAATGCACTAAAACCTAAATTAAAATGACCTATAATAACAGCTATTAAACTCGGTAGCCAAAAAATGATAATGAGTTGATTTTTTTTAAATGCCTTTTTAGAAAAATGATTAATCGAAATTTTAACAAATAGAATAATTGCAATAAAGAGGCTTGTTATAGCACCTATGCCAATAAAGCTATAAGCGTTTAAATCGAGCAAATAATTAATGTCGAAATTAATTTTAGAGTTAGTAATTAACCCCTCTAGAAGGTTCGCTAAAATTAAAGGAGAAACAGCAATTGAAGCGGCAATAACAAATACAATAAATTTATTGTGTGCATTAATGTTTTGGATAGCTCTTGACAAATAATAGATGATAATTGCAAAAAGAATGGTGTTAATTACAAGGTCGCCTAGTGAGGGCAGAATGACTGATTGTGCGAATATTGCAGGGCTAAATAATTCTTGTTGAAATAACGATTCGAAAGGTTGAAAGTAAAGTAATGTAAGTCTAACTATTCCAATAAAAAAGATAACAATTATAGGAGATGATTTTCTTAATGAGATTATTTTTCGAGATTGCTTACTAACAAATGAAGTAGAGAAAATAAAACCACTAAAAAAAAGTATGAGTAGTAACCAATTGTTAGCGTTGGTTTGATGGTTACTTTCGGATGTGTTTTTCAATCCAAATAAAAAATCACCAGTTACAGATTTTATAGGTGTTGTGTGTCCTTCTTTATTAAAAACTATTTCGAGTTCGTCATCAATATTAAAGCTCGAGTGAAATGTGTTTTTAAGATATTTGTTTTTAATGCTGTAGTCGTTCTTAATTAAAATTAAGGCCAAGTATGTTTTTTTGTTACTTTTTTTAAGCAGGTATTCATACCATCCATTTTGCAATTTAACAACGCCTTTATTTTTTTTAAACTCTGATAAATTGGATGAGAAATCTATGCTTCTGTTGGTCCAATAAAGAAGTTGACTATTCTCTACTATATAAAATGAAACTCCTTGGCTTTTGTTTAGCTCATAATATGCTTTAGAGAAAGAAAGGGTAGTAGCAGTTTATT
>Ga0206123_10000479_pt1 | contig 39465 bp, 39 predicted proteins | sample Helgoland_Spring_2_FD_160086 | JGI IMG/M metagenome (GOLD analysis project Ga0206123, IMG submission 160086) | Pelagic subsurface seawater microbial communities from Kabeltonne, Helgoland, North Sea - Helgoland_Spring_Bloom_20160316_1 | ecosystem: Environmental > Aquatic > Marine > Epipelagic ...
TATAAATTTGATTCTGTTATTCATTTAGCAGCTGAGTCTCATGTTGATAGATCTATAGACAGCCCTTTGGCTTTTGCAAAGACTAATATCTTAGGTACTATGGTTCTTTTAAATGCTTTTAAAAAAATATGGAAAAATAATTGGACTGACAAAGTTTTTTATCATGTGAGTACTGATGAGGTATATGGAAGCTTAGGAAAAACAGGGTTTTTTAAAGAAATCACACCTTATGATCCTAACTCACCTTATTCAGCTTCAAAGGCAAGCTCTGATCATTTTGTTAGAGCTTATGGAGAAACCTACGGAATGCCTTATGTAATCTCTAATTGTTCAAATAATTATGGATCTCATCAATTTCCAGAAAAGTTAATTCCTTTATTTATAAATAATATTTTAAATGATAAGCCACTTCCTGTTTATGGAGATGGTAATTATACTAGAGATTGGCTTTATGTTGTCGATCATGCTATTGCCATTGATTTAGTTTTTCATAAGGGCGTAAAACATGAAACCTATAATATTGGTGGTTTTAACGAATGGAAAAATATTGATTTAGTAAAAGTTCTTTGTCGGCAAATGGATGAAAAACTAGAAAGAGATCCAGGAACTAGTGAAAAGTTGATAACCTATGTGAAAGACCGACCGGGGCATGATTTGCGTTACGCTATTGATGCCTCAAAAATCAATAAAGACCTAGACTGGAGCCCATCAGTAACTTTTGAAGAAGGGCTTTCTCAAACTATTGATTGGTATTTAAACAATGAAAAATGGCTTAAAAATGTAACTTCAGGTAATTATCAAAATTACTATGAAAAACAATATAATAAATAATATTTATGCATACAGAAGTTGTTACAATTGGATTGGGATATATAGGATTACCTACATCAGCACTGATAGCTTCAAGCGGAACCCATGTTGTTGGTGTCGACATCAACAAAGAGGTTGTCGATACTATAAATAAAGGTGAAATTCACATTGTTGAACCTGATTTAGATAAGGTTGTTCAAGATGTAGTATCTAATGGGTTTTTTAAAGCCAGAACGAAACCTGTTCCTGCAAAAGTTTACCTAATAGTTGTTCCAACTCCATTTAAAGGGGACAATAAGCCTGATATATCTTTTGTAATAGCGGCAACCAATTCAATAATTCCTTTTTTGAAAGAAGATGATTTATATATTATAGAGTCAACCTCACCTGTAGGTACAACTGAAAAAATGGAAGAACTTATATATAAATCTAGACCAGATCTTAAAAATAAAATTAGTGTTGCATACTGTCCAGAAAGAGTGTTGCCTGGAAATGTTATGTATGAACTAGTTGAAAATGATCGTGTAATTGGAGGTGTTAATGAAAAATCTACAAAAGAAGCTATAAACTTTTATAAAAAATATGTAAAAGGGGAATTGTATGGAACAAATTCTAGAACAGCTGAAATGTGTAAATTAGTGGAAAATTCTTCAAGAGATGTTCAAATAGCTTTTGCAAATGAACTTTCTTTAATTTGTGATAAAGCAGATATTAATGTTTGGGAATTAATAACTCTTGCTAACAAACATCCTAGAGTAAATATTTTACAGCCAGGTTGCGGTGTTGGGGGCCATTGTATAGCGGTTGACCCCTATTTTATTGTAAATGATTTTCCAAACGAATCTAAAATTATTGGTACTGCAAGAGAAATAAATAATTATAAATCATTTTGGTGTGCTGAAAAAATTCAAAACAAAAAACTAGAGTTTGAGTTGAAATATGGTAAAAAACCAAAAACAGCTATTATGGGGCTGGCTTTTAAAGCTAATATTGATGACCTTAGAGAGTCTCCAGCAAAATATATTGCTCAGAAAGTTTTGCAGAATTCAAATAATGATGATTATTTTATAGTTGAACCAAACATTTATTCACATTCAGTTTATAAACTAACAGACTACAAAGAGGCTGTAAAAAAAGCAGATATTATAGTATTCTTGGTAGCACATAAAGAGTTTAAAAAACTAAATATTGAAAAAGAAAAGATTGTATTAGATTTTTGTGGAATTTTTAAATAATATTTTATGAAAAAAGTTTTATTAATTTTTGGAACTCGTCCAGAAGCAATTAAAATGGCTCCTCTTGTTAGAGAATTCAAAAAACATCCTAATCTTTTTACAACTAAAGTATGTGTTACCGCACAACACAGAGAAATGCTAGATCAGGTTTTAAATTTTTTTGATATAATTCCTGATTATGATCTAGATTTAATGAAGCCTGGACAAAACCTTTATAATTTAACAGCTACCATTATAAAATCTTTAAAACCAATTCTTGAAGAGTTTATGCCCGACTTTGTTTTTGTTCATGGAGACACTACAACAACAATGGGTAGTTCTATTGCATGTTTTTACTCTGGTGCAAAAGTATGTCATGTAGAAGCTGGTCTTAGAACTAATAATAAAAAATCTCCTTTTCCAGAAGAAATAAATCGTCAGATAACGGGAAGAATAAGTGATTATCACTTTGCTCCAACAAAAACATCAAAAAATAATTTATTAAAAGAAAATATTTCAGAAAACTCAATTTTGATAACAGGAAACACTGTAATAGATGCATTATTAAAATCTGTAAAAAAAGTAACTTTAAATCCAAGTAAACTAATATTAGATATTGAAAAAAAAATAGGAAATAAAGAACTTGTTTTAGTAACTGGTCATAGAAGAGAAAATCATGGACTTGGTTTTGAAAGAATATGTAATGCATTAAAAAAAATAGCTGAAAAAAATATAAATAGACTTATCATTTATCCTGTTCATTTAAATCCAAAAGTACAAGAGCCTGTTAATAGAGTTTTATCTAAAATTGATAATATATTATTAATTAAACCTTTAGCTTATCAAGATTTTATTTGGTTAATGAATAGATCTAAAATAATTATTACTGATAGTGGGGGAATACAAGAAGAAGCACCTAGTCTTGGTAAACCAGTTTTAGTTATGAGAGATACTACAGAGAGGCCTGAGGCTGTAGATGCTGGTACTGTGTTGTTAGTAGGTACAAATGAAGAATTAATAGTTAATAAAGCATTACAACTTCTTAATAATAATGAAGTGTTTAATACAATGTCAAGACTTCACAATCCTTATGGAGATGGTTTAGCTTCAAAAAGAATTGTAGAATTTATTAAAAATATTAATTAAGTTTTATTCTTTCTTCTCTATTTGCTAACTCCCATGCTGTTAAAAAAACAAACCTTGTTATTTTTTCTATTTTATTAAAATCTATTTTTTCAATAGTATCTGTTGTTTTATGATAGTCTTCATGAACTCCATTAAAATAAAAAATTACTGGTATATTATTTTTAGCAAAATTATAATGATCAGACCTATAGTAATATCTATGTGGATCATCTTCCGTGTTATATGTGTAATCTAATTCTAATCCAATATGTTTTTTATTAATTTTTTCACTAATATTATGTAGTTCCTTACTTAACATATCAGATCCTATTAAATAAACATAATTTCCATCTATATGCATATTATCTATTCTTCCAATCATATCAATATTTAAATTAGCTATTGTTTTTCTTAATGGAAAAACAGGATTATCAGTATAATATTTACTTCCAAGTAATCCTTTTTCTTCTCCAGATACAGGCATTATTAATATAGATCTTCTTGGTCCTTTACCATCTCTTTTTGCTAACATAAATGCTTCTGCGATTTCCATTATTGCTACTGTTCCTGATCCATCATCATCAGCACCATTAAAAAGTAATGTGTCGTGTTTTCCTAAATGATCATAATGTGCTGTTATTATTATAAGCTCATCTTTTAAGTCAGTTCCTTCTATATATCCTAAAACATTTTCTCCTCTTATTATTTTATTTTTTTTAAAAATTTTTTTTATAAAATCACTGTCACAATCTTCGCATTTACAAACATGTCTGTCTGATTTTACTTTAAATTTTTGAAAATATTTATTTTTTTTATATGGGGGTATTCCAATGTTTATAAAATGATTTTTTAAATATTCAGCAGCCATTTTCTGACCTTTTTTTCCTGTTTCTCTACCCTCTAAAGAGTCAGATGCTAGAATAGTTAAGTGTCTTTCTAAGTCTTTTTTTAAAATTGTTTTTGAGTATTTAATATTATCTTGTGAGAAAAGATTTATAGAAAATATTAAACTAATAAAAATTATATTTTTCATTATTTAATGAATGGTATTTTATTAATTCTATTTTGATGTCTACCACCTTCAAATTTAGTTTTTAAAAATATATCTACTATTTCTTTTACTTTTTGAAATTTTAAATGTCTGGCAGGCATAGTTAATATATTTGCATTGTTATGTAGCCTAGCCTGCTCTGCAATTTCAGTATTCCAACATAATGCTGCTCTTATTCCTTGATGTTTATTAGCAGTCATATTTATACCATTTCCTGTTCCACAAAATTGTATTCCAAAAATATTTTCTTGCTTTTCAATACTTTCTGATAATTTATGTGAAAAATCTGGGTAATCTACACTCTCTAATGAATTACAACCGAAATCTGTAATAATATAATTTTTACTAGATAAATATAATTTTATTTTATTTTTATAATTATATCCTGCATGATCACTCGCAATTCCTATTTTCATTTTTTTATTTTAACATTATGTTAATATTACTATTACTTACTAGATAAAAAATAAAAAAATTTATTAATATTTTTTATATTTTTTGTTTATAAATTATTTTATAAATTTTATAACTTTTATATTTAATTTAAATAATAAATATTAAGTACTTTGAAAAAAAATAAGTCAAGTTTTTTTATTCTTTTTTATATTTATATTTTGAATAGAGTTATTAACTTTTATTAAACGTAAATTTAAAATTATTTATTAAAAATTTAAGTTTATATCTATTTTTAATAATTTACTAATAATATTAATATCTAATATAATATATTGAATATCAATAATTTTAATAATAATAAAATGTTTATAATTTTTGATAATTATAAACAACAAATAAAAACTAAAAAAAATATAAACTTAATTAACACTTATTATATTATTATAATTTTTTTAAAATTAATTAAATTAAATCTAATATATATTATATATAATAATTTTAAAAAATAAGTTTAATATTATATTTGTACAAATTAATTTATGAAAAAAATAGCTATAATTGGAATAGGTTATGTAGGATTACCTTTAGCAAGATTATTTTCTACAAAATATCCTGTTATTGGATATGATATTAATTTACAAAGAATAAATGAACTAAATAATTGTAAAGATAGCTTAAATGAATTATCTGAAAATATTATTAAAAAAAAATTAGTACATAAAAATCCTATTAATAATAATTTAAAAAATGGGTTGTATTTTACAAATAATTTAAATGATATAAAACAAGCAAATATTTATATAATAACCATTCCAACTCCTATTTATAAAAACAAAAAACCAGATTTAAGATTACTATTTAAAGCTACACGTGATGTAGGAAAATTTTTAAATAAAAAAGATATTGTAATATATGAATCAACAGTATACCCAGGACTTACAGAAGAAGAATGTGTTCCAATATTAGAAAAAGAAAGTAAATTAATTTATAATAAAAATTTTTATATAGGATACTCACCAGAGCGAATAAACCCAGGAGATAAAAAAAGAACAATTGATAAAATTTTAAAAATAACTTCTGGTTCAAATAAAAAAACAGCATTAGAAATAGATAAACTATATAAAAGTGTTATTAAAGCAGGAACATATTTAGCACCTTCTATTAAAATTGCTGAAGCAGCTAAAATTATAGAAAATACTCAAAGAGATATTAATATTGCTTTTATAAATGAATTGTCTAAAATATTTAATTTATTAAATATAAATACAGAAGAAGTTTTAAAAGCAGCATCAACCAAATGGAATTTTTTAAATTTTAAACCAGGTTTAGTAGGTGGTCATTGTATAGGTGTAGATCCTTATTATTTATCTAAAAAATCACAAGATTTAGGTTATAATCCTAAAATAATATTAGCAGGTAGAAAATTAAATGATAGTATGGGAGAATATGTTGTTTCTCAAGTTGTTAAATTAATGATTAAAAAAAGTATTAAAATCAAAAATTCAAAGATTTTAATATTAGGAATAGCATTTAAAGAAAATTGTAATGATATTAGAAATAGTAAGGTTTTTGATATTATTAAAAATTTTGAAGAATATGATATTAAAACAACTATTTTTGATCCTTTAGTTTTACCTTCTTTAGTTAAAGAAAATAATTATAAAATTAAAAATTTAAATTTTAATAATATTTATAAAAAAAACAAATATGATGCAATAGTTTTAGCTGTTAATCATAAAATTTTTAAAAATTTTAATTATAAAGAAAATCTTAAAAAAAATAGTGTTTTATATGATGTTAAAAGAGTTTTAAAAAACAAAAATATAGATGGAGGTTTGTAAAACATGGTATGTTCTTTATACTAAAATAAATAAAGAAATAAAAGTAGTAGAAGATTTAATAGAAAATGGTTTTGAAGCATATACACCAGTTAAAAAAGAAAAAAGAAAATGGTCAGATCGAATAGTTAAAAAAGAAATTTGTTTATTACCCTCAATGGTATTAGTTTCTTTAAAAGAAAAAGATATTAACAAAGTTTTTGAAATTAATTTTGTAAAAAAATATATGTTTTTTAATAAAGAAAGAGCAAAAGTTAAAAATGAAGAAATTTTAGCCATGAAAGACTATATTAAAAACAAACAAAAAATAAATAATAATATTAAAATTGGTGATAGTATTAAAATAGATAGTTTAAATCAAAATGCAACTATAACACATATTAAAGGAAAAAAATGTTTTGCTTTTTTAGAAATGTTAGGAGCTATAATAACTTTTAATATTAATCAAAAAAAATGAAAATAAAACAAATTTGTTGTATTGGAGCGGGATATGTTGGTGGTCCTACAATGGCGGTAATTGCTTTAAAATGTCCACAAATAAAAGTAAATGTTGTTGATATAAATCAGGACCGTATAGATGCTTGGAACGATGACAATTTAGATAATCTACCAGTTTATGAGCCAGGATTAGCTGATGTAGTTAAAGAAGCAAGAGGGCGTAATTTATTTTTTTCAACCGATATAGAAAAAGCTATTGATGAATCCGAAATGATATTCATTGCAGTGAATACTCCTACTAAAACTTATGGTGAAGGTAAAGGGCAAGCTTCAGATTTAAAATATGTAGAATTATGTGCTCGAACTATCGCAAGGGTAGCTAAAACCGATAAAATTGTAGTTGAAAAATCAACTCTTCCTGTAAGGACAGCAGAGTCAATACAAATAATTTTAGATAAAACAGGAAATGGGGTAAATTTTGAAGTCCTGTCAAATCCAGAGTTTTTGGCTGAAGGAACAGCTATAAAAGATTTATTTAAATCAGATAGAGTTTTGATTGGAGGTAAACAAACTAAAAGTGGGAAAAAGGCAATGTCTACTCTAGTTGATATTTATGATAATTGGATTCCTAAAGAAAAAATTTATACAACTAATGTTTGGTCTTCAGAGTTATCAAAATTGGTGGCAAATGCATTTTTAGCGCAAAGAATAAGCTCTATTAATAGTATATCTGCCTTATGTGAAGCTACAGAAGCTGATGTTGATGAAGTTGCTACAGCTATTGGAATGGATTCTAGAATTGGAAAGAAGTTTTTAAAATCTTCAGTAGGTTTTGGAGGAAGTTGCTTTCAAAAAGATATTTTAAACTTAGTTTACATATCAAAGTCTCTTGGCTTGGATGAAGTTTCTGAGTATTGGAATCAAGTTATTAAGATTAATAACTATCAAAAGCACCGTTTTGCAAAAAAAATAATGAATTCACTTTTCGGAACACTTTCTGGCAAAAAAATAACTCTGTTAGGTTGGGCATTTAAAAAAGATACTAACGATACTAGAGAATCAGCGGCTATATATATTGCTGATATACTCATTGAAAATGGGGCTGAAATTTCTGTTTATGACCCTAAAGTTAGTCAGCAACAGATGCTTTCGGATTTGGATTATCTGAATAGTCGTTCATTTGAAGAAAATGAAAACGCATTGATTTATTATTCAGATCCATTAAAAGCATGTGAAAACTCTCATGCAGTGGCAGTTATCACAGAGTGGGACGAGTTTAAATATTACGATTGGCATAAAATTTATGATTGCGTTATGAGACCAGCTAAAGTTTTTGATGGCAGAAATATATTAGATAAAAAAACTCTTGTAGATATAGGCTTTGAGGTGTTTTCAATTGGTAAATAATATAATTATGAAGCTTAACAAGTCTTCCAAAATATATATTGCAGGACACCTAGGAATGGTAGGTTCTGCTTGTTGGAGGATTTTGGAAAAATTTGGTTATTCCAACTTAATAGGAAGGTCTTCAAAAGAGTTAGACTTAAGGAATCAATCACAAGTATATAATTTTTTAAGAGATTCAAAACCAGATGTTATTATAGATGCTGCAGCAAAAGTTGGTGGTATTATAGCTAACAAAGATTATCCTTATCAATTTTTGATGGAGAATATGCAAATCCAAAATAATTTGATTAGTGCAGCTCATCAAAACAATGTATCAAAATTTATTTTTTTAGGAAGCTCGTGCATCTATCCAAAGTTGGCTCCTCAACCACTCAAAGAAGAATATTTATTGAATGGTTCTTTAGAACCAACTAATGAGTGGTACGCTATTGCTAAAATATCCGGAGTAAAATTATGTGAAGCTATTAGTAGTCAATACGGAAAAGACTTTGTTAGTTTAATGCCTACAAACCTTTATGGTCCTAATGATAATTTTGATTTGGAAACCTCTCATGTTCTTCCTGCGATGATTAGGAAGTTTCATGATGCAAAAGTAAATAATCACACAAATGTTAATCTTTGGGGTTCGGGCGCCCCTATGCGGGAGTTTTTATATGTAGATGATCTTGCTAATGCAGTTTTATTTGCTCTAGAAAATAATTTACCAAATAGCTTATATAATGTTGGTACTGGTTTTGATGTTACAATAAAAGATTTAGCGGAAACCATTCAGTCACATGTTGGTCATAAAGGTAAAATAGTTTGGGACACCACAAAGCCTGATGGAACATTTAGAAAGTTATTAGATAGTTCAAAAATAATTCAATTAGGTTGGGAAGCTAAATATGATTTAAAGAATGGGATTTCCAATACCTATTCTTGGTTTTTAGAAAACAAAAATCATTTAAAAGAAGTGAAATTTAAATGAAAATAAAAAGTAGTATTTAAAAATCAACTTTTTTTATAGATTTTATATTAGCCTAAAATTTAATATAAAAAGTAAGTATATTAGTGTGTATTTTCTTTAAACACCTTTAAAATTATAATTTAATTGTATAAATATTTGTTTTTAAAAATTTTAATTATTTTTGTTTTGATGGGGAGGTGTTCTAGTTATTTGTGTGACTATTATTGGCGGAGCCTTAACCACTCATCAATATTTTAATTAAAAAACAAATAAATTTAAATTCAAAAATTTGAGTAAAGTAGCATTCATAACTGGAGTCACCGGTCAAGACGGAGCCTATCTATCAGAGTTATTGCTAGAAAAAGGTTATGAGGTGCATGGTTTAAAACGGCGATCTTCTTCTTTTAATACTAGGCGAATTGATCATTTGTATCAAGACCCTCATAGTGAAAGCCCAAGATTTATTCTTCACTATGGAGATATGACTGATAGTACTAACTTAATTCGTTTAATAAAAGAGATTCAGCCAGATGAGATTTATAATCTAGCCGCTATGAGTCATGTTCACGTTTCCTTTGATATGCCAGAATATGTTGCTGATGTTGATGGAATCGGAACTTTGAGATTGTTAGAGGCCGTAAGGTTACTTGGATTACAGAAGAAAACAAGAATTTACCAAGCATCAACCTCTGAACTTTTTGGTAAGGTGCAAGAAGTCCCTCAAAAAGAAACTACTCCATTTTACCCAAGATCTCCTTATGGAGTAGCAAAGCTTTTTGCCTATTGGACAACAGTTAATTACAGAGAAGCTTACGATATGTTCGCCTGCAATGGAATATTGTTTAATCACGAAAGTCCAATAAGGGGAGAAACTTTTGTAACTCGTAAAATCACTATGGGAGTAGCTAGAATAGTTAAAGGACTACAAGAAAAACTTTATTTAGGAAATCTAGATGCCAAGCGTGACTGGGGACATGCCAAAGATTATGTTCGTATGATGTGGATGATTCTTCAACACGACAAGGCAGAAGACTGGGTGATAGCTACAGGAAAAACCACATCAATCAGAGATGTTGTTAAAATGGCATTTTGTTGTGTTGGAATCGAGATTGATTTTATAGGAAAGGGTGTTGATGAAAAGGCTGTTGTAAAATCTTGTGATAACCCTAATTACCAAATTGAAATTGGCAAAGAAGTTTTAAATATAGATCCTAATTATTTCAGACCTACTGAAGTAGATTTATTAGTAGGAGATGCAACCAAGGCTAAAGATAAATTAGGATGGAAAGCAGAAATTCAATTGGAAGAATTAATTCAGGAGATGGTTCTTTCAGATTTAAATGAGAAAAAAGAGTAAATTAACGACTACCGGCCCTAGTCTTTGAATTAGCGCTTAAGAATAGTGTCAAAAACTTTTACAAAAATTTTATAATTACGAAATTTAATTATCATTAAAAAGTTAAAAATATCTAAAAGACATATTGCTAAATCCATTTCATGGAGAATTCTAGGCAGTATTGATACCTTATTATTTACTTGGCTTATTACTGGGGATTTCAATCAAGGACTTAGTATTTCTGGAATTACGACCATAACAAAGTTAATTTGGTATTATTTTCACGAGCAATTTTGGTTAAAATCATCCGTTGTTGATTCTAATAAACGACATTTAATTAAAACATTCACATGGCGCGTTATTGGAACTATTGATACTGTAATATTTGGATGGATTATAACAGGGAACCCATTTGAAGGGCTTAAAATTGGCATGGCTGAAACTGTTACTAAATTGTTACTCTATTTTGGACATGAAAAATTATGGTACCGTGTTAATTATGGTTTAGACCAACGAAATAGAGAAAAACGCTTAAAAAAGTAAGCCAAAATAAATAAAAAATGAGTGTAAATGTAATAAAGCACGATTATAAAACTACAAAAATACAACGTGAGGAGTTACACGGACATAAAGCCTATTTATTGTGGTTTACAGGCTTATCTGGCTCAGGAAATCTACATTGGCAAATTTGGTTGAGATTGCGTTGAATAAACAGGGTTTATTTACTTATATATTAGATGGCGATAACATCCGTCAAGGTGTTAACAAAGATTTAAGCTTCTCTCCAGAAGACAGATCAGAAAATATCAGACGCATTGCCGAAATCAGTAATTTAATGTTAGATGCTGGTCTGATAACATTAGCGGCTTTTGTTTCACCTTATTTGAAAGATAGGGAACTTGTTAGAAAAATAGTTGGGGAGAATAATTTTATAGAAATATTTGTAAATACTTCCCTAGAAGAATGCGAACACAGGGACGTTAAGGGGCTTTATAAAAAAGCACGTTCTGGTGAGATAAAAAACATGACCGGTATTTCTGCGCCATATGAGGCTCCTGTAAAACCGAGTTTAGAGGTTATTACTGATGGACAACCTATTGAAGAAAGTGTAAAAACCATCTTAGAATTTATAGATACAAAATTAAAATAAAGATCATGAGTAATTATGTAATAAATCATCTTAGAGAATTAGAATCGGAAGCTATTTTTGTAATTCGAGAAATTGCAGCACAATTTGAAAACCCAGTACTTTTATTTTCTGGTGGAAAAGACTCTATATTACTAACCCATTTAGCAAAAAAAGCATTTTACCCAGCAAAAATACCATTCCCTTTAATACATGTTGATACCGGTCATAACTTCACTGAAACTATTGTATTTCGAGATATGCTGGTTAAAAAATTAGGTGTAAAACTCATTGTAGGCTCTGTGCAAGAAGCTATAGATAACGGCCGCACTAAAGAAGAAACAGGAGCAGATGCCTCTAGGAATACATTACAAATTGTTTCATTGTTAGATGTCTTAGGAGCTCATAAGGTAGATGCAGCAATGGGAGGCGCTAGGCGTGATGAGGAGAAAGCACGAGCCAAAGAACGCTTCTTCTCACACCGTAATGAGTTTGGACAGTGGAATCCTAAAAACCAACGACCAGAACTTTGGAATCTTTTTAATGGACGCATGAACTACGGTGAAAACTTTAGGGTATTTCCAATTTCTAACTGGACAGAAATGGATGTTTGGGAATATATAAAATTGGAGAATATTGAATTACCAATGTTATATTTCTCTCACCAACGTGATTGCGTGGTTCGTGATGGAGTAATTCTGGCAAATTCTAAATTTATAAAATTAAAATCAAATGAAGAGGTGGTAAACATGACAATTAGATACCGAACTTGTGGAGACATGCCTATTACGGGTGCTGTAGAATCTGAAGCAGATACCTTAGATAAAATTATTGATGAGATTGCAACTACAAGAACAACAGAACGTGGTGGACGTGCAGATGATAAACGTGCTGAAACTGCAATGGAAGATCGTAAAAAACAAGGTTATTTTTAAAAACAGAAAACATCTGTAAACTATTAAAACTGATTGCCTAGGTAAAAAGAAATAAAAATGGAATATAAAAATATAGAATTATTAAGATTTACCACTGCTGGGAGTGTAGATGACGGAAAAAGCACTCTAATTGGTAGATTGTTATATGATAGTAAATCAATCTTTCAGGATCAATTAGAAGCTGTAGAGAATTCTAGTAAGCGTAAAGGCTTTGATTATGTAGATTTATCATTATTGACAGACGGGCTTAAATCTGAGCGTGAACAGGGAATTACTATTGATGTGGCCTATCGTTATTTTGCCACGCCAAAGCGTAAATTTATCGTGGCTGATACCCCAGGCCATATTCAATATACCAGAAATATGGTGACAGGTGCCTCTACAGCAAATCTTGCTATTATTCTAATTGATGCTCGAAAAGGGATGTTAGATCAAACACATAGACATTCATTTATTGCGTCCTTACTTCGAATTCCACATGCGATTGTATGTGTGAATAAAATGGATTTAGTAGACTATAGCCAGGAAGTGTATGATCAAATTGTAGGAAACTTTAAAGCCTTCGCATCTAAGCTAGATATTAAAGACATCCAATTTATTCCTATTTCAGCGCTTGCAGGAGATAACGTGGTTAATAAATCTGAAAATATGGATTGGTACAAAGGAAGTACGATGATGTATCATCTAGAAACAGTTCATATTTCTAGTGATTACAACCATTTGGACTGTCGATTTCCAATACAATCGGTTATTCGCCCACATACCTTAGAAAACCAAGATTTTAGAGGCTTTGCAGGGCGTATTGACGGAGGAGTGTTTAAGCCTGGTGATAAAATAAAAACGCTTCCTTCAGGATTTTTGTCGACTATTAAAACAATTGAATTAAACGGTGAACACATTGCAGAAGCATTTTCACCTATGTCGGTTACATTGACCTTAGAAGATGAAATTGACATTAGTCGTGGCGATATGATTGTTCGTGAAAATAACATCCCTGAAGTTGGACAAGATTTAGAAGTGTTGGTTACTTGGATGAGCAATAATCCGCTACAAGCGCGTACAAAAGTAGTTATTAAGCACACCACCAATGAATGTATTGGGATGGTGAAAGAATTAAAATACAAGGTAGATATTAATACTTTGCACCGTATAGAAGGGATTGAAAAAATAGAGATGAATGACATTGGGCGTATTTCGATACGTACGTCTAAGCCTTTGTTTTATGACGCCTACAAAAAAAACCGCCAAACAGGAAGTATTATTATAATTGACGAGCAAACCAATGAAACTATTGGAGCAGGAATGATTATGTAATTGTGAAGAAAAGGGTATAGAGAGATCACAGGTTTACTTCAATTGGTCTACAAAAACAAGTGAAAAAAAGTAGAATAAAATAAATAAGAAATGAATATTACAGTTATAGGATCTGGTTATGTTGGGCTAGTATCAGGAACTTGTTTTTCCGAGATGGGAAATAAAGTTACTTGTATAGATATTGATCAAATAAAAATAGAAAAATTAAATAAAGGAATAATTCCTATTTTTGAACCTGGCCTGGATCAAATGATTTTAAAAAATGTAAAGAATAAAAATTTATTTTTTACAACAGAATTAGATAAAGCTTTAAAGGATTCTGAAATTGCTTTTATAGCGGTTGGAACTCCAATGGGAGCGGATGGGTCTGCAGATTTACAGTATGTAGTGGAAGTAGCAAAATCTATTGGACAAAGCATGCAAAAAAGATTGGTGATAGTAGATAAATCTACAGTACCTATTGGAACTGCAGATGAGGTAAAAGCAACCATTCAAGCAGAATTAGATATTAGAAATTCAGACTTAGAATTTGATGTAGTTTCTAACCCTGAATTTTTAAAAGAAGGTGCAGCAATTGATGACTTCATGAAGCCTGACAGAGTAGTTATTGGTGCAGATTCAGAAGTTGCATTTGAGTTAATGAAGCAATTGTATTCTCCATTTCTTAGAACCCATGACCGCTTTATTACGATGGACATTCGTTCTGCTGAAATGACAAAATATGCTGCTAATGCGATGCTAGCCACAAAAATTTCATTTATGAATGAAATTGCTAATATCTGTGAAAAGGTAGGAGCCGATGCCAATCAAGTTCGAATTGGAATTGGTTCAGATCAGCGTATTGGATATAGTTTTATATATCCAGGAGCAGGATATGGTGGGTCTTGTTTTCCAAAAGATGTGAAAGCACTTACCAAAATTGCTAAAGAAAACGGTTATAACTCAAAATTGATTACCGCGGTTGAAGAAGTTAATGATGCACAGAAATTAGTCATCGCTCAAAAGATAGTTAAACGATTTGGTGAAGATTTAACAGGTTATAATTTTGGTGTTTGGGGATTGGCATTTAAACCAGGAACAGATGACATGCGAGAAGCCCCAGCAATTTATGTAATCAAAGAATTAATAAAGCGAGGTGCTATGATAAAAGCATATGACCCTAAGGCTATGAATGAGGCTAAAGAATATTACCTAAATGGGGTTCAAAATATTAAGTATGTAGATTCTAAATATGAAGTTTTAAAGAATGCAGATGCCTTAGTTCTATTAACAGAATGGAAAGAGTTTCGCTCTCCAGATTTTGAAGAACTAAAAAATCAATTGAAAAACCCTGTTATTTTTGATGGTAGAAATCAGTACAATGCCTTTAATTTAGAAGCAAAAGGTTTCGAATATTATCAAATTGGAAAACAATAAAATGAAAATATTAGTTACTGGAGCAGCTGGCTTTATAGGCTTTCATACTTGTTTAAAATTAATTAAGCAAGGCCATGATGTATATGGAATCGATAATATTAATGATTATTATGACCCAAAATTAAAGTTTAATAGATTAAAAGAATTAGGTTTTGAGAAAACTGAGGCTACTATTTTTAAAACGGAAGTTCAAAGTAGTAAATACGATAGGTTAAGATTTTCTAGAATAGATTTAGTAGATGATATAAGTATCGATAAATTATTTGAAGTAGAGCAGTTTGAAGTGGTCTGTAATTTAGCAGCTCAAGCTGGAGTTAGATATAGTATAGAGAATCCAAAAGCATATATTGATAGTAATATATCAGGTTTTTTAAATATTCTTGAAGGGTGCAGAAATTATAAAGTAAAGCATTTGGTTTACGCGAGTAGCTCTAGTGTGTACGGTGAAAACAAAAAAGTCCCTTTTGAAACAACTGATAACGTAGATCATCCGATTAGTTTATACGCTGCTACAAAAAAGTCAAATGAATTAATGTCGCATACTTACGGTCATTTATATCGTTTTAAAACTACTGGATTACGATTTTTTACAGTATACGGCCCTTGGGGAAGACCAGACATGGCCTACTATTTATTTGCTGAAGCGATTTCTAAAAACACACCAATAAAAGTTTTCAATAATGGTGAAATGGAAAGGGATTTTACTTATATTGACGATATTGTAAACGGGGTTACTAATATCATTGAAGCAAATATAGTAGATAGAGAACATTATAAAATATATAATATCGGTAATAATAAAACTGAAAGTTTAATGGACTTTATAACTATTATTGAAAAAGCACTAAATAAGAAAGCGAGTAAAGAAATGATGCCAATGCAAGCAGGTGATGTTCCAAAAACGTGGGCTAGTATTAAAGAAATAAAAAATGATTTTGATTACCAACCTAAAACTTCTGTTGAACATGGGATTAAACAATTTCTAAATTGGTATAATAAATATTATAATTAACTTATTTAAATAATTATCAGCATAATGAATAAAAAATTGAATCAAAAAAATATTAAATATTTAATAAAATGAAATTGAATAAGAAATTATACTTAACATCATTGGAGAATAAAATAAGCCTTAAAATCTTAAAGCTTAAGAAAGAGTCAGGGTCACATTCACCGAGCATACATACTTTGAAAGAAGAACTCCCCGAATTAGAAATTAAAGTTGACGCATGTTTCTTGTCAAATCCATATGCAACTGAACTTTACATGGAATATTTTGATAAAGAAATTATTCAAAAAAACAGGTTACGAGATTTATTAGAATTTTATCCGTCTCAAAATTCAGTAATTGCGGATTTAGTCTCTAAATCAATCAATGTTAAATCTGATAAAATATTTATAGGAAATGGAGCTATTGAAATAATTCAAGCAATTATACATCGATTTACAAAAAATAAAATTGTTGTAAACATCCCTACTTTCTCTAGTTATTATGATTTTGCTTTAGACTTAGTAGATGTAACTTTTTTTAAATTAAAAAAAGAAAATGGTTATTCTTTAATAATTGAAGAATATATAAATTTTATTAATAAAATTAAGCCAGATACTGTAGTTTTAATTAATCCCAATAACCCAACAGGAACTTATATCCTCAAATCTGATTTAATTGTAATATTAGAAAGGCTAGATTTTGTTGAAAATATTATTGTTGATGAAAGCTTTATACACTTTGCTTATGAGGATATTGACTTTAAAGAAATCACAATTTCAGCAATGGTAGAAAAGTATCCTAATTTATATATTGTAAAAAGTATGTCTAAAGATTTCGGTATTGCTGGTATTAGGGCAGGCTATGCCATAATGCATGCAAATAAAGTATCAAGTTTATTGAAAAATGGATATCTATGGAATTCTAATGGTTTAGCAGAACATTTTTTCAGATTATATAGTGACAAAATATTTATTTTAAAATATCAAAAAGTTAGAAAAAAATATATAATCGAAACTCAAAAATTTTTATCTGATATATCTAATATTCCTCAAATTAAAACTTTTCCTAGTTCAGCAAATTTTGTTTTAATTGAATTACCTGAAAATGTTTCATCTGAAATAATTACTTCTATATTACTAATAAGGTATGGTATCTATGTCAGGAATTGTGATGATAAAATCGGATTAGAGGGAAACTATTTAAGAATAGCATCAAGAGGGATTGTAGAAAATAAATTAATTTTTGATTCATTATTTGACTTGTTTTCATGAAATATTTCTTCAAATTTTTATATGTAAAATTTCAGCATTTTATTTTTATTTGTAATATTAAAATTTCTAAGAAACCAATTCTAATTTTGGATATTGACAATACAATAGCTGATACCTGGCCTACATTAAATAATAAGTACAAGTCGGAGCAGGATAGAGTTATTAGTATAAAACCACTAATTGGAACAATTAATTACCTTAAATCAAAATATAGTACAGATAAATATCAGTGGATTTATTTATCTAGAAGAAATTATAATATTCAATTGACAACTATAAAATGGTTAAAAAAGAACGGCTTATTTGCCAATGTCTTTAATGTGATTTTTGTTCAAAAACCCGTTGAAAAAATATATTTGATCAACAAATATGTTCTTCAACCTTTTGTTTACTTTGATGATTTATCATACAATCACGAAAACGGAGAAGTTAAATTTTACGTTACTGAAATCTCATCAGTTAATTCTAATATATTAGCTAAGTATTACGACTACTCTCATATTATAAATTTAAACAAATAATGTTAAAAAAAGCAATTCATAGAACAATTCACATCACTTATCTTATTATCAAAGTTAATTGGATTAAATTATTTATTTTTCATTCAAAAAAGAGTAATAATATTATTTGGATTTTCCCATCATATCCATCAAATTTTTATGCTTACATTGCTGGTAATGATTTATTAAATGATTTAGCTTTAATTCAATCTTTTATTCATGAAGGTCTAAGCTTTAAAATTAAATATGGCCCCAAAATAGGTGGTTTGAGTAAGAAAAATATTTTTTACACAATAAGTCGCCGGTTTAATATTTATAATTTGTCTAATCACTCATCAACTATGTTGAATGTTATAAGTGAATTAACCAAGCAGAATAATATTTTATTTCCCTCTCTAGAAGAAGCTAAGTATTGGGAAAATAAATCTTACATGCACATTAAATTTAACGAATTAAATATAAACTCACCAAAGACTTGGATAATAAAGAATAATAAAGAATTAATTAATGTTATTGATGATGTCAAATTCCCATGTTTAATGAAAGAGTGTAATTCATCTGGATCAGCAGGCATTTATAAAGTCCATAATTATTCAGAGCTAGATAATTTAATTAAAAGTAAAAATAATGAAGGAGAATATGAATTCTTGATACAGTCACTAATTAACATGAAAAAAGATTTAAGAGTAATTTTCGTTGACAAAGAAATTGTTCTTCATTATTGGAGAATTAACGAAGAAAAAGAATGGAAACCAACTTCTACAGGTTTTGGGAGCAAGGTGGACTTCGATTCTTTTCCCGATTTTTGGCTTGATGAAATTTTAAAAATAATTAGATCCTTAAATTTAAGGACTGGGGCTTTTGATATCTGCTGGGATGATGATGACACAAGTAATACCCCAATTATCTTAGAAGTGAGTCCAAGTTATCAACCAAACCCAAAATTACCTCTTAAATGGAGAAATATTAAATACTCACAATTTAAATCTAAGCTAACTTATTATGTCGAATACATAAATATTGTTTTTACTATAAAACATAAATTAGTTAAATTGTACTTAAAAGAAATTAAATAAAACTAAATATGACAATAAAATCTTCAGATTTTTTAAAAGACAAGATACTTTTAATCACAGGCGGAACAGGTTCTTTTGGGAATGCTGTTTTACATAAATTTTTAAAATCTGACATTAAAGAGATTCGTATTTTTAGTAGAGATGAAAAGAAGCAAGAAGATATGAGAATTAATTATCGAAATGATAAATTAAATTTTATTGTTGGAGATGTTCGAGATTTTGACAGCATAAATAACGCAATGATTGGAGTTGATTATCTATTTCATGCGGCTGCATTAAAACAAGTACCTTCTTGTGAGTTTTATCCAATGCAAGCTATAAAAACAAATCTTCTTGGTGCTGAAAATGTTTTAGAAGCTGCTGCTGCTAATAACGTAAAAAAAGTAATTGTTTTAAGTACTGATAAGGCAGTTTATCCAATAAATACAATGGGAATGTCTAAGGCGATGATGGAGAAACTAGCAATTTCTAAAGCCCGAGATTATAGAGTTCAGAAATCTAAAAATGTAATTTGTGCTACTAGATATGGTAATGTAATGGCATCAAGAGGTTCTATTATACCTTTATTTATAAAACAAATAAAAGAAGGGAGTCAGCTAACCATAACAAATTCAGAGATGACTCGTTTTATGATGTCTTTAGATGATTCTGTAAATTTGGTTGTATTTGCATTTAAAAATGCAAAACCTGGAGATATTTTTGTGCAAAAATCACCAGCAGCAACAATTTTAACTTTAGCAACTGCATTAAAGGAATTATTTAATGCGGATAATGAAATTAAAATTATTGGAGCACGACATGGCGAAAAAATGTTCGAAACGTTATGTGGAAAAGAAGAAATGTCTAAAGCTGAAGATATGGGAGATTTTTATAGAGTTCCTGCTGATTTTAGAGATTTAAATTACACTAAATATGTACAAGATGATGGCCCAAGGTTACAAAACATTGAATACAATTCTGACAACACAAACATGTTAAATGTAACTCAGATGAAAGAATTGTTATTAACATTGGACTATGTTCGAAACGAACTAGGTTTGCAATAAATCATTGAATATGATACCATTAATTAAAACATTGTTACCATCAAAAGAAGAATTACTTCCAAAATTAGAAGAAGTATTGTATTCTGGTTATATAGCACAAGGAGAAGTTGTTGATGAGTTTGAAGCAGAATTTTCTAAATTTATTGGAGCAAAAAATTGCTTATCGGTAAATAGTGGTACTTCTGCTTTACACATTGCACTAATATTAGCAGGTGTTAAGCAAGGAGATGAAGTTATTTCAACTGCTATTACTGCAGAACCTACTAATACTGTAATAACTCAGATTGGAGCAAAAATTGTTTGGGCAGATATCGATTTAAATACTGGAAATTTATGTCCAGATTCTGTAGAGAGTAAAATAACAAATAATACAAAAGCCATAATGGCTGTTGATTATGCTGGAACGCCTATAAATATTAAAAGGTTTCAAGAGATTGAAGAAAAATATGGATTACCAATTATTCAAGATTCTGCACATGCATTAGGCGCCTCTTATAATGGTGAGAAACTTGGAAATCATTTTAAATACACTACATTTTCATTTCAGGCTATAAAACATATGACCACTATTGATGGTGGTATGATTTGTATAAAAGATGATAAAGAATTTGAAAAGGCTAAATTAATACGTTGGTTTGGGATTAAAAAGGGAGTAAGTAGGTTAGATAATGATATTAATACTCAAGGGTATAAATACCATATGAATAATGTAAATGCAACTATTGGTCTTGTTCAGCTTGAAAGTATTTGCAGTACTATAGATAAGTATATAGAAAATGGGAAATATTATGACCATGAATTGCAAAACACTGAAGGGGTAGAATTATTGAAGTATTACCCAGAATCACAGCCTTCTTATTGGTTATATACTTTAAAAGTTGAAAGAAGATCCGATTTTATAAAAGCAATGGCTGATAATGGGATTATGGCTTCAGAGTTACATAAAAGAAATGATGTGCATTCTATTTTTTCTGATTTTAGAACATCTTTGCCAAATGTAGATGAATTTGAAAAAACCTGGGTACACATTCCTTCAGGTTGGTGGGTGACAGAAAAAGAAAGAACAAAAATTGTTGAATCTATAAAAAAAGGATGGTAAGATGATACCAATTTTTAAACCCTACATGCCAGAGAATATAACTGAAGGAATAGAAGAAATACTATATTCAGGTAAGTTAGCATTTGGTGAAAAAGGAAGAGAGTTTGAAGAAAATTTATCTAGTTATATAGGTAATGATAAAGTATTGACAATAAGTTCTTACAACCAAGCTTTATTAATAGTTCTCTCAACCCTTGGTTTAAACCCAGGTGATGAAATAATCGCTTCTCCGGTAAGTTGTTTGGCGTCCAATCAACCTTTTGTAGTAAAAGGATTGAAAGTTGTTTGGGCTGATGTAAATCCTCTTTCAGGTACTTTATCAGTTGATGATGTTAGGTCAAGAATAACATCCAAAACAAAAGCAATTTTTCATAATCACTATTGTGGTTATTTAGGAGAGATAGAAGCAATGAATAATTTAGGTAAAGAATTTGGAATTCCTGTAATAGATGATTGTATTGAGGCATTTGGTTCTGAGTTAAATGGTAAGAAAACTGGAAATTTAGGAACAGATATTACTGTTTTTTCATTTCAAACGGTTCGATTACCAAATACAATTGAAGGAGGGGCATTAGTTTTTAATAATCGAGAAATGTTTGAGAACGCTAAAATGATACGTGATTATGGAATTGAAAGAGCCAATTTTAGAGATAGTTTGAATGAAATTAGTCCTGATTGTGATATTAAATTGGAAGGTTATGGTGCTTTAATGGGAGAGTTGAATTCGTATATTGGAATCAAACAATTGCAAGATTTAGATTTATTGTTTAAAAAGCAAAGAAAAAATGCTGAAATTTGGGGTCAAAAAATTAACCAAGAAACTAACTTAACATCATTAGTTCCCATAAAAAATTCAATACCAAACAGATGGGTTTATGGTCTATTAGCAAAAAATAAAATCGAAACTATAAAAAAAATTAGAGAAAAAGGTTTTTATGCTACGGGTGTTCATATTAACAATAATATTTATTCAATTTTTGATAATAAAACAAATTTGAGTGGAGTAAACGAGTTTATGAATCATTTTGTAGCCCTCCCATGTGGATGGTGGGTAAATTTAAACAATAAAGAATAATGAAAGTAATTTTTTTAGCATACAGAGAATGGTCTCTAGATGTTTATACATCAGTAGAAAGACACCCAGATGTTCAGTTTAGTGTTTTGTGTAGAACTCAAGAAGAATTAGAAAAATTAGATTTAAATGATTTTAATTTAATAATTTCATGTGGCTGGAGTGAGGAACTTGGAAAAGAAATTCTAAGCAAAATAAAAGCAATCGGAGTCCATTGTGCTGAGTTAGATAGGTATTCGTATGGTTCTCCTATACAGCTACAAATCATTGATGGAATAACTAGAACTAAACATAGGATTTTTAACTTCACATACGATGCCAATTCACCAAGAGCTCATACTCATAATTGTTTATATTCGCATGAAGTAGATTTAGATTTATCAGGAAATATGGCGGATATTCTAGAGCAAATGACGGTAACAAGTAAAGTACTTTTCAGAAGATATCTTGATGATTACCCTAATATTATATGGCAAAAGTGGCCATCTGAAGAAATTATTAGAGAAAAAAGAGAACCTGAGGATAGTATTCTTTCTAAAGAAGATTTTAATAATATGAACACGGAAGAGTTGTATAACTTTTTTCGTTGTTTAGAAGCCCCCTACCCGAATGGTGCAATTGAAGATGAGAAAGGAGTGCTTTTCATAGAAAAAGTTAAATATTTAAAAAAATAAAATGAAAGATTTAATAATATTAGGTGCTGGAGGAACAGCTTTTGACCTAATAGATATTGCAATTGCAATGAATAAAATAAAAAAACAATGGAATATTCTAGGGTTTTTAGACGATAATATTGAGTTAATTGGGAAAAATGTATATCACTTTCCTGTATTAGGCACTATTTCTCAGTCTGAAGAATATAAAGATGCCTTTTTCGCATCGTCTATTGGGGATGCCTATAGAACAAATTTAAGAATGATTGTTAGGGAAAAAGTTCCCTTTGCTAATGAAAGATTTGCCTCATTAATACATCCAACTGCTATAATAAGTGAGAGTGCAATTATTGAGCCAGGAGCTGTAATTTATGGAAATGTTACGCTTTCAGGTATGGTGCATGTTGGACATGATGTCTTTTTATGCGGTAATACTTTTTTAGGGCATGAATGTGTTATTGGAAAACATACACTTTTGTCTGTTGGTAATTATTTGGCAAGTGATGTCCATGTAGGTAATTGCTGTTATTTAGGAGTTGGGGTAATTGTTAGGCATCAAATTACTATTGGAGATAATTGTTTAATTGGAATGGGAACTAAAATAGTGAAACCAATCTTTCCAAATTCTAAAGTTATTAATAAGTTAGAAACTTTAATTACTGACATTTAATAAATAAAAAATTTAGATAATTGAATAAAATAATAAAAAACTGGAGTTATTTATTAATTTCAGATATTTCTCAATCCATAATTGGTTTTTTTGCTTTCATGATTCTTGCTGTAAAGTTAAATCCTGAAGGTTTTGGATTATTAAATTCTTATTTAGCTTTAGCAACATTAATTTCAGTAATTGGAGTAAACATATGTAACTCTCAAGTTATTACTAGAGAAATTACTTTAAATCCAAAATCTTCTTTTCAATTATTTAAAAAATTTCTTAATTTAAGAATTGCTTCTTTTTTTTTATGTCTTTTAATTCTTATTAGTTATCATTTCTTTTATATAAATTTAGATAATAAAATATTTTTATCTATTTTATTTATAATTACAGCAACTATTTTTTGGGATTTATCTGAAAGTATAGCATTTGGACATTTTGTGACAAAATTTACAACTATAATTCTAGTTAGTTTTAGTTTTATTTGGTTTTTGTTTGTGTTTAGTTTCCCTGAAGAAAATATAAGTTTAAATTTAGTAATTTGGATCTATGCCCTATTATTTTTATCAAGAGCTGCTATTTACTTTGCAACATCTTTTTTTAAATTTGCTAAACCAAATATAAATACAACGACTAGCACTGTTGGAACAATTGTTCTTATGAGTCTTCCTTTCTTATGGATGAGAGGTATAGGGTCAATAACAACTCAGTTGCCATTTCTTTTGTTAGAGTCTAATTCAAGTTCTGAAGAAGTTGGTTACTACTCAGTTGGTACTCGTTTAGTAATTCCAGTAATAATAGCTATTACCACGGCTATGAAAGCCGTATTTCCTTTTATAACTAAGTTGTATAAAGAAAATATCAATGATTTTAATGCTCAAGTGAAAGATGCATTTTCGTTTATTTTGATAATTGGATCGACAATCTCTTGCCTACTAACATTGACTAGTTTTATATGGATTAAACTTTTATTTGGCCAGGAATATATTCCTTCAATCAATGTGTTTAATTATGAAGCTTGGAGTGGTGTAATGCTGACATTTGATTTATTCATGGCTACAGTTTTAGTTTCTACATTTAGACAAAAGATACTCGCCATTATTACAACAATTGATGTTATAATAATATTTCCAATAATTTATTTCTCATCAGAATTTGGAGCTGAAGGTTTATCTTTTGCCAAATTATTGGGCTCTATCACTCTATTTTTATTTCATGTTTTAATGGTTCAATATTATTTAAAAATTGATTTAAAATCAAAACAATTTATATACTCATGCTTATATTTTATAATATGCGTATGTATTTCATTTTTTCAGTTTAGTTTACTAATAAAATTCAGTTTATTAACTGCAACATTAATCTTATTTCTTAATTTAAAATCCTCACCTTTTAAATTACTAACAAATAAAATTGCCCTAATGTATAAAGCCAAATATTAAATACAAATGAAATTTTCCATAATTATCCCAGTTTTTAATGCACAAGATTATTTAATTGAATGTTTAGATTCTGTTTTCAATCAAGATTTCAATTGTAATATAGAAGTAATAGCAGTCGATGATTGTTCAACAGATAGCAGTTATTCTTTGTTAGAGTCATATAGAAAAAAAGACTCAAGACTAAATATTCTTCAAAATAATATAAACATGGGTCAAACTCATACTCGTGTTATAGGAATGAATAAAGCTAGTGGTGATTATATAATGCATTTAGATGCTGATGATTGGTTTATTTCTAATTCTATTCAATATATTCATGAAAAATGTCATCTACATAATCCCGATATTTTAATATTTGATTACCTGACTGATAAAGACGGAATAAAAAATATTAAATATAAAATTAATAGCGAGGCTTTTGTATTAAAAAATAAATTTAATATTCATAAAAAATATTTTTTTGGAAATTCAGCAACAAAGGTTGTAAAAAGAAATCTAATTAAATCAATGATAACAGGCAGTGAGAAAATTAAAACAACTGGAGATGATTTGCTATATTGTACAGAAGTTTTTCTTAGGGCAAATTCTTTTTTAATAATTCCAAAAATATTTTATGGAGCTAGACTTCATGATAATTCTTTAACTAAAAAATCGTCACCTAAATTAATGCTTCAATATATTTACAATCTTTTTGACCATTTGATAAGAATTTTAACTCAGAATAATGCTAACAAGATAATTTGTGATAATCTTTTAAAATACGTTGAAAATGGTATCTATTTAACTTTGTTGAAATGCCAGATGTTTACTGATGAAAAAATAAAATTTCAAAAACTTTATGTAAATAAATTAACTGATTACCCATATGTTAAAAGTGATTTTTTACGTTCATTGAATTTGTCGTTTAATTCAGTTTCTCATTTAATTTTAAAATCAAAAATCAAAAATGGTTTGAAAATTACAATAAAAACCCTTTTATATGGTTTTTATCTAAATATTATTAAAGATTCTAAATTTCGAAAATAATTATGACAAAATTTAGATTTTACCTATTTTATCTATATTGTTTTAGCATCCCTTTTCAAATGTGGAATCCTTTTGATTTAGAAATTGATTTTCTTATAACAAAAGTCACTACTAGTCTTTATATTCTTGCTTCACTTACTAATATAAAGGGTAATTTTTCAATTAAATTTGACAAATCAATTTATTGGTTAATTTCATTTTTTCTTCTGTTAACTTATATGAATTATATAAATCAAAGTGTTTATACAGATAGATTTTTAAATATTCCTTTATTATTGAATATTTTAGTTCTTATTATAGTTGTTAATCAAGATTTAAAAAATAAAGATAATTTAATTTTAAGAGGATCAATGTTTTATATAATTGGTTCAATTATAATAACTATTATGTACTATCTAGGAATTAGCTCTGAAACTAATTTGGAAGGTAGAGATACAATATTTGGAATGAATCAAAACTCTTTAGGAATTAACTTGGTTGCAGCAAATTTATTTATTGTAATATTAATTTATTACAATAGATTGCGTTTGAATTATATAAGGTTTTTATATATAATTCCATTTATTTTAATTAGTGTTTTTATTGTGGGCACGGCCTCCAGAGTCTCCTTTATTAGTTTATTTTTGAGCTTAATTGTTTTTTATACGTTAATACGTAAGACTTTTATTGGCAAGCTCTTTTTCGCAATTAATATGTTATTTATTTCTTTTCTTTCTTACGCTCTCTTTTTTTCTAATAACTACCTTTTTACTCGCTTAAGCTCCTTTTTTAGCGAGGGCGATGTTTCGAGTCGGGATGATATTTGGCTTATTGGTTTAAATTTTATTCCTCAAAACCCATTCTTTGGTTTTGGGGAAACAGGATATATAACCGAATATAATTTCCTACCTCAAGAATATTCTGTTCCTCACAATGTTTTAATTGAAATATTATGTTATACTGGTTTTGTTGGATTATTTCTATTTTTAAAATTTTTTATTCCTATTTTGTATAAATGTCTATACGCTCTAAAAAAAGGAGATAAGTCATCTATAATACTAATCACACCAATATTAGGTTTAATTTTTTCAGGGCAAATTTTTCATCTACAAATTATATGGCTTATTTTGGCATATATAATTGCTAATCATTTAAAACAATTAAAGACTGAAAGACTTAGTTAACTTTGATTACAATATATATCTTTAGTTATTCCTTAATTTTCAATTCACTTTTGATGTGTTTTTGGATGTATGCTTTTTTCATGCCAAAAACTAAAACCCTTAACTTATCATAGAATAACGTGGTATTAAATTTAAAAAAAAATACACCTGCCAATATTTGCTTTATTGCTTCACATTTTCCTCAAGGTGGTGCAGAAAGACAAATTTTAGAACTAATAAAAGGCTTATTAAAAAAAGAATATAAAGTTACACTTATACTTTATCAATCTGATAAAATATTTTATAAGGAAATTCTTGAATTAGACATTAAGCTTATTTTAAATAAAGATAAAACAAGTAACAATATTTTTTTTAAATGGATAAACAACATTGTTTTTTTAAGAAAAAATCTTAAAAATAAATCTTTTGAGATATTACATACCTATCTTTTTTTTAACGGCCTAATAGTAAGAATATTTGCGCCAAATAGATTTATTGGTAAAATAATATATTCTATAAGAAACAGTTATGAGAGTGTTTCTAAATTATATTTTGTTTCAGATAGATTATTAAATAGATTTTCTATAAATATATACAACAGTAAAAAAAGTTTAGAACAATTGTTCACTAAACCTTCAAAAAGCATTTTAAAAAATAATTTTGTTATATATAATGGATATGATACTAACAAATTTTGTGTTAAAGAGAAAAAAACAAATAAGATACTCACTATTGGTATGGTTGGTAGGTTAACATTTCAAAAGAATCAAATACAAGCCTTGAGAGTTTTAAATAAAATTAAAAACGAAACAGATTTACGTTTTAAAATTTATTTGATAGGTGACAATACTAAGTATGAAGCTCTTGAAATAAAAAAATATATTTCAAAAAACTTAATAGAAGAATCTATTTTGTTAGAGGCACAAAAAGAGATACAAGAATATTATAGGCTTTTTGATTTATTTTTATTACCATCACTTTATGAAGGGTGTCCAAATGTTTTATTTGAAGCACTACTTACAAAATGTTTGTGTATTGTCTCTGAGGGAGCAAATTCAGACTCCTTTATAAAAGATCGAATAAATGGGTTTGTATACGATGGCTCAGATAAGGATTTTGAAAAAAAGCTTAATGATGTAATAAGTCTTATTAGACAAAAAGGACATTTAGATATAGTTTCCAATGGTTATAATTATGCATCACAAAATTTTTCCACAACACAAATGATTGAAAATTATCACAATGTTTATCAAACTATTCGCTAATTTTTTATGAAAATATTACATATAACAAATAATTACCATAATTATACAATAATTTTTCCAATATGAAACAAAAAAAAATAGACTTCCTTGTGGTTGGTAACTATCGTTCGGGAACTTCTTGGCTTCAAAAAATATTTAAAATGCATTCGCAAATTTTTGTCCCTGATGAAAAAGAATTGTTTTATTTTTCAAGATATTATGATAGAGGTGTAGAATGGTATCATTCATTTTTTAAAAAATCTAATAAAAATAAAATTAAAGGTGAAATTTGTCCATCATATTTTCCTAACTCAAGAGCTGCTGGTTTAATTTGTGAATATAACCCCAACATTAAGATAGTATTAATTATTAGAAACCCAATTGATCAAATAAAATCAATGAGTAGATTACATTTGAATAGAAATATTAAACAATCAGATATTATTTCTTTAGAAGAAATTAAAAGCCGTTACATAAAAAATGTTCTTTATTACACCAATTTAAAACCGTTTTGGAAATCATTTCCTGAAGAAAATATTTTAATTCTATCATATGATGAATTAAAAAAAAATGAGTCAGGTTTTTTAAAAAAAATTTATAACTTTTTAGAAGTAGAAAACGAAAATATTCAAGTAGATAAAAATGTTAATAAAGCCTTCAAACCTAGATTCAATTTTGTAGAAAAATTATTATCTAATATTGGAGAATTTCTTAGAAATAATAATTTGTATATTCTAATCTCTAGTTTTAAAAATATTGGACTTTTAAGTTTTATAAGAAATTTAAACTACTCACAAAACGAAAATGAAATAGATATTTCTGAAGAAGGAATAAATTATATTAATAAAATAATGAAATATGAATTCACCAACCTCCATCTACTTACAAAAACTGATTATTCAGATATATTAAAATTGAAAAAAACAGAAAATTCAATAATAAAATAAAATGGGTTTTAATTTAAGAGTTTTGCATATTACGAATAATTATCCAACAGCACAATTTCCAATTTTTGGAATATTTGTAAAAGAACAAATAGAATCTTTAACATTAGAAGGGGTTGATTCTGATATTTTTTTTATTAATGGTAGAGAAAATGGAAAGAAGGGATATTTTGATGGCTTAAGAGACTTAAGAAAGAAATTAAGAAATGATGAATATGATATTTTGCATTGCCATCATGTTTTTAGCGCAGTTTTACTAATGTTCACATTTCGATTTTATAAATTTAAAAGGATTGTTTCTTACCAGAACCCCCCAAAAAAAGAAGGCGGATTAATTCTTTATTGGATAATTAAAGCATTCTTTAATGGTATTATTATAAAAAATAATCCTAAATTAAACAAAAAAAGCACTTATTATTTGCCGAACGGTGTTAATACCAATTTTTTTAAAGAGTATACATATGATGAAAGTATTTCGAAATTAGGTTTAAACATAGATAAAAATTATATTCTCTTCATGGATTCCTATAAACGGAGAACTCAAAAGAGAGTTGATCGATTTGATAAAGTAATTGATATATTATTAGAAAACGGGAATCCATATAATATTGAACCCTTGAAGTTAACGAATACCAATCGTAAGTTAATTCCATATTATTTAAGTATTTCCTCAGTACATCTTATCACCTCTGATTTTGAGGGCTCTCCAAATTCAGTTAAAGAATGTTTGGCCTGTAATACACCAGTAGTATCTACTCCAGTTGGAAATGTTCTTGATTTAATAGGAGATATTGATGGATGTTATATTTCAAAATCATTTGATCAAACTGAATTGGCAAAACTAGTTGTAAAATCATTAAAGCATAAAAATTTTTCATCAAGAGCTCAATTACTAAAAAAAGAATTAGATCTCAAATCTGTTTCTAAAAAATTATTAGGTATTTATCAATCAATACAATAATAAAATAGAGAATTTAAATTATTTATTAAAAAACTATTTATAAAATAAAAAATGAAGAAATTTGCATTTCGTTTATTCATAGCAACAATATTTAGAAAGTTTAGAGTATTAAAATTTCGAATAAAAGGCTATGACATTCCATATTCGGCCGTAATAGAAGGCTCTGCTCTTTTAGATAAGCTGTATCCTCAAGGAATACACATAGGAGCAAATACTTTAGTAGCGGGTGGGGCAACTATTTTAAGTCATGATCACTGTAAGCGTGTTGGCGATAATCAACCATTTCTTGTAGATACATTTATTGGTAAAAATTGTTTCATTGCGGTAGGGGCAATTATTTTACCCGGAATAAAAATTGGTAATGAAGTTATTGTCGGAGCTGGAGCTGTCGTAACAAAGGATGTGCCTTCAAATTGTGTAGTTGCAGGAAATCCAGCAAAGATAATTAGAGAAAATATTAAAATGAATGATTTTGCTGCTCTTAAAAATTGGACGGAAAAGGGTGGTTGGATAGAATAATTAAATAACAATAATAAAATGAAAAAAAAGATTTATATTGCTGGGTGCGGTGGAATGCTGGGAGAAGCATTTTACAAACAATTTTCAGACGAATACGAAATAAAATGTACCGATAAAGATGTCAACGAAGAATGGTTGTCATACCTAGACTTTAGAGAACGAGAAGCTTATATTAAAGATGTGGAGGATTTTAATCCAGACTACTTGTTCCACTTAGGGGCTTATACAGATTTAGAGTTTTGTGAAGAAAATAAAGATGATACCTATTCTACAAACACCTTATCTGTAGAAAATGCAGTTTTTATAGCTAATAAATTAAATATTCCATTACTATACATTAGTACTGCAGGTATTTTTGATGGGAAACAAGATTTATATGATGATTGGGATATGCCAAATCCTTTAGGAGTATATGCTAGGTCAAAATACATGGGTGAACGTTATGTTTGTGAGAACGCCGAGCGTTATGTGATTTGTCGTGCCGGTTGGATGATGGGTGCGGGTCCTAAAAAGGATAAAAAGTTCATTCAAAAGTTGATGAAACAATTGAAAGATGGTAACAAAGAACTTTTTATTGTAAATGATAAAGACGGTACCCCTACCTATACTCATGATTTTGCTTTAACGGTAAAAGAATTGATTCAAAAAGAATATTGGGGTTTGTATAATTGTGTATGTGGTGGTGAAACCAGTAGATTAGAAGTTGCACAAGAATTGGTGAGGTTACTTGGAAAAGAAGATGAAATAAAAATAACATCTGTAAGTTCTGATTATTTTAAGGATGTGTATTACGCAGAACGCCCGCCTTCTGAAAGATTAATTACAAAAAAACTAAATCATAGGGGTGTCAACAAAATGCAAGACTGGAAAATTGCTTTAAAAGTATACATAGATAATTACTATACCGACTATTTGAAATAATGAAAACAGTAGCAATAATAGGCACAAATGGTTTGCCAGCTAAATATGGCGGGTTTGAAACCCTTACTAATTATTTAGTTGAAAATTTTGATAAAACTACACATAATGTTATCGTTTATTGCTCTAAAACACCTAGAGAAGAAAGGCTTGAGTTTTATAATGGGGCAAAGCTAGTTTATTTTCCTTTTAAGGCCAATGGATGGCAATCTATGATTTATGATTTTATAACCATAGTACATGCGTTGTTTAAGGCAAACGATTTAATAATTTTAGGTTTTTCTGGAGCATTTGCTTTTCCAATAAATAAAATATTTAAAAGGAATATAATTTTTAATATTGGCGGTATAGAATGGGAGAAAGTTAGAGGCTCTAAGTTTACCTCAAAATTTGAAATTGCATTAAAGAAGTATATGGAAAAATTATGTGTATTGAACTCTAATACGATTATTATCGACAACCAGTCTTTTAATAACTATGTTGTTAATAGGTATGGAAAAACACCAGTTCTGGCTGAATATGGTGGTGATCACGCAAAAAGGATTAATGTAACAACTGAGATGCTTGAGAAATATTCTTTTTTGAATTCAGAATATGCTTTATCTGTTTCAAGAGCTCAAGAGGATATGAATATTCATTTGTTAATAGAAGCGTATAAGGAAGTAACTGAAAAACGTATTGTAATCATATCAAACTGGAATATTTCGGAATATGGTCAAAAGTTGTTTGACGAAAATGCAGATAAATATGACAATATCATTTTGCTTAAAGCTATATATGATTCAAAAGAATTGGACACAATCAGGAGTAACACTTCTTTGTATATTCATACGCATTCTCTTTGTGGAACTGCGCCTTCTCTTGTGGAGGCTATGTCATTAAATCTTCCAATAATTTCTTATGACGTTCCAACGAATAGATTTACAACCGAAAATAAAACACTATTTTTTAAAGATGTTTCTTCACTAATTCAAATAATAAAAGATTTAGACATTGAAAAGCTTTTAGAGATTAAAAATCAAATGTCAGAAATTTCTAAAAGGAGATATATGTGGAAAAGAATTTCTGGAATATATCAAGAACATTTAACATATAATATAAAACAATAAAAAAAAATAATTAAATTATGAAAATATTAATTTATGGATTTGGAAGAATGGGGTTAACCCATTTTTCTATATTAAATGGTTTAAATCCCGACCTTGAATTTTCAGTAATTGAACCCAACAAAATACTTCGTTCGATATTAAAGAAAAATATAAATGCAAATTTTTATGCTGATGATTCAACTTTAAAAGAAGCCTTTGATATAACTTTAATTACAACCCCTCCATCTATACACATTCAGCTTCTTGAAAAAAGTAAAAATAGGGGTGATAAAAAAATATTTATTGAAAAACCTTTTGGAGGTTTTACAAACACTAATTTAGATCATATTATAGAATCTAATAATATCTTTATTGGATATGTCCTTCGTTTTAACCCTTGTATTCAATGGATTAAAGCTAACATTAACCCTCTAGACATTAAATCTATTCACGGCCAATACCTAAGTAACACCATTGAGAAAAAACCAACAGGTTGGCGAAATGGATCTTTTTCAGGTGTTTTAAATGAAATGGGGTCGCATGTTATTGATTTAATTCTATATATATTAGAAGATGATAATATGGATGTGCTATTTTCAAAAAAAGAATCAATAGTATCAGATGTAGATGATATTGTAGAGGCAAAATTAAAAACAAGCAATGATATTTCTATTTCGATGTATTTTAACTGGGTAAAAAAAGATGTTAGAAAACCAATTTTTGGTCTAGAAATAGAAATGAAAGATGGTCATAAATACTCTATAGATCAACAGCAAATAAATAAATATAATAATGGAAAATTTGTAAAAAAAGTAGCGATCACAGATTTAGCAAAAGCTGTTCCTTATTACCTTAGAGGTGTTGATTTTACAGATCAAATGTCAGATTTACTAGCAAATCAGAAAATAATAGCAAGTGCAAATAATGCTTTAGGCGTTAACATACTAATGGAAAAAATTTTAAATCATGAAAATAATACTGGGAGATAATCAGTTTTTTGGAGTCAATCATTTCGATCTTAATAAAGGAGAAAAAACAAAGTTAAAATTTGATACAAAATTAAAAATTGAGTCATTCATCAAGGATTCTCTAGAAATTGGTCTTGATGGGTTTATGATAAACTCTAACGATATAGGCTATGATATCATAAGTGGCTGTGAGTTTGATAATTCAAAAGAAACACATTACAGCATTCCATACCCTCATAAATATGCTAGTATGATTAATGAAAAAGGAATGATAAGTTTATTAAGATATGTCATTAAAAACACGTCTTTTATAAAAAATATTATTGGAGGTATAAAATTAATTTCGACACAAAATCTAAGAAGTATAACCCCACTCGCTTTAGATTTAGAAGTCCCTAAAGATTTAAAAAAAGGAAGTTATATTCATCTGCAAAATATTATTACTGACTTGTTAATAGGTATGGGACGAGGAGATATACTCATTGAATTCATCAAATATGTAGTTAAAATGGGGTATAAGCCCGGAATTATAACTTTAAACCCAATTATGTTAGATAATTTTTTAAAAAATGAAAAAGATGCAATTTGGTTAAAAGATTTGATAGTTTGTTTCAATATAAATAAAGAAGGATTTAATGTTTTTCCTTCTCTAGAATCTGTTGAGTGTTTTATTGAAAATAGGCCTAAGTATAAGTTGATGGGAATGAGTGTTTTTGCAAGTGGAGCTTCAAATATACCAGAATCCGTTAAATATATTAAGAAATTAAATCTTGACTATGTAGTGTTTGGTTCTTCAAAAATTGAAAATATTAACTCTAATTTAAATTTATTTAATAAAAAATGAAAGGGATTATTTTAGCAGGAGGAAGCGGAACAAGATTATACCCTATTACAAAAGGAGTTTCTAAACAGTTATTACCAGTGTATGACAAGCCGATGATTTACTATCCATTATCAGTGTTAATGTTGGCTGGGATTCAAGAGGTTTTAATAATATCTACTCCTGAAGATTTGCCAAATTTTGAAAAATTATTAGGTGATGGTTCTGAAATAGGCTTACAATTTTCATACAAAGAACAACCAAGTCCAGATGGTTTAGCAGAAGCTTTTATTATTGGTGAAGAATTTATTGGAAATGATGATGTGTGTTTGGTACTCGGGGATAATATCTTTTATGGATATGGTTTTACTGGAATGTTGCAAAATGCCATGAGAAATGTGACAAAAGGAAAATCAACTGTTTTTGGATATTACGTAAATGATCCTGAGCGTTATGGTGTTGCTGAGTTTGATGCAGATGGGATTGTAACTTCCATAGAGGAAAAGCCTGAATACCCAGCCTCGAATTATGCAGTGGTTGGCTTGTATTTTTACACAAATGATGTTGTGAAAATTTCTAAAAATATAACTCCTTCTCATAGAGGAGAATTGGAAATTACCTCAGTGAATCAAGAATATTTAAAACAAAAAAATTTAAAGGTAGAATTACTTGGCAGGGGGTTTGCATGGTTAGATACTGGTACTCATGACTCTTTGATGGAAGCAGGTCAATTTGTTGAAACCATTGAAAAACGTCAAGGGTTAAAGGTAGCTTGCTTAGAAGAAATTGCTTTTAGAATGAAATATATCGATGCAGCACAAGTAAAGAAATTAGCGGAGCCTTTGAAAAAAAATGGCTATGGTCAGTACCTTTTAAATATAATTAAAGAATAATGAAGTTTATAGAAACAAAAATATCTGATGTAATTATTATTGAGCCAACAGTATTTGGAGATACTAGAGGGTATTTTTTAGAATCCTACAATAAAAAGAAGTTTGAAGAAGTTGTTGGCAAAACCTCTTTTATACAAGACAACGAGTCGAAATCATCTAAAGGTGTATTGCGTGGTCTTCATTTTCAAAAACCGCCTTTTGAGCAAGCCAAACTAGTAAGATGTATTGAAGGAGAGGTTCTTGATGTTGCCGTAGATATTAGAAAAAATTCAAAAACCTATGGCCAACATGTTGCAGTATTATTATCAGTAGAAAATAAACGGCAATTATTTGTGCCAAGAGGTTTTGCACATGGTTTTTTGGTTTTGAGTGACAGCGCTACTTTTGCCTATAAAGTAGACAATACTTATGCACCAGAGTTTGACGCTGGTATTCGATGGAACGATAAGGAGTTAAACATCCAATGGGGATTGGAAGAAAGTGAAGTATTGGTCTCTGCAAAAGATGCTGAACTTCCTTTTTTTTAGAATTTGATTCTCCTTTTACACTTTAAAAGATGAAGGTATTAATTACAGGGTCAAACGGACAACTAGGATCAGAAATTAGAGAATTAGCATTCCACTATAAAGAGTTAGATATTGTTTTTAGGAATTCTCATGAGTTGGATATTTGTAGTTTTGAAGCATTACAAGATTTTATCATAGATCATAAAATAAATGCAGTTATCAATTGTGCTGCCTATACAGCAGTAGATAAAGCAGAGCAGGATGCTGAAATTGCAGAAGAAGTAAATTCAAAGGGAGTTTTAAACCTTGTCAATGCTTTAGAGAAAGTAAATGGAAAGTTAATTCATATATCAACTGATTATGTGTTTGATGGAAATCAATATATGCCTTACAGAGAATCAGACTTAGTGAGCCCAATTGGTGTTTATGGAGAGACTAAAAGAGAAGGAGAATTGGCAGTAATTAATAGTACGCTAGACGTACTTATTTATAATAAGTTAAGTCCATTTATTTTTAAAGACTACGGACTGTAGTCTTTAAAAAAGGGTAAGTTTTAAACTAATTGTATATTTCAAGTTAAATATTTGATAGATGTGCATATAATAGAGTATTTATAAGATAGAATATTTTGATTTTTTTTTCTATTATTTACAGATAAATTGTTAATCTTGCATAATGAACTATAAAATATATTCTTTATATTTTCTTGTAGCTTTTTTATTAACCTCTTGTTCATCAAAAAATCAATTGCTTTATTTAAATGATTATAATAAATATTCTCAAAAAAATATTGAACATTCATCTGTTTTAGTATCAAAAAAAACTTCTTATATTCAATCTGGAGACATCCTTAAAATAGAAGTAAGTACCTTGGTTGCTGAAGCCGCTGCTATATTCAACAAAACCTCAAATAAATTACAGAATAATATTAATTTACAAACATTGCTTCTAGAAGGGTATCGAGTTAATGATATGCTGGAAATTAATTATCCTGTATTGGGAGTAATAAATGTAGAAAACCTATCTCTGCATGATTTAGAAGATAAAATTACCAATCTACTTGTTGATGAAGGACACCTTCAAAATCCCACTATTAACATTAGCAGGCTTAATTTTAAATTTACTGTAATGGGTGAAGTAAATAATCCTGGCACATTTTCAACTTTAGACGAAAATATTAACCTTTTTCAAGCAATAGGTCATGCTGGTGATTTAACAATAAACGGTAAAAGAAAAAATGTTATTTTATTAAGACAGGATAAAGGGGTGCAAAAAATTTATAATGTTGATCTTACAAAATCAGACATAATGAGAAGGCCATATTTTTATATTCATAATAATGATGTGATCATTGTTGAACCAAATTATAGTAAAGTTAAAAGTGCTGGTTTTATTGGAAGTCCGGCTTCTATTGCATCAATTTCTTCTCTGCTACTTAGTATAACGTTATTGTTAATAAATAATTAAATGGATTCTAATCATTTTGTAGAAACAGAAGGTGGTAACGTTGATATAAAAAAGGAATTTTTTAAATATTTCTTTTATTGGAAATATTTTCTTTTAGCTGTAGTTCTTTGCTTGTTTACAGCCTACGTTTATATCAAATATACTAGTAGTATATTTGAAACAACTGCAAAAATTAAAGTTTTAGATAAAAAAGATAGTTCTTTAGAGATGCCCACAGCTGAAGATTTATTTGCATCATCTAAAATAAACTTAGAAAATGAGAAAGAGCTTATCCTTTCTTATCCAATTTTAAAAAAAGTAGTTGAAGAGTTAAATCTTAATTTGTCAATTTATGAACTAGGAGATATTCAAACTTCATTAAGAACAAAAGGCGAATATCCTTTTGTAATTAAATCAAAAGTTAAGAGACAAGATGTTATTGATTCTGAATATAAATTAGTTTTGAAAGAAGAAGGTTTAGAGATCATAAACTATCAAAATGATGATACGGTTTATGTGTTTAAAGACTTTACCACGACTAAAATTAAACATGATCTTCCTTTTAATATATATAATGTAAATAAAGATAAAATTGGTTTAGATCCGTATTTATTAAAATACCAAACTACTAGCCAAAAAATTCAAAAATTAAAAAAGTCACTCGTTTTATCCCAAATTGGAAAACAGAGTGACATTTTAGCTATTAATTATAATACAACAAATGTCAAATATGCAAAATCAGTTATCGATAAACTTATTGATTGTTATAACCAAGATGGGATAGTAGATCGTCAGCTTATTCACAAAAGAACGATAGATTTTGTAGACTCAAGATACACATACTTAACAGATCAACTAGACTCAATTGAAAACAGTAAACAACAATTTAAACAAAAAAATAATTTAGTAGACTTGTCTGTTAACTCTATACAATCTCTAGAGCAAAGTGCTACTACTGAAGAATCTATTTTTGCAAATGATAATCAAATTTTTGTTACTAATAGCATACTAGAGGAATTAACTAAATTGAATTTTGAATTACTTCCCTCTAATATTGGCATTAATAGTACTGAAATTAACTTTCTCATTGGGAGCTATAATGAAAAGGTTTTAGAGCATAAAAGGCTTCTTATAAGTGCAGGTCCTAATAACCCTGTTACATTAGCTAGTAAGAACGTAATAAATGATAGTAGATCAAGTATTATATTTTCATTACAAACATATCTTAATCAACTCAATAATCTTAAAGAAAAACAAATTGATGAATTTAATAAGTTTGACAAGCAATTAGTTTCTATACCACTAAATGAGAAATTACTTAGGTCTATAAATAGAAATCAAGAGACAAAAGAAGCGTTGTATTTATTTTTATTACAAAAAAGAGAGGAGGCAGAAGTAAGTTTTGCCATCACAGAACCAAGCATTAAAATAGTTGAATATGCTATTTCAAATCCAATTCCACTATCACCAAAAAAGAACATAATTTATTTAGGAGCAGTATTAATTGGCTTGCTATTACCATTTTCTGTGTTATATATATTCTTTATGTATAATACTAAAATTCAAACTAGAGATGACATTCTTGAGAATGCTAAAGATTTAAATATAATCGCTGAAGTTCCATTTTTTGACGTAGTAGATTCACAAAAGGTTTTCGCTAATCCAAAAGATAGATCTCTAGTTTCTGAATCCTTTAGAATGCTAATGTCAAATTCTAAATATCTTCTTAAACCTAATCAGTGTAGCGTTTTGACCGTCACCTCTTCTATTAAAGGTGAAGGGAAAACATTAACAGCAATTAATTTAGCCAATGCTTTTGCTTCTTTAGAC
>Ga0206123_10000480_pt1 | contig 39160 bp, 26 predicted proteins | sample Helgoland_Spring_2_FD_160086 | JGI IMG/M metagenome (GOLD analysis project Ga0206123, IMG submission 160086) | Pelagic subsurface seawater microbial communities from Kabeltonne, Helgoland, North Sea - Helgoland_Spring_Bloom_20160316_1 | ecosystem: Environmental > Aquatic > Marine > Epipelagic ...
GAAGATGACAACTGACTACGGGGTGTTGATGGCGGCGGGTTTCGCTAATCGTTGGACCTATTACATCGGTGCCGACGGTACAATTCTTAAGATAGACAAGGAAACCAAGCCAGCAACGGCAGGCAAGGACTTAACCCGCACGATGGAAGAATTGGGTTTTCCTAAGGTATAAATCACAGAGCTGAGTCTCATTTTGTGTTTCTCAGTTCAGGTCTTGTAAATCAAGACAGTGTGAATGCAGTAATTAAACCCGAATGTGAGTGCGCATTCGGGTTTTTTATTGCAGCGCCGCAAGCAATCGATAGAGGCTAGTGCAATCTGTCCAAAATGGGGCAGTTCATGACAATAGCCTGACAGTGCCATGTACTGTGTTGTAGCCTGTCAGGGGCTGTGACAAAATGTTAGACATCTAGCTCTTTCCCACACAAGCAACCGCACTATTGGAGTGATTTAATGTCAAAAGCTGGCATCTGGGTAATCGCGGCCATAGCCGTGTTCACGCTATTGTATCTCGTGTACTTGGCGGCCACTTTTGAAGCCCCTACGGGTACCACAACCGTGATCGTGCCAGCGACGCCTACGCAAGCGGCTGCCGAGCCTGCTCCAGTGAGGGCTCCCAGTCTTCCGCAGACGCGATTGCAGCCCAGGGATGAACCGCCGGCCACCGCTACGGCGCCGGTAATAGAAGAGCCTCCAGTGGAAGTGGAAATCACCGAGCCGGTTTTGCAAGAGGCGCCGGCAGAGGTCGTGCAATTGCCCAGTCTTAATGAGAGCGATGCTTTTGTCTTTGAGGGATTGCGTGCTTTGCAGAATGGCGCGGCTGTAATTAGCGTGCTCGCCGATGAGCAATTGATACGCAGTGTCGTTGTTTTCGTCGACAACATTAGCCGAGGCGGGTTTCCACAGACAGGCCTGCCCTATAAGCGCATAGGACAGGAGATGCCTGTTCGAAATATCGATGCGAACCTTTTCGTAATGGAGCCGAGCGCACATGCTCGCTTTGATTCAATCATCGACACCTTTGTCTCGGTTGATACGCAGCAGGCATGGCTCTGTATAGGACCCTGGGGCCATTGTTTCAACAAGCCTACGCGGAAATCGGATATCGGAATGTAGATTTTGATGACACCCTGCGCTCGGCTATCAACATAGTACTGCGCTCACCCAATGTCGAAGGGCCTTATCAGTTAGTGAAGCCTTCAGTCATGTTTCTGTATGCGGATGCTAACATTGAGAATATGGCAGAGGTGCAGAAACAGCTGATTCGGATTGGGCCTGAAAATACTGAAAAACTAAAAGAAAAGCTGCGATTATTTTCCGAACAGTTGTAGCGCTTTATTAGATCAAACTAACTGGCTGACTTCATGCTGCGATTACCTTCACCACTCGTCGATAGTAACTGGTTGAATGAGAATCTTCATGCGCCTGAGCTTGTTATATTGGATGCCTCGGTTGCTCCCGTCGTGCCGGGGTATGAGTCGCTAAATAGCGAGGCGAGTTTCGTTGCTATCCCGGGCGCGCGACGCTTCGATTACGATACAAGAATCTGCAAACAAGATTCCTCCCTGCCTCATATGATGCCTGAACAGGAATTGTTTGAAGAAGAAGTAAGAAAGCTCGGTATAAATAGCAACAGCGTTATAGTGGTGTATGACGACGTCGGTATCTACGCCAGCCCACGGGCCTGGTGGATGCTTCGTGCTATGGGGCATGAGCAAGTCGCCGTTCTCGATGGCGGTTTGCGTGCCTGGATCGATGCTGGCCTTGCGACCAGCGATAGCCTAGAGACAGAATTTCCTCTCGGTGATTTTCAAGCCCAGTATGCGGCCGAGTCATTCTGTGATTTTTCCGTTGTACTCTCGGCGTTGGATGACCCTGCTTGCGCTATTCTCGACGCCCGCTCCAGCGGTAGATTTTACGGGACTGCTCCCGAGCCCAGGCCCGGCATTCGCGGAGGGCATATGCCTAATGCGCAAAACTTGCCCTTCCCGGAGTTGCTGGACGGTGGCAGGATGAAGCCGGTAGCACAGCTTGAGAAAATCTTCGATGAGTTAGTCGATGGCAGCGATAGGCGGCTAATTACTTCCTGTGGTTCTGGGCTTACCGCTTGTATCCTCACCTTCGCGGCCTACTTAGCGGGGCATCGCAAGTTATCTGTCTATGATGGCTCCTGGATCGAGTGGGGAGCGCCCTCCAAACTACCCGTCGTTACCGATTGAGATTGTAGGCAATTCCCTCAGGCTGCAGCCTAGTAGTGGTCCCTTGTTGCGGTATAGGATCGCTTGGAATAAATCGTTGGCAGGCTAGTTTGTGATTGGTGCAAAGATAGAAGCGGGGGTTTTAGCTTGAAGTGCTCAAATCACCCGAGTGTAGAGGCCATCGCAGAATGTGCGAAGTGTGCCGCGGCGCTATGTGGTATCTGCGCGGATTTCAGCGGTTCCTCTATTCCATTCCTGCGCTGCCAGGAGAACTCCCGCTCTCAATATAATTACGCGAGCAGCGGGCGATATCGAAGTCAGGCATCCTAATCCGCAAATTCTCGGCTTCAGTGAGTTGTATGTCAGTAGAAATAATCACACTCCTACGGCAATGGTGCTCTGATGATTCGCCGCGCACATCAAACAATGGCCGCCAAAAACTCCGGCTTTACGCTCATCAAGCTAATGGCTGTAACGGCGATTTTTGGAATTCTGCTTAGTGTTGCCTTTCCTGTAGTCAGAAATTACAACATCAAGGCGCAGACGACCGAAGGTGTATTGCTCTTGAGCGAGCTGCGTCCCGAGTAGAGATCGGCTTTAACCGAACCAATACTTTAGATTTAGAGATACCTTCGTCGCCACCCGCGGATGGGCAGAAATTTGGTGGGCCTTCCTATACCTTCTCCACGCTGTTCGGGGTGGCAAGCGAAATGTGGGACAGCGCAGAGTATCAAGTAAAAGGGCCTCATGGAGTACTTGTGTTGCGAGCGAAGAGAAAGCCGGAGTGGGGGAATTTAGATATCGGATTGTATCTACAGATTCGATTGAATGATGATGATACTCTCAGCTTTCGTTGCACGATTAATAACCTGGCTAGCCGTGAACCTTATGTGCCGTCGACTTGTATGGATGGTAGTGTAGATGACTGGGTGTCCTGGTGATAATCCGCTAGCTGATCTCTTCTTTTTCTTTTCCTTTTCCTTCCTCTTCCTCCTCGCTAGTCTTCTTCGCTTGAGGTTTCTGTTTTAGTCTCATAAAGGGCTTTTGTATAAGCAAGTTGTTTGGATAGTTGATTAGGTTTCCTTCACTGTCTACCAGCAGCACCTGAAATACCTTGATGTCCACGATCTTTCCTTCCAGGGTGTTCTCGGCATCGATGATGCGGACATAGTCTCCAATTCGAGCAGGGTAATTAAAGAAGATCACGACACTCGCGGTTAGGTTGCTCAGAATAGACCACTGTGCAAACAAGGCGACGCCGCCTATGGCGATTACCGAGGAGCCGAATAGAAGCACGCCGTTGTAGTCTACGCCCCATATGAAAAACAGAACGAAGATGCTCAGGCTCGCGAGTGCAAAGTTGATGATCTTGGAGACGTAGATGGCGCGCTCGGGAGCTGCGCGCTTCTTCTTGCCTAGTTCCACAACGAAATGCGATATCATATTTGTGGACAGGATGAATGCCCCAAGTACGACAGCCGTAAATAGCCAATTGTAGTAGTTCATTTTGCCTAGCTCTGGGAGTAGAGGGAGCGAGATTATCTATGAAATTTGTGCGGAATGAGAGGGTTTTTTACAAGTCTGCGCAATTTTTAGTACAATCGATAGTTAGTAAATGCGCTGGATTTACGTTCCAGTCAGCTGAGGATGATCATGAATAGCACTGCCAATGACGTAGTTGTCGCCGCTCTCTATCGTTTCGCGAAATTTCCCGACTATGAATCTTATCGAGACCCCCTGCTCGAGCTAATGCTCAAGCATGATGTGCGCGGCACACTGTTACTTGCGGCCGAGGGTATTAATGGCACGATCGCTGGCAGTCGAGCGGGCATCGACTCCGTGCTCGATTGGCTTGCGTTAGACGAGCGCTTTGCAGACATCGAGGCCAAGGAGTCTTACGTCGCCGAAAATCCTTTCTATCGAACCAAGGTGAAACTTAAGAAAGAGATAGTCACCATGGGGGTCGAGGATATCGATCCGACTCATATCGTTGGCACCTATGTTGAGCCGGAGGATTGGAACGCGTTGATCGAGGACCCGGCGGTGCTCGTTCTGGATACCCGCAATCAATATGAAGTCGAGATCGGAACATTCAAGAACGCGGTCAATCCACAGACAGATTCATTCAGGGAGTTTCCCGAATACGTAGAGGAAAATCTCGATCCGGCGGTGCATAAGAAAGTCGCCATGTTTTGCACAGGAGGCATACGCTGCGAGAAATCGACTGCCTACTTAAAGCAGCAGGGTTTCGAGGATGTATTTCATCTCAAAGGTGGCATTTTAAAATACCTGGAGCAGCAGCCGGAAGCCGATAGTAAATGGCAGGGTGAATGCTTTGTTTTCGACAATCGCGTGACGGTTAATCATAAGCTGGAGAAGGGCGATTACGATCAATGCCATGCCTGCCGTCGTCCCATTACCGAACAGGACAAGGGCAGCGAGCACTATCAGAAGGGTGTTAGCTGTCACCATTGCTACGATAAACATACTAGGGAACAGACCCGTCGCTTCGCCGAGCGTGAGCGCCAGGTGCAGCTTGCTCAGCAACGGGGAGAGCCGCATATTGGTGCCCCTATGCAATCCGCTATCGAGAAGGGAAAGCAGGAGAAACTTCGCTTTAAGGAGGCGCAGAGAGAGCGAGAGAAGGGGAAGCTCCATAACTCCTAGATGCTGATTTCTCATCGGCATGGCTGCACGCTTGCTTTTTGGGTATAGTCTTTTGCTATTGCTATGGCACTGTGATGCGCGGTGAATAGCTGAAAAATAGTAAAAGGCGACTACTATGAATGCTCATTCAGACAGTAAAGCTCCTCGTGTTTTTCCCGGTATTTTATTCTTGCTCGCCGTGCCGCTGCTGCTGGGCGGCCTGCAGCTAGTCCTTCTGGGTGGCTCCCTATATTATCTGATCGCAGGATTCTTCTTGGTCTCCTGTGCTGTAAGGCTATGGCAGCAGAATCCTGCGGCGCCGATGATCTATGCTGTATTTATGCTGATTACGGTGCTGTGGTCTCTCTATGAGTCCGGCACGAATCACTGGGCATTACTCCCGAGAATCCTACCCTTCGCTGTACTCGGCGCGTGGTTTCTGACGCCATGGCTGCGTCACTCGCTGTATCACGGAAATCCTCCAGCCTTGCTGGCTTCTAAATATCCGCTCTATGCAGTGGCGGTTTCTTTAGCGCTGTTGGCCTATATCGCAGTCGATGGTTACGGCTATACGGTCAAGCCTCTGTCTGCGCGCTCGGGGATTAATACGGTTAATACGGCGGGCGATTGGCCTAGCTACGGCAATAATGTGGGCGGCAGTCGTTACTCGCCTCTGGATCAGATTAATCGAGATAACGTGAGCGAGCTGGAAGTGGCCTGGACCTATCGCACGAATGCGGGCGGTTCCTTCAAGGCGACACCGCTGCAGGTAGGCGAGTTACTGTATGTGTGTACCGGTGGTAACAGAGTCATCGCATTGGATGCAGACAGTGGCGAATTGCGCTGGCAGTTTGATCCGCTCATCGATCCAGAACATCTGGAATTTGCGCGGTACTTTACGACGGGCTGTCGTGGTGTTTCCTATTTCGAGGCGCCTGCTGATTATCAGGGGGAATGTTCGGAAAGAATACTAACGGCGACTAGCGATGCCAGGCTGATCGCAATTGATGCCCTTAGCGGTGCTCGTTGTTCCCGGTTTGGCGAGCAGGGAGAGATCGACCTAACAATTGGTATGGGAAATGACCCCAGGATATTTAACTTCCAGACTTCCCCTCCGGGTATCGTTCGCGGCAATGCCGTAGTAGGCGGCTGGGTTCTCGACAATCGCAGCGTGGGTGAGCCTTCCGGGGTGGTGCGTGCCTTCGATGCGCTCAGCGGAGATTTTTCCTGGGCCTGGGATATGGGTAGGCCGGGGATTCACACTGAGCCGCTTCGAGGAGAGGTCTATACCCGTGGCACTCCCAATGTCTGGAGTCTATTCAGTGTCGATGAGGAATTGGGGCTGATCTATGCGCCAACCGGGAACGAGACTCCTGATTATTTTGGCGGCCAGCGTCTCGAGTCCAGCGAGCAGTATGCAAGCTCCGTGGTGGCGATCGATGGAGAGACCGGGTCTGTGCGCTGGTCGTTCCAGACCACGCATCATGACATTTGGGATTACGATGTTCCCTCGCAGCCTGTGCTGATCGATCTGCCTGGCGAGAGCGGTGAGAAGGTGCCTGCTGTTCTGGTGCCTACCAAACGTTCCGAAGTCTTCGTGCTCAATAGAGTAACGGGCGAGCCTATCTTCGATATTCAGGAATTACCCGTACCGCAAGAGGGCGGAGTGCCGGAAGATTATGTGGCGGCGACGCAGCCATTCGCCGTTGATCTACCTAATTTTCGCGAGGACCTGGCCGAGGCGAAGATGTGGGGTGCTACTCCTCTCGATCAACTCTGGTGCCGCATCGAGTTTAAGAAGATGCGCTATGACGGACATTTCACCGTTCCGGGTGCGGGCACGATATTTCAGTTTCCGGGCAACGCCGGCGGCCATAACTGGGGTTCGGTGAGTGTCGATCAGGTGAACAACATCATGGTAGTGAACCCAATGCTATTGGGCAATCAGCTAACACTGATTCCAAGGGATGAGCTGCCAGAGGGTGTACAGGGAAATCAATTGGGCACGCCTTATTCCCATACTACGGTGCGTTTCCTGTCTCCCCTAGGGATACCCTGCAATCAGCCGCCCTACGGCGTTCTTGCGGCTATAGATCTTGAAACCAAACAGCTGCTTTGGGAGCGGCCTATAGGATCTGCGAAAGAGAGCGGACCCTTCGGCATTAAATCACGACTCCCTGTAACAATTGGTACGCCGCAGAGTGCAGGTACCGTCACTACGGCAGGCGGGCTTATATTCAGTGCGGGCACATTCGACAATACAATTCGCGCTACCAATATTAGTGACGGCAGGGAAATGTGGAGCGATAGTCTGCCATTCACGGCTCATGCGACACCGATGAGCTATCTTTCTCCGGCTGGAGAACAGACCGTCGTTATTACCGTGCCCGTTTTTAACTCGAACAATGGCAATGGTTTTCGCGTACTGCCCGCAGATGAAGAAGACCCAGAGGGAGGCTACATCATTGCCTACAGGCTGGCGCAATAGATGAAAGCATTATGCAATCAAAGTGGCTTGTTTTATTGCTTTCCACCTTGTTTCTATCGCTATCCTTGGCTCAGACCAATCTATGCGTCGATGGCGCGCCAAACGCGGGATTGTCATGGCCTGGCAGGTGTAGTCACTCTCCCGCGGAGACCGCAGAACTCGGAGACGTAGCTAAACTGATCGATCTGATACAGGCCATGGCCGAGGCGCCTCAAGGTCCCTGAACGCAAACCATCTACCAGGCAGGAAGCATAAATGAGCGACAAAGAATTGCCATCGAGTCCCTATGGAGACTTTCTCGGCATCAAAATTATAGAAGTGGCGGCGGGCAAGAGTGTCTGTAGGCTGGAGCTTCAAGACCATCATATGAACACCGGCGGCCGCGTGCATGGCGGCGCACTGACCTCGCTGGCAGATACGGCAGCGGGGGTGGCGGTGCGATCGATTCGCCCGGAGGGAAAATCATCTGCTACTACCGATCTGAGTATTGCGTTTATACGCCCACCCCTAGGCAAAATTCTTGAGGCGCGAGCGGAGGTTATTCATGCGGGTAAGCGACTATTTAGAACGGAGATAGCGGTCTACTGCGAAGACAAGCTAATTGCGAAGACTACTGCAACGTTTATGATTGTTGATGCGCCTTAGGCTTCGCTGGGTTGGTGATCTTCACTGCCCGCGCAAGATCTAAATTAAAGCAATACTAACCCTATTCCTAGAAATTGAATCGAAGTCCCGCCGTCACGGTGCGATCTTTGTTCGGGCGTGCGCCATAGGGCTGACGGCCGAGAATATCTTCCTCGCTAGTTAGGTTTTCTACACGGGCATAGAAATTCAATGCGCGGCTAAACTGGTAGTTCGCTGAGATATCCACCGTGAAAGTGTTGTCGGTTTTCTCGAAGGCACCACAAGATGCTCGCACACAGACCTCGTCCACATAGTTGCCGCTAAGATAGGCGGCCCAATTGTTCTTCTCAAAACCCACCGAGGCAAGAAACTGATTCTCGGGCAGGTAGGGCAATGGGTCGCCCTTGCTCACGGAGCCAAAGAAATCCGTATCGGCAATGTCGGTGTCGAACTCGCCATCGATCAGGGTGTAGCTTAGCGATACAGGAACTCTGTAGCTGCTGCTTCTAGCCAGATTTGCGCTGACTAGTAATTCCAGGCCCGCGACCGTAGCGGCGTCGCCGTTGAAGGCGTCGCCAATCGTGCAGTCAGACCCCGATGAGGAGGTACATTCCCCCAGTATATTGTCGTAGTCGCTCATGAAGCCGATGAGCTCGGTGGACAAGGAGCCATTCTGGTAGCGGAAGCCTAGCTCATAGTTAATGGCGGTTTCCTCATCGACGTTGGGTGAGTTGCTAGGCGCTGTAAAGCCCTTGTGTGCACCGCCTAGCACAGAGAGTGAATCATTCACTTGATAGAGAATACCCAGCCCCGGGAGAAAGACTTGCGTGTCGTTCTGGCGAGAGTCACGAAAAGTTCTAAGCTCACCTTCTGCAAAGCGTGTTCGCTTCTGCTCGATATCTTCATAGCGCAGGCCCGGTGATAGTGTCCAATCGCCTAGTTGAATATTGTCATGAATATGAATAGCTAGTGCTTGGGCTTGCTGTACTCGATTGCCGGCATTGCCGAGAATGCCAAGATCATCGAGCGCAAGTTCGCCATTGTTTTGACTGTAGTTGCTATTGCGCTGCAGTCGATCTTCCTCGTCTTCATGCAGGCGAATGCCGAATTCAAGATCGTGTAGGCTATTGCCTATCATGCCGCTGAAGTTAAGTCCCACTTGTACGCCGCGAGAAAAGTATTCGCGCTTGTTCGAACGTAGCTGAATGCTGCCGGGCGCCGTGTCGCTGCTGCCGTCCAGAATGGATTGAAGTTGATCTGGGTTGAGGCCGCCCAGACTTGTGCCGCTATTGATAGCCTGAAGCACATTGGCCCAGCTGGTTCGGTCGAAGTCTTCGGCGCTGTTGCTGCCATCGATATCGATACCCTCAGTCTTGAACCAGTCACGCTGATGTTCGTTGTTGTAGGCAGTGACAGATACATCGAAGGAGTCGCTAATGTCGTAGCTGTAGCGGAGAATCTGTTGCTCGTGCTCGGTTTCAATATTGTCGAGCGCGGAGATGCCGTAGCGCCGAAACGCACTATTGTCGAAGTCTCTATCGGTGAGCCCGAGGTAGCTCTGATTCGAATTCTGCTGTGTAGACTGCAGCTTTAATTCAATCGCGTGGGCAGAGTCGCTGGGCGCATAGCTAAGCTTGACCGTGTAATCCTCGACATCAAGACCCGTATTATTGTCGCTGCGGTCGATGTCTTGAAAGCCATCGGACTGCCACTGGTGCGTCTCTAGCAGAAAGCCAAAACCGGATTCGCTTCTGCCACCATAGGTAGCATGAACGCGGTAGGTGGAATTTTCGCCCGCCTCGGTGACAATATTGCCCGACATCGCAGTGGGAATTGGCGTAGACACCATGTTGAGAGCGCCGCCAATGGTGTAGGGCCCTTGGGTAATCGCAGCAGGTCCCTTAACTACCTCGATAGCACTGAGTCTGCCCACGGTAGGGAAATAATAGGCCGAGGGAGCGGAGTAGGGAGCGGGTGCGATAAGCACATTGTCTTCTAACAGCGTGATGCGACCGCTGCGCTCGGTTGCTACGCCACGGATACCTATGTTTGGCCTAAGCCCATAGCCGTCTTCAATTTGAATAGCGACACCTGGTACTTCACGCGCGATGCGCTGAATGTCGCTATAGGCGAACTGTGCCAGTTTGTCTGAGCCAATATAGTGGGCAGATCCGGCGATTCGCTGCGCCTGCTCGCGGCTGCCGACGATGGTGACTTCCTCGATGCCAGCATCCACTTCCTGTGCATTAACTAGGGAGCTGCTTACTGCCGAGATCGCCATAGTTAGTAGGAGTTTAGTGTGCTTCATTAACGTGCCTGGTTGTTGCGAATTCTTAGAGGAGAGAATACTATTCTAAATGAGAATCATTATCAAATGAATTTGGTTCTCATTTGGTGTGTCTCTTGAGTGGGAGCGAAATCACCGTGAATCATTCCCAGCGCAGGGATTGAAGTTCGTTCAAGTGCTTGATTCTGCTAGGTCTGCGCTGGTAAGCAGTGTAGATTTCGTCTCCGGGTAAACCCTTTTAGGGGTAGCGCGTTATATAGACCAAGGGCATCGGACCCAGAGGTAGCAAATGCTGTCAGGCAGACCGTCTAACTAGCAATAGCAGGGCAAACTCCGGTCTCCTGTAGCTGGAAGCGTTTTCGAAACTGTGGTCCATTCGGCATTTAGATTGATCGAATATGGTTAAATAACCCGTGTTTATTGGGATAGAGCGATTATGACTATGAAATATCAAGTAACTAGATTGACGCGATGCGCAGGGGGGAAGCTGCTGACTTATAGTCTGCTATTTTCCTGCCTGGGATTGTTTTCCAGCCTCGCTGCGGCGCAGCTGCCAGAGCTGGGCAGCCCGTCGACGGGCTCGGGGATAGCTACCACCGCTAAGTTCTTCGGCGGGGCGACGGCTGATAACAGTGTTAGCTTTGGCTCCAGTTTTGGCGCCGACCAGCCGTTGGATATCTTCACCGAGGTGCAGGTCGAGAGCGGCCATGTAAATACGGTGGGCAACATCTACCTGTTGATTCAGCTGGGCGCGGACATCTTTATGCGTCTCGAATCGGGTGAGTATGCTGTTTGGGATCAGACTCTGGAGAATCTGCAGGCGACCCTGCCCGGCAGAACCCTGCAGGCTAGCGAACCCATCACGATCCTGGAGAATGTTGCCTTCGGGCCAGCGGGGCTGGCTGGCGCAACACTAAGTATCTTCCTGGCCTATGACACGACCGCCGCAACCGGTGAGTTGTACTACAGCGGCGTGCCTCTAACTGTTGCGATTGAGGCGGAAGTTACAGAGGCGGCAAGTCTCACTTTTTTCAGATCCAATATCTCCTCGCCGATAATACAGAGCAATTGCATTGGCTGTCATGTTAGTGGGGGCCCTGCTGGGGGTACTCCGCTAGTCTATGTTACGAACGGGGTTGAGGGCTTTCAGGATACAAACTACAACACGCTTCTCGAATATATAAAGAATGTGCCAAATGGCAGCTCCAAGATTTTATCAAGACCACAGGGTATTGGTCATGGTGGAGGCGCAGTCCTTGCAACTGAGAGTGCAGGTTTCGCTGATTGGTCGCAATTCGTGTCGAGTGTGCAGAATGAAGTCGCTGGCAATGGCAGCAATGTGCAGAGCATCTTCGCCGCCGTCGCGAAGATGGACAACGAGCAAACCCTGCGCAAGGCAGCTCTGCTCTACGCGGGTCGACTGCCGACGGAGCAGGAGATCGCCAGCGTCAGCGGCGGTAGCGAGGAAGACCTGGCGCTAGCGGTTCGTGCGCTGATGTCTGGCGAGGGATTCGAGAGCTTCTTGATGGAAACGGCAAACGATCGCCTGCTGACTGAGGCGTTCTCGACAAGCATCTTCAGTATCGTGGATCGAGCCTACTATCCGAACTCCTATCAGTATTATCAGGTGCCTGGCCCCATCGGCTCCGACAAGCGTCTCACCTCCGAGGCGCTTGCCCAAGAGCCGCTGCGTCTGGTCTCCCATGTGGTAACAAACGAAAGACCCTATACCGAAGTATTAACTGCGGATTACATCATGGTGAATCCCTACTCGGCGGAGGTCTACGGGGGAAATGTTACCTTCGACGATGCAGGTGATCCTGAAGAGTGGCGTGAAGGCAGGATCACCGAATATTACCGTTGCACCGTATGTGGACAGAATAATCCGAACGCCAGTTATAACATCGCTACAGATTACCCCCATGCAGGTTTACTAAACTCTCCCGCTTTTCTAAGCCGCTTTCCATCGACAGATACAAATCGTAACCGCGCCCGCGCTCGTTGGGCCTACTATTTTTTTCTTGGAGTCGATATCGAAGGGCTCTCGGAGCGCACCACCGATCAATCTGCCCTTGCAGATGAGAACAACCCAACACTGAACAATTCAAATTGCACCGTATGTCACAACATCATGGACCCCGTCGCGGGTGCCTTTCAGAACTACGGTGACGACGGATTCTATAAAGACAAGCCCGGTGGCTTGCATTCCCTGCCGCGCTCCTATCGTTTCGACCCCAATAGCGACTATCAACCCGGTGATACCTGGTACTCCGATATGCTTGCGCCAGGCTTTGGCGAAGAGCTAGCGCCGAATAGTGACAACTCCATTCAGTGGCTGGCCGAGAAATTTGTGAAAGACCCGCGCTTTGCTTATGGCACAGTTTATTTTTGGTATCCCGCCGTCATGGGCCGCGATGCCTACACGCTTCCTGAGAACTCGGAAGATTTCGACTATGAGTCCAAGCTCGCCGCCTACAGCGTCGAGCAGGAAATGTTGCAAGATGTCGCGGCCAGATTCGTCGCGGGCAGCGCCGGAAATGGCGCGCACAATCTGAAAGATCTACTGGTAGACCTGACCCTTAGCGATCACTTCCGCGCAGATTCGGTAGATGCGATTACTTCGGTGCAGGAAGCGGAGCTGGACCAGATAGGTACCGGCAAGCTATTGACCCCGGAACAACTGAACAGAAAATTAGAATTCACCACGGGCTTTCGTTGGGACTACGGCAGCTTCAGTGCGCTCGAACAAGTCTATAGCCTTATCTACGGCGGCATCGATTCCTTTGGTATTACCGAGCGAGCCACCGATCTGACAACTCTGATGAGCAGCGTAGTAACTGCCATGGCCAATGAAGTCTCATGTCCCATCACCGCTCAAGAATTCGGATTGAGTCAGAGTCAGCGCAAACTATTTCCCTTCGTCGAGTTAACTAGCCTGCCGACGAATTCAGAGACGGCTATTCGCAATAACATACAGCATCTGCATAGCACCCTGCTTGGTGAGGCATTAGCGACAAATGATGCCGAGATTGATGCGACCTTCGATTTATTTTCAGCGATATGGAATGCGCGGCTCGCCGCTAACAAGGGCTCTAATGTGGTCAGCGATTCAGAGATATGCATTACTGAAAACGTCGCTAACCCTGTATTAACCGATTCAAATCAGACTCTGCGTAGCTGGGCTGCGATTGTTAACTACATGATTCGGGACTACAAATTCATTCACGAATAGTAGCCCACTAAAAGATTGAGAGACGAGTCATCATGAATAGACGCGAATTTACAAAACTTTTAGGCATGGCCGGACTGGGTGCCACTGCTACACTGCCGCTGGGGATTGCCTCGGCGGCTGAGCCCTATAGCGGTCCCTTCTACATCAATATTGCAGCCATTGGCGGCTGGGATGTGACTAGCTTCTGTGATCCCAAGGCAAATATTACGGGCGAGAGAACCATAAACAACTGGGCCGACTCGGCGAGTATCGAGCAGGTCGGCAATATTGCCTACGCTCCGGTTGCAAACAACCAGGCGTTCTTCGAGCGCTTCTATCAAGACATGATGGTGATCAATGGCATCGATACCCAGACCAACTCTCATGACGATGGCCGACGACATACCTGGAGCGGACGACTGGGTTTTGGCTATCCAAGCTTCGGTGCCATTGCATCAAACGCCATCGGCCCCGAGTTGCCGCTATCGCTAGTGCACGCTGCCGGTTACAACGAGACTGCGGGTATAGCGCGGTTCAGTCGACTGCAGGACCCGGAGGTAATTAGAAATCTGGTGAATGACTCGGTGGTTCAGGATGGAGACAGCACTTACGGTTTGATAGAGGACAATGAGCTTAGTCTGATTACGCAATATCAAGATGCGCGCCTCGCTAGATTACAGGGTAGTAATCAGTTATTACCGCGACAGATCGAAGGCATGAATTCTCTGCAACTGGCGAACGCAACTCGTGACGACTTGAAACTGTTCGCCGATCTGTTGCCGACGACATTTGAGGGGGGACGAGACAAGAGGTCTGCGCAGCTGGCATTGATCGCCTACCAGTCCGGGCTATGTGTCTCCTGCCAGCTGGGGCTTAGCGGATTCGATACGCATCAGGATCATGATGACGACCATTTCTCTTCTATGGCCGAGCTCACAGATCTGGTTACCTATATCTTCGATACGGCTGAGGCAGGTGGCTTCGCCGACAAGATTGTAATCACCCTGGGGTCGGACTTCGGGCGCAAGCCCTATTACAACGCCGGCGGTGGCAAAGATCACTGGCCTATTGGCAGTGCCATGTTTATCCAGAAGGGTGCCTTATGGGGTAACCGAGTAGTTGGTGCAACCGATGACTTGCACAATGCCTTGAAGATAAATCCGAGCACACTGCAGCTCGATAGTACTAGTGCCGGTCTAGTCTTGGAACCTAAGCACCTGCAACAGGCGATACGCGAATTGGCGGGCGTGGATCAGAGTGCGGCGGCACTGCAGTTTCCACTGAACGCGGAAGACGTAGACTTCTTCAATCCTGCCAAACAGACTGGCTAGCGTTGTGATGATAGAGGTTTGCTAGCGGCCTTCGGGTTTTCATCTCTATCTGCAGGTTGCGTCAAGTTGATGATTAACTCGTTTTTCTTCTGTGGGAAATTACTGCCGGGTGCGTCGTTCTCGAATTCTCCGTCGAAGGTCAAGCTTTTCTCTCATGGCGTGCTTGGGTGCTGCATTATTGTGCGCGCTCTAATTAAAAAGATCTGCAGCCAAGTGGAATGGTTCTATCGATGCTCTCCTGTGCTAGACTATTCGCAGTCTTTGTGGGCCCAAAACAGATCTGCAGCTAGAAAATCTGCACTGTAAATTGTGGCCGTAACTGTAAGAATTCATTGGGGGAACAACAGTGGAAGATCAGCAATTTTCTCGTCGCGCATTCTTAAGATCGGCAACTGGTACAGCGCGCAACTCAATCATCTTGTTAAGCCTGCCGGCCATACTCGTTTCCTGTGAGCGTGCAAGAGAAGCGAATATGAATAATGAGGCATTTTCTGTGCTCAGCGAAGAAGAGGCGCAGGAGTTTAAAGCGATTGCTGCACGAATTATACCCACTGATGAAACCCCGGGCGCAACAGAAGCTGGCGTTATCTACTTTATTGACAATGTGCTAGCCGACGATAGAGAGGCGGAACATGAAATCCTTTATAATGGAATGCGCGAGTTGCAGGTTGCAGCTGCGCGCGGTTTCAATGCTGCCTATTTTTTCGAGCTCGAGCCTGAGCAGCAGGATCAGCTGTTAAGAGAGGTTGAAGAGTCGCCATTCTTCGGCACTATGCGTTTTCTCACTATTGCCGGCATGTTTTCCTTGCCCGAGTACGGGGGCAATCGCGACAAGATTGGTTATAAGCTTATCGGCTTTGAAGACAGACATGCCTGGCAGCCTCCCTATGGATCCTATGATGCAGACTATGCAGAGAGGGGAGAATAAACATGGCGCAAGCGAACAATTCCCAGCCCAGCTATCCGACTCGTGAGGAAGTAGATTTCGTCATCGTCGGTTCCGGCGCCGCCGGTGGCGTCATGGCCAAAGAGCTTTCTGTTGCAGGGTTCTCGGTCGTTGTTTTGGAGCAGGGTCCTCATCTGCAAGCGGCTGACTTCAAGCATGACGAATGGGGTTACGATGTTAATAATGACTTAACGTGGGGTGCCCGTAAGGGGCATCCGCAGACGTTTCGCAAGACGGTGAACGACACAGCAGAGACCCGTGAGAGTGTGCTCGGTTATGCGCACAATGTGGGAGGAAGCAGCGTGCATTTCTCCGGTAACTTCTGGCGCTTCAGGCCTATCGATTTTATTGAGGCGAGTGTTCGTGGCCCGATCGCCGGCACCAATTTCGCGGATTGGCCAATTACCTATGACGACCTGGAGCCGTACTACACCAAGGTAGACTGGGAGGTGGGCGTGTCAGGCTTGGCCGGTCCCTGGGATCCGCCTCGCTCAAGAGATTATCCCTGTCCACCCCTGCCGGTGAAGTCCTCGGATGTTCTTTTAGAGCGCGCCGCAAAGCAGATGGGTTATACGCCGTATCCGGCACCGGTTGCGATCTTGTCGCAGCCTCATAACGGGCGCCCTGGTTGTATCCACTGTGGTTTCTGCAATGGCTATGGCTGTGAGGTGAATGCGAAATCGTCCTCGATGGCTTCCATGATTCCTCTGGCGCTAGCTTCGGGTAATTGCGAGCTGCGTACCGGTTGCACCGTATCGCGAGTTAACACCGACGAGAGCGGGCGTGCCAATGAAGTGGTCTACTGGGAAGAGGATGGCACCGAGCAAGCGCAACGCGCGAAGGCCGTTGTGCTCTGCGCGAATGGAGCAGAGACGCCAAGACTGCTACTCGCCTCGGCATCGAGTCAACATCCCGACGGCCTGGCGAACTCCAGCGGCTTCGTTGGAACGAACCTCATGTTCAATGGCTACTCTACCGCCGTCGGTCTTTTTGACGAGCCCGTCAATGCCTATAAGAGTGTGCCAGCGACGCGGGTAATGCATGATTTCTATGAGCTCGACCCGAGTCTAGGCTTCTATGGCGGAGGCGGCATCGACGCGCGCCACTTCAGCGCCGGCAAACCCATGGAGATGGCACTGTCAGGTGGGGTATTAGGTGGCCCTAGCTGGGGTAGCGAATACAAGAAAAATCTAGAGAAAGAGTTTACCCATACCGCGGCATTCGATGGCCATACCACCTCGCTGCCATTAGCCACCAATACGGTAACTCTAGACCCGAATGTGCAGGACAAGTGGGGGCGGCCTGCGATGCGCACTACCTACACGGATCATCCCGATGACATCGCCACCATGAAGTTCTTCTATGAGAAGACCATGGAGCTGTTAGATGTTGCCGGAGCAACAAAGTCGGCAGGTTTTTATGCCGAGAACGGTCAAGAGGGGAATGTTCATTTGCTGGGTACGTGTCGCATGGGTAATGACCCAAGCTCATCGGTGGTCGATAAATTTAATCGATCTCACGATGTAGAGAATCTTTTCATGGTTGATGGCAGTAGCCTGGTAACCTCGGGCCGGGGCCAGCCCACTATGACGATAATGGCGCTGGCGTTTCGTGCGGCAGACAACATCATTCAGTCTGCGAGAAGAGGCGAGATCTAAACTTGCTACTTTGCGATCTCGGCAAGCCGGGCAGATTTAATACTGTTCGGCTTGGGTCTTAATCGTAGCGTAGACTTCGGACGTGCCGTCTTTCTTCATCAGTATCACGTCGTAACTATTGAAGCGGTCTCCTATCTCCATGCCTGGGCTGCCCATGGGCATCCCGGGTACTGCCAGTCCCAAGGCATTTTCCGGTGGCGACGCTAGAAATTGGCTGATGAATTTAGCCGGTATATGGCCTTCAAATAGATAGCCCTCTTTGGACACGGCCGTGTGGCAAGACTGCCATTTCGGCAACACACCCAGTTCGTCTTTTACCGCGTAGAGGTCCTTGGGATGAAACACCGTAGATTCGAATCCGCGATCATCCATGTGAGCGATCCATCCGACACAGCAACCGCAAGTCTCTTCCTTGTACACATTGAGAGTAATGTCATCGAGTGACTGGGCAGATGCGCTTTCCGAGGCGCTCATTCCCAGGCCCAGGGAGAGGGCGAATGCAAAGACAAGATTCGCGGGGTGACTGTTAAGTAGTGACTTCATTGTATGCTCCTTGCTTACTGAGCGTGATGATTTGCGACTGGGCTAGCCTAGCCGACGACAGTTCAACGATAGCTAAAGATAACATAGACCGGCAGATTCCTGCCATTGTGCCTTCGGTTGTCTTGGATTGACCAATCACGTACCATGCTTGCCGTCTCGGATGTCCAATTAGCGCTATCGGAAAGGCTCTCTTCCCGACCTCCATCCGACATCCAGGGCGTCATGCGCTTATAACGTTCCAACTTACATCTGTTAATAGATCCCTAGTGATTTTTAAGCTACGCCGTGAGTATCCTTGTGCTGCAACGTCTACACTTCAATAAAGAAACGATGCTCGAGCTGATGCGGATAGCGATCCCCATGATTGTTTCTCAGGGCACGTTCGCGGTGATGATCTTTACCGATCGCTATTTCATGTCGCAGATCGACCCTATCCACATGGCGGCAGCTCTGGGCGGCGGTGTGGCAGCCTTCTTCTCCTTCTGTTTCTTCTCTGGGCTATTCTCTTACGCGAACGCACTCTCCGCGCAATATTTAGGCGCAGGTGACATAGCCAAATGTCCGAAGGTGGTAAGCCAGGGAATCATCATGGTGGCCATGAGTGTTCCCCTGCTCATAATAATTACCCTGCTAGTGGCTGGCATCTTTGAGGGTATGGATCATGACCCGGTGCAGGTGCAGCTGGAGCGTAGTTACTATCAGATACTCATGCTGGGCACGGTGTTCACTTTGGCTAAGATTTGTCTGTCTTCCTATTTTGCCGGTATCGGTAGAACGAAACTCGTAATGATCTGCGACCTATGTGGGCTGATACTGAATGTGCCGCTGTGCTATGCGATGGTCTTTGGAAAGTTCGGTCTGCCGGAATTAGGCATCATAGGTGCTGGCGTCTCAACAATTATCGCCACGGGCTTCGCCTTGTTACTCTTTATTTTTTGCTACTTCCGCAAGGAGCATCAGGAAAAATTCAAGGTGATGGATTCCTTTAAGTACGACGGGGGGATTTTGAAGCGCTTCGTGCGCCTTGGTTTTCCCTCGGGCTTGGAGCTGTTTCTCAATGTTGCGGCATTCAATCTATTCCTGCTTATGTTTCAGGGTTATGGCATCGTCGAGGGAGCGTCGGCCGCGATAGTGTTCAACTGGGACATTCTCTCTTTCGTGCCCATGGTCGGCTTGAATATTGGCTTGATTAGCATGATAGGGCGCTTCGTCGGTGCGCAGAACATGCTGCGCGCCAACGAGGCAATCACGGCGGGCTTCGTGTTGGGCCTAAGCTATTCTGCCGTGTTGGCATTTATCTATATCACTTTTCGCTTCGCCCTGGTCGAGGTGTTCGCGCCACCGGAGGGGGATTTTACCGAGATACTGGAACTCGCCGGCTTCATGATGGTGGGGCTTTCCAGTTACGCGATGGCCGATGCAATCATTCAGGTCTGCGGCGGCGTCCTGCGCGGGGCGGGTGACACGCGCTGGATCATGTATACCTCGGTCACCCTGCACTGGATCATGCTGGTAGCCCAGTATCTTATTATCCGCGTCTTCGAATGGGGCCCGAAGGCGTCATGGCTGGCCTTCGTCGTCATGATTCTGGCGATTGCGGTAGTGTTTGTCGGTCGTCTGCGCGGCGGTCGTTGGCGCGATGAGGAGGCCCTGCGCATGGTTATGGCAGAATAGCGCTACGCCCCACGATTCTTGGCTTGCAGCATCTTCTGTGAGCAGGTAGCCTCCATATTGTCTATCAATTAAGGCTCCGCAGAGAGTAACCCATGAAGAAAAGCACACTCAGCATAGGCGCATTACTCATCGCAGTATCCGCTTCATTTAGTCAGGTCTATTCGCAATCCGGCGACGGTTACCCGGAAGCACTCCTAAACACCAAGCGCGTATTCTCCCGCGGCCTGGCCGATGCTATCGGGCAGCCATTTCGCGGAGTTGCTACATCGACAGGTGTGGTAAGCGATCTTTTTCCATTGAAATCTACAGGCGCATCTACGGCAATGATCGTCTCCGCAGCTTCGACATTTCTCGGCACCCTAAATAACGCCGAACTTAGTCGGACGCAGTATGCCGTCGACGACCCTGAATGGCGTAATTGGTCTAACGTCGATGTTGGCATATTCTCACGCCACGGTGTGAGCCTGGAAGAAATGTCCGAGCAACAGAAGACGGCTGCATGGGCTCTGCTTCGCGCCTCACTCAGTGCCGAGGGTGTCGCACAAACGCAGGACATCATGAAAACCGAGCAGTCGCTGTTCGAGCTCAACGGTGAGCCGATACGCTACGGCGAAGAGAAATACTATTTCACGGTAATGGGAATTCCCTCGACTACGGAACCCTGGGGCTGGCAGCTGGATGGCCATCATCTAGTCATCAATTTCTTCGTGTTGGGTGATCAGGTCGTAATGACACCTGCGTTCTGGGGTGGCGAGCCCGTCTTTACCGAGAGCGGTAAATACGCGGGGAATAGAATAATGCAGGATGAACAGAATCAGGGTCTTGCCTTCATGCAGTCTCTGGATGCGGGTCAGCAGGCGGCGGCTACGATTGATCCGAATAAGACGCGTAACAATCAGCTGGCTGCGGCTAATGAGGACAATCTCACTCTCGACTACGAAGGCCTGCGTGGCAGCGAGTTGAGTAGCGCGCAAAAATCTCAATTATTAAATCTGATTCGAGTCTACATAGCGAACATGCGCGAGCCCCATGCCAATATAACTATGGACGAGATAGGTCAGCATATTGGAGAGACCTACTTTTCCTGGATTGGAAACGCAGAAGACGACGCAGTCTTCTACTATAGAATACATAGCCCGGTAATTCTGATCGAGTTCGACCATCAGAATCCGGTGGGCACAACGCAAATAAATGCACCTGGCACACCAACTCGAGACCATATCCATACTATCGTTAGAACGCCTAACGGGAATGATTATGGCAAGGACTTGTTGGCGCAGCATCTCGCTGTCCATCCACATTAAGCATAACTTATTGGAGAGAAGTAATGGTTTCAATTAACACCGGTTTACAGGGAGCGGGCCTTAGAGTTGTAGTTGCTTCACTACTGCTCGCCAGCCCTATTACAGCGCTTCAAGCCCAGTCTCCGAATGCCTTTGGTATTCCAACCGAGACAATCAGCAACCCTGCGGCGAACGTCGTTGCGGCTCCGGGCTCCCGCGGGCAGGGTTGGCTGGGTCAGGGGCGCTCCGAGGTTATTGCCAGACATGGCATGGTGGCGACCAGCGACCCGATTGCGGCGCAGGCGGGATTAGAGATTCTCAGAAACGGTGGCAATGCCATCGACGCGGCCGTAGCTGCCGCGGCAGTGCTGGACGTCACCTCGCAAAACGACACTGGCATAGCCGGAGACCTCTTCGCACTGGTGTGGAGCGCGCAGGACAAGAAACTCTATGCACTGAACTCTGCAGGTTGGGCGCCGTCGGGATGGACGCCGGAATACTTTAAGGAAACCCTGGGGGTGGACAGCATCCCTGGAAGAGGCGTAAACGCGGCCACCGTGCCCGGCGCCATCAGTGGCTATGATGCGCTTCTCAAGCGCTTCGGCAGCATGGGGTTTGAGGAGACATTTGCCCGAGCGGTGCAGGTTGCCGACGAGGGTTGGGGTCAGGCAGAGAGACGTCATCAGGATCTGAGTTCGGTGCAAGAGAAGCTGCGCAGCGATGCTGACTCCAGTGCTGTTTTTCTGAATGACGGCGAGATACCGCCTTTGTACAGCATCATCCGCAACCCCCAGCTGGCGAATGCGCTGCGGCTAATTCAAGAGCAGGGCAGAGATGCGTTCTATAAGGGCCCCATTGCCGATGCGATAGTTGCGAAGATGCAGGCTGATGGGGGCGTAATGACCCATGCCGATCTGGCCGAATTCGAATCGGAGTGGGTAGAGCCAATCACTACTAATTATCACGGTTACGATGTGTTTCAGCTTCCACCCCCGGGGCAGGGATTCGCGGCGCTGGAGATGTTGAATATATTAGAGGTCTGTGCGCCGCAGCACGGCGTAAACCTGTCTGCGCTGGGCCCCTCGAACGCCGATTACTGGCATTTTCTGGTGGAGGCGAAGAAGCTCGCCTACTCGGATCTACAGGCCTATAACGGTGACCCGCTGTTCTCCGATATTCCAGTCGACAGATTGCTCTCCAAGAGTTATGCGGCAACCCTATGCGATCGTATCGATATGGATGCTGCCACCGAACCTTCTATCAAGGGCGGTCTCGATGGTGGCACCATCTACCTAACTACGGCAGATCGTTGGGGGAATATGGTTTCCTTCATACACAGTATATTCTCTGTGTATGGCAGCGGCGCGACGGTACCGCCGTACGGCATGATGCTGCACAATCGTGGTGTCGCCTTCTCGATGGATGAAGACCACCCCAACGTGGTTGCTCCTCGCAAGCGGCCCTTTCATTCGATAATTGCAGGATTTGTCATGCAGGACGACGAGCCATTAATGACATTCGGTAATATGGGTGGCTCGGTGCAACCAGAGACGCATGTACAACATATGGTGAATGTTATAGACAATGGCATGAATGTTCAGATGACTACGGATGCGGCGCGCTTTACTCACAGCCAGAATAGTAATGTGCTCTCGCTGGAAGATAATCTGTACAGTCTGGTGGGTAGGGCCCTGCAGGCGAAGGGGCACGATGTGCGTTCGGTGAACGGCGGCAGAGTAGGAGGCTATCAAGGCATCTTGTTTACTAAAGACTCTAGCCTGGCGATGCCCGTATTTGGTCAGGAGAGCATAGACCAAGACCACCCGGTCAACGGTGTCTACCGAGCCGGATCTGATCATCGCAAGGATGGCCAGGCAGTAGGCTGGTAACACAAGATTGCTAAGACGAGATTGCTAAGACGAGATTGATAGTGGACGAGAGTAGTGCCTGGATTAATGAGTGAAAGTAGTAAACGCATGATGCTGTTTAGACCCTTGTCTGTGAGCCTGACTCTGCTGTTGCTAGTCTCTTGTGTGGGGCCGAATATCCAGGATTGGCCCGACTCGATACCGCAGACACAGGTATTCAGCGAAATCTATTCGGCAGACGCAACGAATCAAGACCGTCAGTCAGAAGCCGAGTACCTTCAATGGGTGTTGAGTTTCTATCAGGGGAATCTAGCCTATCAATCGGGCTGGCAGGATATTGCGGGCTATGTATTCGATGCTCCCAGCCCGGAGTTGGCGGTGCAGCTGCGGGATCAGTTAAGCGAACTGGGTGTTGCTATAGGCAGTGAGTGGGCCAAGCACAATGATATTCGCCAGATCGATACGCGCATGCTGTCTCTGTGGGGCTCGACCATTCAGCTCGCTCCCGACTTCGAGACACAGAAGCAGACGGTGGAAGTCATCGCGCAAGATGTAGCTCTTCTACTCGATGGCGGTCTTGCTAAGGAAGAGATTCTCGACGAGCGCTACGCGGCTATTCTGGGTTTCGATCTTTTCGATGATTTTTAGAGCTTCAGTGGCAATGAGTCTGTAGGTTTGCACCGGCAGGCAAAAGAAAATTGAATAGGGTTTAGATATGAAACGCCGAACTTTTTTAAACAAGTCTCTGAATACTTCTCTCGCAGTCACCGCTTCGCTGCATGCGCCACTTGGACTGCTTGCCAGCGAACTACCTGCCGACATTACTGAACTGTCGGCATCGCAACTCTCGGCGGCGATTCGAAGTCGTCAGGCTAGTTGTCTCGAAGTCATGCAGGCCTATTTGCAACGTATCGAGCGCTACAACCCGGTTTACAATGCCATCGTGAATCTTGCCGAGCAGGACGGCCTGTTAGATCAGGCGCGACGCGCCGATGTCGCTCTGGACAGAGGTGAGTACTGGGGTTGGATGCATGGCATGCCTCAGGCGATTAAAGACCTGGCTAATGTTGAAGGAATGATTACCACTGGCGGCTCGCCGATCTATGCAAACCGTGTAGCGAGCAGCGATAGCTCGTTGGTCGCCAGTCTCAGAGAGCAGGGTGCTATCTTCATCGGTAAAACGAATACACCAGAATTTGGTCTGGGCTCGCAAACTTACAATGCTGTTTTCGGCGCTACCGGAAGCGCCTGTAACCCACTGCTCACGGCGGGCGGGAGTAGCGGCGGGGCTGCCAGTGGCTTGGGTACACACATGCTGCCAGTTGCCGATGGCAGCGACATGATGGGCTCCTTACGCAATCCGGCTGCGTTCAATAATATTATCGGCTTTCGGCCTTCCAAGGGTCGGGTAGGGGGCGGGGATCCTTTCTATCAGCGCCTCTCAACGGCGGGTCCAATGGGTCGAAATACCGAAGATACGATCCGCTTTCTGCATACCATCGCAGGGCCGGTTAGCGATCAGCCCTACTCGATTCAAGAACGCCTTCCAGAGGCGGAGCAATATACGCCGCTTAATCTTCGCGACATTAAGATTGGCTGGATGGGAGACTTTGAAAAATACCTAGCAATGGAAGCCGGGGTTCTCGAGGTGTGTGAGTCCAGTCTGCGCCAATTGGAGACCGCAGGTGTCACAGTAGAACCTTGCATGCCTGAGTTTGACATGGCGGAGTTGTGGCGTAGCTGGACAGACTTAAGACACTGGTCGCGCACTTCGGCACAAGAGATGTACAACGATCCGGCCAGGCGTGCGCTGCTTAAGCCGGAATATATCTGGGAGATTGAACAGTCTCTGGAGTTAACCGCAAGGCAGGTTTATGAGGCGGGTAATACCAGAGGTCGATGGTATCGCGAAGTAGTGCGCCTGTTAGAACAATACGATTTTCTTGTATTACCCAGCGCGCAAGTCTTTCCATTCTCGAAAGAAATTCACTGGCCAACCGAGATAGCGGGCCGCAAGATGGACACTTATCACCGCTGGATGGAAGTAGTCATCGGCGGGAGTCTCGCCGGTAATCCGGTGGTCAATGTGCCGGCTGGGTTCGACGCCCAAGGCAGGCCCATGGGTATTCAGGTCATGGGTCGTTTCGGGCAAGACCAGAAGGTGTTGGAATTCGCCCTGGCCTATGAGCAGGTGACAGACTACTTGCAGCAGCGGCCTGTGCTTGTGGAGAAGGTCTAGATCCTTTTTGGGGACCGTGGTTTATTAATTATCGTTTATTGAGAGCGCAGTGATGTGGCAGCGGGCCTCTAGCGGCGCTCGACGCACGCTGTAAATACATCCCTGTACGCTCGAGCTCGGCGTCCTGCCTCGCACCGCGTCAATCGCCACTACAGACCCGCTGCCTTCTGGCAACAGTTACATACTTCCGACTAAACACTGCAGTAGACTTGGATAGTTTCGTCGATTTTTAGGGTAGCCTGAAGGCTTCTATCGAATCGGTTGCACTTATCACAACGTACTGATTGCCGTCCGCCCCCAGGTAGGTCATCGGGTTGGCATTGCCTCGTTTTGGTAGAGACGTCTCCCACAATTGGTTGCCCGTCGCCGTATCTAGCGCGCGCAGTCGATTGTCATCCGTAGCCGCAATGAATAGCAGATCTCCTGCCGTGACCAATGCCGCCGCGCGGCCAGGTCTTCCCGTGGCCTGCTTGCCCTGCGGCAGCACGTCGCTAACACCTACCGCGCGCTGCCAGGCAATATTGCCTGTGCTTGTGTCTACTGCTGACAGGGTTCCCCAGGGTGGCTTCTGACAGGGCAGCTGCATGCCGTCGATATTCACCTGGAAATTGCCGGGCCTTGGGCCGCGGCGTTGCATCGGGTATTCGGCACCCTCTTCCGATTCTTCTACCCAGCCAAAGCTGCCTATGTCTCCGGAGAAGACGAAGGCATATTTAGTTGCTGGGTCGAAGGATACGCCGCCCCAGTTAGGTCCGCCGGTTAGTCCCGGAAACAGAAGAGTCGTTCTGTCTCCCGCGCCGTTGGGCCTATAGGCCCAGGGAGTGAAGGGCCCCTGGTTTACTATTCCGCCGGTACTCGCGAGTAGCTCGGAACAGGCCGCGGCGTGCTCGGCTGAGGTGTCATTGGCTGTGACCAGATCCGAGGCATCAAAGCTGACTCTAGCGAGTGCGGGAGGATTGCTTGGGATAGGCTGGGTTGGTGAAGTCTCTTCCCCCGGCACATCGCTGGCTGGCATTGGGAGTTCTTCGATATCGAAGATAGGCTCGCCAGTCTCTCTGTTAAGTAGATACAGATACCCTGACTTGGTGGTAAGTCCCAGTGCAGGAATAGAAACACCGTCCTTATCGATGTCGAACAGGGCAGGGGGTGCCGGTGGATCGTGATCCCATAGATCGTGATGTATGGTCTGGAAATGCCAGCGGTATTCGCCGCTTCGAATATCGACTGCTACCAGAGAGTTCGAGAAAAGATTATTCCCAGCTCTATCGCCGCCGTAGCCAAATGGAATCGGTGAGGCGAGGGGGAGATAGATCAAACCCCGTTGTTCGTCCACGGTAAAATAGAAGGGCCACGCATTAGCGCCCAGTCTGCCCTGCCAGCTATCGCCTTCCCAGGTGTCGTGGCCCAGGCTGCCGGGCTGCGGAACAGATTCAAACTCCCACACCTTCTCGCCGTTACGGGCATCGAAGGCTCTGGCGTTGCCGATTCCTCCGGCGGCGCCACGGGGCGTATTCGCCCCAACTACGACCGTATTCTCGAAGACCATAGCGACGGAGTTATAGGGTATCTGCATGTCGATCTCGCCGGACTCGCCAAATTCACTGGCGAGCTCTCCGGTTGCGGCATCGAGCGCGACGAGTCGACGACCAGCTGTATAGAGAATTCGGGGCCTCGAGGAATTATCTCCGGGCCAGTAGGAAACGCCGCGCCTGGAGGCGGCGCTCTCGGTCACGCGGTGGGTCCATAACTCTTCGCCTGAAACCGGGTCTAGCGCGATAACGCGATCGGCCGCAGGAAGATACATGACGCCATCGACGACGATCGGTGTAGCTTGGGAATTGGGTGCGCGCGGATTCTCATCTGCGTTGAGTGCGCTAGCGAGCAGCGAGTAGGACCAGACACCTTGCAGACGCGTCACGTTGCCCTGATTAATCTGTTGCAGAGGCGAAAAGCCGGTGCCCGCGAGGTTGCCGCGATATTGAGTCCACTGGGAGCCTGAAGATAGCGCATCTGGCGCCTGTGCACACCCGGCTGTAATAAAAAGACAGCTGAACAAGCCGCCCAATAGTGTGGTGGTTCGCGAAAATTTCATGGTGCCTCCTGTCTCTTCGCCATCTAGTAGTCGTAAAGTCTGTGCGAAATTGGCGAGCAATTAGTCTACTGCATTCCTCTGTGTTTGTATTCCAGCCAAATCAACACTCGATTACAGCAGTAAGACGGTTTAACTCAATGCCGCAAAAGGGTAATCTTGCCCAGCATTTCTCGCCATCACATTTTTTGCACTAAGAGCTATTTTAAGGAAGTAGATTACCCATGAGTCAATTGTTGCAGCCGCTTACTTTTACCCGAGGACCTAGCATGAAGAATCGCTTCATGCTGGCTCCCCTGACCAATTCCCAGAGCCACGAAGACGGTGTGCTTTCGGACGATGAATTTAATTGGTTGACCATGCGGGCTCAGGGTGGCTTTGGGTTAACGATGACCTGTGCAGCACACGTGCAGGCGATTGGTCAGCGATTTCCCGGCCAGCTCGGCGTGTTTGCGGATAAGCATATTGAGGGGCTGAGTCATCTCGCGGCTACCATCAAGGCGCATGAGAGCATCGCCATCTGTCAGTTGCATCATGCGGGCATGCGTTCGCCTGAGGAGTTAATTGGCACCAGGGCGGTGAGTCCATCCGATGATGAGAAAACTGGCGCGCGCGGCTTGAGCACCGAAGAAGTAGAGCAGCTAGTACAGGACTTCATCGCGGCGGCAGTGCGCTGCGAGAAGGCGGGGTTTGATGGCATCGAAATACATGGCGCCCATAGCTATATACTCTGTCAGTTCCTAAGTAAGGAAAACAATCGCAGAAAAGATCAGTATGGTGGATCGCTGGAAAACAGAAATCGCATCTTCTTCGAAATAATCGATGGCATTCGCGCAGCCTGTGCTGAGAGTTTCATGGTGGGGGTGCGTCTATCACCCGAGCGCTTCGGTCTGGAGCTGCCGGAGATTCAATCGCTGGCACAGCAACTTATGAGCGGGGGTCAGATCGACTTCCTGGATATGTCTCTGTGGGATGTATTCAAGGAGCCCATTGATGAGGCCTTGCAGGGTAGAACGCTGATGTCCTTCTTTACCGAGTTGAACAGAGGCGAGGTTCGTCTAGGCGTTGCCGGCAAGATACGCACGCCAGAAGAGGCAGAGAAGGCTCTTGCTGCGGGTGCGGACTGGATAATGCTGGGGCGTGCCGCGATTCTGCACCATGATTTCCCCAATCGCTATAGAGAAGACCCGAACTTCACCCCCGTTCAGACACCGATTTCCCGTGAGCATCTAGCCGCCGAAGGTCTTTCAGATGCATTCATCACCTATATGGCCAGCTGGGAAGGCTTTGTCGAAAAAGAGTAGAACGGGTGGGCTAGAACAAAGACATTGGGCGTAGCTTAGGGCTTTGAACCATTTAGCTGTAATGGTGGCTTACGGCCAGGAGCAGACGCAAAGTAATGTGAACAGACAGTTAGCACCTTGTCATCTTCGTGAGTGAGTTTTCAGTTGCGCAAAAATCGCATTTTCCGCGATCTGAATCAGTTTTAGATTTCTCAAGCCCTAGAAGCGAGTCTTTAATCAATGCGTAGCGCTTCCGGCGTGATTACTGGCGCTAAGAAAGGTACCTTGAAGAGTAAAACCGCATGGACTGAGGGGCACTTGTCGCCTCCTCGGCATGCAGGCTAAAGCCGTAAAGTTTTGCCTCTCAGATTTCGTTGGAAATCATCTTGCGAACATGCATTATCCATACTGCTATCAACACCAGCAGTGGCGCCGACAGGGTGATCAACAGGGATTCCACCATAGTGAAACCTAGCGGCATGTCTGGGGATAAGCCACATATTCCCTGAGCCTCAAATAAGAGGGGAATCCACCGATCCAGCGGTATGAACTCCGGGAATCCGGCACCCATGGTGCAACTGGAAACAACCGTGCCCAGCTCGACGCCATAGGCGTAGTAGCTGGTGTAGAGCGCCCCGGCCAGCATGACGATGGTGAGGTTCAGTGCCATCCAGCGCCACCAAATGCTTTTGACCATGACCAGTCCCAACAGAGCGAAGATGACGGAGCCCATTACCCAGGCCCGCACCTGTACACACAGCGCACATGGATACCACATTCCAGGACCATACTGATAAAACAGCGCGATACCTTCCATCAGCACCAGGTAGAGAACACCGGTCAGCCAGAAATAGCGGCTTTCGGCAAAGTTATAGAGCTTGTTCACAGATTAGACCCTTCGAGCGTAGCGGTAATATCCTAAATAGATATTCATTCTAACGGATTTCTTTCAGGAATAAATGGGAGCTTTCCAAAATTGCTTTCTTTATTCTTACTCTCACCCTAAGGCTATAGCGCGCACCACTCACAATCTTAAGTTGTTAAGTTGTGGGTGTCCCCTATATGCTCCCTCGAAATGCTTACCCCTGGAGCGGGTTCCAGTTTCTTGTTAGTTAATTGGTGGGAGATACGAGCACAATAGCACTATCGTCCTAAATGTCTGCTTTCGGCCAATAGCGGACCTTTCACTGTGGGTTGGGTGGTGCTAATCGCTTGAGTTTTTCGAACCAGTTCTGCACCAGCACAATCTCATTTTGGAAAGTACCGGATGGTCCACGCGACATAAGAAAACGTCCATCGGATAACAGTCCATATCTCTGGCCTGCATTACGACTTTGGGAATAACCTTCTACTACGCCAGTCTGACTTCGCGTGGCCATAGGGAAAAAATCAAGGGGTTGGCTAATCTGAGTTCTATTCTCTGTTTCAGTAACGGTAACCGCTGACATCTTAGCGTCTATATCGCTTTATCCTTTGACCGGGCGTCGAGTAAGGCCAGCCAGAAGATAGCGCAAGACGCCATAAACCACTGGATATTTACTCTGACCCCATTGCTGGGCTGGCGCTGAAGTCTGCTCAGCGGTATTCTAGCTGCTTGGTGAATACGCTTCGAAGCAAGGCAGATACCCTATGTCCTCCGTTATCTATCCCGTTACCAATCTGAAGTCTGTTGAGCAGATTAATATTGTCAGAGGCAAGGGCGTCTATGTCTATGACGATACCGGCAATCAATATCTGGAGGGTCTGTCGGGGCTTTGGTGTTCTGCCTTGGGCTATGGCAATGAAGAGTTGATCGAAGCCATCAGCTCGCAGCTACACACTCTCTCCTATAGCCACCTGTTCGGTGGTCGTACCCATCCCGTTGTCATGGAACTGGCCGATCGGCTCGCTGCCATGGTGCCGGTTAAGGATGCTAGGGTGTTTTTCAGTAATTCGGGCAGCGAGGCGAATGACTCGCAGATAAAGATGCTGCGCTATTACGCCAATGCTATCGGCAAGCCTGAAAAGAAAAAAATTATCGCGCTAGACCGAGGCTATCACGGTGTGACCGTTGCCGCGGCAGCGCTTACCGGCCTGCCGGTAATGCACAGCCACTTCGACCTACCTGTGGATGCCCTCGGCATTCTGCGTGCCGATTGCCCGCATTATTTTCGCGGTAGAGTCGATGCAGAGACCGAAGAGGAATTCGTGGAGCGCCTGCTGAAAAACTTGCAGCAACTCATTCACGACGAGGGCGCCGATACGATCGTGGCCTTCGTTGCCGAGCCGCTAATGGGTGCCGGCGGTGTGGTCGTCTCACCACAGGGCTATCTGCCTCAGGTTCAGTCCCTATTGAATGAGAACGATATTTTCCTCTGGGCCGATGAGGTGATCTGCGGTTTCGGCAGAACGGGAAATGACTTCGGGTCCACCACCATGGGAATACAGCCAGATATTATGAGTCTCGCGAAGCAACTCTCCTCCGCCTATGTTCCGATTAGTGCCGCTGTTATTCCCGGGGCTATGTATGAGGCGATGATTGACCAGAGCGCCGAGGTCGGTGTCTTTGGTCATGGCTATACTTACACGGGCCATCCCGTTGCCTGCGCGGCGGCATTGAAGGCATTGGAGATTTATGAGCGTGACGGGCTTTTCGCCAGAGCAGCGAAGCAGGGTGCGTACCTGCAGTCTCGATTGCAGGAATTTGCAAGCCATGAGCTAGTGGGTGAGGTGCGTGGCAAGGGGCTTATCGGCGCGGTTGAGCTGGTAGCCGACAAAGGAACTGGCCAGGCATTTGCTGACGGCAAGGTAGGGGCCTTTGCACAACGCGCCTGTCAGGATGAGGGGCTGTTGCTGCGAGCCGTCGCTGGAAACTCCGTCGCCTTCTGTCCGCCGCTGATAATCAAAGAAGCACAGATCGATGAGATGATTGAGAAATTTGCCAGGGCTCTGGATGCCTCACTTGAATTTGCCAGACAAGAGAAGCTGATACGTTAGAACACTGTGCATAAAATTGAATAAACTAGGACACAGAAAACATGACGAAAATTAAGTATGTAGTTCTCCTGACCAGCCTGTTGGTTTTTCTTTCATCCTGTCGGCCGGAGCAGGAGGCCACTGCTGTCTCTGTAGAGAAGATTGCCGCGGATCTTATATTGAATAACGGCAAGATTGTCTCTGTAGATGACACCTTTAGCATTCATGACACCATCGTTGTGAGTGACGGGCGAGTAGTGGAGCTGGGCGATGCGTCGCTGCTGGACAAATATTCTGCAACTACTGTGCGCGACCTGCAGGGCAAGACGCTTATCCCCGGTTTTATTGATTCCCACACGCATATTCGTGGCCGACCGCGACGCTATATCGAGCTGAGCGAGGTTGGCTCTATCGCCGAGATGCAGGATCTTATTCGTGCCAAGGCTGCAGAACTGGGTGAGGGCGAGTGGATTACCGGCTATGGCTGGTCGGAAGATGAGCTGGCGGAGGGGCGCAAGCCGCTTCGTGGCGATCTAGATATCGCAGCACCGAACAATCCGATCACCTTTACCAGGGCGGGAGGCCATAGTGCAGTTGTTAGTACGCTAGCACTGGAGCTCGCAAATATTACTGACGAGACTCCCGACCCCGAGGGCGGGGTTATCGAGCGTGATGAGAATGGCGTAGCGAACGGAGTGATTCGCGAGCGTCAGGAAATCGTTGGCACCCTGGTGCCCGACTCAACCTACGAAGAGCTGATTGCAAGCCTGGAGATTAATCTTGGTGATCTTCTGGCGAAGGGAATTACCAGCATCACAGATGCCTCTAAACGCCCGGATGAATATGCTATGTGGGAAGAGTTGTACGCCAAGCCGGGGGTAAATTTACCGCGCTCTGCGATTCAGTTTCAATGGTTCGAACCCGAGGCGATTGCCGAGCTGAAGGCTAGAGTCGGCGATGGTAATGAGTATCTCAAGATCGGCCCTATCAAGATATTTGCCGATGGTGGCTTCACTGGCCCCGCAGCCTTCACTAAGGAGCCTTACCTGAACCAGGGTGACTATCGTGGTTATCTCAATATGCCAGAGGAAGAGCTGGTCAGCCTAATCAACGAGGTGCACGATGCTGGCTGGCAGATGGGTATCCATGCGATTGGCGACGCCGCTATCGAACTGGTGGTAGATACTCTCGCCGACGCGCTCACGCGCAACCCGCGGGAAGATCACCGCAGCTACCTTAATCATTTCTCGATGCGTCCGTCCGATGCAACCATGGAGAAGATGGCGCAGCACGGCATACATATTACGCAGCAGCCCAACTTTACCTATACTCTGGAAGGACGTTACGTGGCGAATCTGGATGGCTGGCGACTAGAGCATAACAATCCGGTGCGCTCACCCATGGACCACGGCATTCATGTCGCTATTTCCAGCGACATCTTGCCCATTGGGCCGTTAGTGGGCATCTACGCAGCTGTGACCCGAAAGGGTATGAGTGGCAGAGTCTTCGGCGCAGACGAGGCCATTACTATCGAAGAGGCGATCCAGGGCTACACGATCAAGGGCGCCTATCTGGGCTTCGAGGAAGACATTAAAGGGTCACTCGAGCCCGGTAAGCTGGCGGATATGATTGTCCTCTCTAAAGACATTCTTACCGTCGACCCGGAAGAGATTATGGGCATAGAGATTGAACAAACCTATGTGGGTGGCAATCTGGTATTCCAAAACTAGCGGCCTGTGTGTTGGCCTTGCCTGCTGCTAAGTGCAGCAATAAAAAAGTTAAAGAAGTGCGATACAAAAATAATAAGTAAAAAAGGAGAATCCCGTGAGCAGAAGATTCCTAAGTAGAGCCGTTGCAGTTACCTTATCGCTGGCCGCTGCACCCGCGCTGATGGCGCAGACCTCAAGTATCCCGCGCACCGAACATGGCGTGCCAGACTTTCAGGGCACCTATACCTTCAGAACTCTCACGCCACTGAACAGGCCTCCCGAACTTGCCGACAAGGCGACGCTTACCGAGGAAGAGGCGGCGGAATGGGCTGCATTTGAGAATAGACGACAGAATCGTGATTTGATCATCGATTCGGTCGGCGGCGCGGGCTATCCACCGGGGGTAATCTCCTATAACGAGTTCTGGTATGAGCGCGGCGTCGACACGATCGCCGATCGCAGAACCTCCTTGGTTTACGACCCGCCAAATGGTCGGGTGCCGCTGCTGAATGCAGTGGGTAAAGAGCGTGCCGCCGAGAGGTCGGAAAGACTCAGACTAAGTGAAGGCCCGGAAGCGAGAACGCTAAACGATCGCTGTCTGCTGAACGCTCGCACCGGGCCGCCGATGATATCCGGTTCCTATAACAACAATATGCAGCTGGTGCAGACTAAAGATCACGTGATGATTCTGAGTGAGATGATTCATCACGCGCGCATCATACGCTTCGATGATGAGCACCATACCAGACAGCTGAAATGGGAAGGGGACTCGATCGCTCATTGGGATGGAGACACGCTGGTTATCAACACGCAGAACTATTACTACCCCAATGGCTGGAGGAATACATCGAAGGCGATGAAGGTCGAGGAGCGTTTCACCTGGCTCGATGAGAACACCCTGGACTATGACTTCACCGTCGAAGATCCGAATACCTGGGACGTATCCTGGTCGGCAAGACTACCCATGCGTCGCATCGAAGACCCTATCTATGAGTATGCCTGCCACGAAGGCAATCATGGGCTAGCGGGAATTCTGGCCGGTTGGAGACGCTACGAATCCATGGGTATGAATGGTGATGGTACACCGAAGGAAGACTAGCACTAAGTCGGGGACAGACGCGTTCGTTGGCATTGCTAGCGCCCGCGTCTATGCCTAGTGGCTTAAACATTCAAGATGCCTGCACTCGCCACGATGTAACGCCCTCCGCGCCAAAACCTATCCTATCTCCTATGCTATAGTCGGGCAGCGGTTAATCAACGAGCAGACAGAAAGCAATGACTGAAGAAAAATCTAGCGCCTTCAGGGCTCGGCTCATAGGCGTCGCTGACAACTCGGTCACCATGGAGGTATTGGATGGTGAAGCGAGGAATTCGGATGAGCTGGTGTTTTGTGGTAGTGCCCAGACGCGAAAGGTCTTGAGCCTGCGCGATCATAACAGCCATATTATGGCTGAATTGGAGTCTCCGATAGAGGCGCAAGCCGGCGAGATTATAGCGCGATCAGTTGAGCGCCCAGAATACGTCGATCAGTTTGAAGCCGAAATTTTCTGGATGTCCGAACAGGAGATGTTGCCCGGGCGCAGTTACTCGCTTATCTGCGCAGGGCAGTCGGTCGAGGCAACCATTTCCAAGCTTAAATATAAGGTGGAAGAAAAAAGCGGCAAGCACATCGCCGCCAACAGCATAGCGCTGGATGAAACATTCATCGCCAATCTTTCTCTCGATCATAATATTGCCTTCGACCCCGGAAGTTCTGGTCTGGAAACGTCGCGGTTTGAGCTTAGAAGTGGTGATTCCAAAGTACTGGCGCGAGGCGAAATACGACATAGCTTAAGGCGGGCCAGTAATGTCCACTGGCAAGCACTAGCGGTCGATAAAATCGCGAGGTCAAAGCTTAAGAATCAAACCCCCAAAATTATTTGGTTAACCGGTCTTTCTGCTTCAGGCAAATCGACTATCGCCAATATTATCGAGAAGAAGCTGTTGGCTATGGGAAAGCACGCCTATTTACTGGATGGTGACAATGTGCGCCATGGTCTCAATAAGGATCTGGGGTTCACCGCTGCAGACCGCGTTGAAAATATTCGCCGAATCGCAGAGACCAGCAAGTTGATGCTAGACGCTGGTCTGATTGTGATCGCCAGCTTTATATCGCCGTTCCGGGCTGAACGTCGAATGGCTCGTTCTCTTTTCGAAGAGGATGAATTCATCGAGGTGCACGTTGATGCCAGCCTGGCCATATGTGAGGAGCGCGATCCCAAAGGGCTCTATAAGAAGGTTAGGCGAGGCGCCATAAGGAATTTCACTGGATTCGATAGTCCCTACGACAGGCCTGAAAACCCAGAGATTAGGATCGATACGGAAACGGTATCCGCTGAGGAAGCGGCTATCAGGATCATCGATTACCTATAGGGATTGGCACTCCCCCAGAAATCACTAAACCTTAGCGTGTAAAGACTGCATATGCATGTCAAACTGAGCTAGCAGATCGCTTGTCAGTTGTTCGATGGTATATCCTGCCGCGTCATAGTTTTGGGGGCCTTCCCTTAAATGAACTTCGGCGCGCCAATAGGTTTTCTCTTGATCCCGCCTAGGTAGTTTTGGAAAAGCGACAGAGGGGATGGCGTACTCGCGCAGTCGAATTTCATATTTGAACGCTGCATTGACTCCATGGCTCACGGTCAACCTGATCATGGCCTTGCTCTCCTCGATTGTAGATTGCAACTGGGACTTATCGATCTGCTTAGCTACTGCTTCCATGGCAGGTCTGACCGTATTGTCGATGAAGGCTCGAACGTCTTGCTGTCGATGCTCGCCAATCAGGGCGCGGAGGCGCTGCTGCCAGTTAGTGGCAGTAGGAGACTGCGGTATTCTGGGCGCAGGCAACGGACGATAGGGTCGCCTGATTGTTTCCAACTGTAGGCCTTTGTAAAGCCCGTAGCACATAAATAGCATCACGAAGGCGAAGGGCAATGCACTGCTGATTGCAGCTGCCTGCAGTGCCGATAGGCCTCCCGCGAGCAGCAGCGCTGCGGCTACGGCCCCCTCTGTTACTGCCCAAAAAATTCGCTGCCATACCGGTGGGTCTTCGTTTCCGCCAGAGGTAATGATATCGATCACTAGCGAGCCCGAATCCGATGAGGTGACGAAGAACGTTATGATTAATAGCGTGGCGACAAGAGACATCACATTGGACCAGGGTAGCTGGCCTAACATCACAAATAACGCCGTTGGAGAATCTTCCAGTGCAGCGGTTACCAGATTGATACCGCTATCGGCCAGTTCCATTGTCAGGGCGGTGTTGCCGAAAAGGCTGAGCCATAAGAAAGTAAAACCGGCGGGCACCAAGAGTACGCCGATAATGAATTCGCGAATGGTTCGCCCGCGGGAGATGCGTGCGATAAACATGCCGACGAACGGCGACCAAGAGATCCACCAGCCCCAATAAAACAGAGTCCAGTCTCCCATCCACTCTTTGGGTTCATAGGCATACAGGTTGAAGGTCATATCGACCATACTGGATAAATAGCCGCCTACATTTTGCATCAAAGCACTCAGCAGAGTTGCCGTAGGTCCCGCTACTAAAATGAATACCAGCATCACCAGCGCGAGTAGAAGATTAAGCTCGCTGATGCGGCGAATGCCCGCATCGAGGCCGGCAACTACCGAGATTGTGGCCATGCCAGTTATGAAAACAATTAACAGTATTTGCACATAGGTGGATATTTCGACACCGAACAAGAAGTTCAGGCCAGCGTTCACCTGCATGACTCCCAGTCCCAATGAGGTTGCGACGCCAAACATAGTGCCTAACACAGCGAAGATATCGACGGCATGCCCGATTGGGCCGTAGATGCGATCACCGATTAGGGGGTACAGAGCCGACCTTACCGATAGAGGCAGGCCGTGTCGAAAGGAGAAGTAAGCCAGTGACAAGCCGACGACGATGTACACCGACCAGGCTTGTAGTCCCCAGTGAAAGAAGGTGATCTCCATTGCGCGATTTGCCGCTGCGGTGGTGCCGCCAATGCCCGATGGAGGCTGTGCGAAATGGGTGAGGGGCTCGGAGACTCCGAAGAAAAGCAGGCCTATGCCCATACCGGCGCTGAACAACATCGCAAACCAGCTGATGTAGCTGTAATCCGGCTCAGAATCGTCGGGCCCTAACTTTATATTGGCGAATCGGCTGAAGGCGAGGTAGACCACAAAGCCGAAGAAGAAGGCTATAGATGCCATATAGAACCAGCCAAAATTAGTTACCAGCCAGCGCTGAGTTGAGCTGAAGGTCACCGCGGCATGTTCGCTGAATCCTGCGCCGTAAAGACAGACCAGTAAAATCAGACCTGCCGAAATAAAAAATACCGGCCGGCAAATAGTATCCAACAGTTTGTCTTCAGATTCGGGTTCTGACTGTTTTTCTGGGATAGCTTGATTCATGGATACTGGTCTCTATCGCTGCTCGGAATGTTGCTGCTGTTTAGGGTTCGCACTGTTTGGCGACAACGAAAGCAATTCGGAGCCGAGTACTTGTTTCAATGGCCCAAGTTCGGTGTCGTATTTTTTCCACTGGCCAACGCCGGCGCGATTTACTGGTTGGCGTACCTGCTCTGAACTGGGCGTTCTGACATTGCGTTGGGTGTCATGGAAGTTGAGGCAGGCTTGTTCGAACGGCAGTCCACAGAACTCGAGCATTCGGCGAACCTGCCCTTCAAGGTCGTCAATTAAATCTTCGTTATTAATTCGCAGTACAAAGCCGGGCAATACTTCATCCCAGTGTTCCATTAGTTTGATGTAGTCTCGGTAATACTGGCCAATGTCTTCTAGGGAATAGCTAAACTCCTGACCTTCGGCAAACAGCTGTTTGAAGCCGCTGAAGCAACAGTCCATCGGATTACGCCGGGCGTCGATAATTTTCGCCTCGGGCAGTATCATTTTAATGAGTCCAATGTGGCGAAAGTTGTTGGGCATCTTGTCAATAAAAAACGCTGCCCCCTGACGATGGGATCTAGTGTCCTCGATGAACTCCTGGCCAAACCGAGTGAGTTCTTCCTGAGTTAAGAGTTCCAGAATCTGCGGGTATCCGGGCGCGGCTCCGTCTATCGGATGTCGGCGTAGCTTCTGTGAGAGAGACAAAATGTTGGGCAACTCCAGAGTGCCATCGACCTGGCTGTGGCTGGAGAGGATTTGTTCAATCAGTGTCGAGCCGGCCCTGGGCATGCCGACGATGAAGATGGGATCGTGAGTGTCAAAGCCCCATCCCTGTCTCTCTTTTAGTAGTGCGGCGCTCACGTGCTGCTGTTGCAGTGCTAGCTCTTTGCTGACCTGGTCAGCATCGTACTGACTCTGGGATTTTTTCATGCGATTGCCTTGCGCATAACAAGCGAAGGACTGCTGCGCATCGCCGCGGTCCTCGAAGGCTTTGCCCAGGGCGAAGCAGACATGGACTCTTTCCATAAAGCCCAGATTCCCGTCTTTCTGCAGTCCAAGCATATGATCCATCTCTTCATCGTTGAATCGATAGGTCTTGAGATTGGCCAGAGAAAAGAATGCCTCTCCATGTTTCGGATACGCCGCGATCGCGTTCCGATAGTTCTCGATGGCGCGGTTGGAATCCCCCTTGGTTTTGAGAGCGTGACCCATGGAGGTAAGCGTGATCGGGTCGTTAGGAAGGGCTTTTAATATCTTTTCGAAGGTCTGCAGAGCCTCATCAAAATCGCCGGATTGCATACACTGCACGGCAAAGATCGATTGAAACTGCGGGTTGTTAGGTTCGCGCTGCAGTAAGGATCTAGCCTGTTCTAGCGCGGCGCTATGCTGCTGCCGTTTTCGTAGCGCCTGAATATAGTCTATGTGGACCCTAATATTGTCAGGGTCCAGACGGCTGGCACTGGCCAATAGAAACTCGGCGTCTTCCAATATTCCCAGTCGCATGCCAATGTCCGCGAGCAGGCGCATGGCTTCAACATTGTGTGGGATTTTTTTCAGAAATTGACGGCAAATATCTTCGGCGCGTAGCAGCTTGCCCATAGAGATGAGGTCAACCACGGCGATCAGCGGTTTGGGTAGCGCCAATAGGCCATCCAATTGCCGCTGCACATGGCTCGCCTGAGGGACCTCACCGCGCGCGT
>Ga0206123_10000484_pt1 | contig 39026 bp, 24 predicted proteins | sample Helgoland_Spring_2_FD_160086 | JGI IMG/M metagenome (GOLD analysis project Ga0206123, IMG submission 160086) | Pelagic subsurface seawater microbial communities from Kabeltonne, Helgoland, North Sea - Helgoland_Spring_Bloom_20160316_1 | ecosystem: Environmental > Aquatic > Marine > Epipelagic ...
CCATTGAGGATATCTTGACGTTTCTGTCGGTGTTTTCTTTGGACTGCGCACAATGATTCCTGGACTTGCCCGCCGAAGGCCCTTCAGCACATGAAGCATGAACAGAACGTGAAATAAGAAATCAATGAGAAGGTGCTGCCCGCAAGGCTGCGCCTTTTTCTGTCCGTTGCACAGCGCCTTCTGCCCAAGCAGCAACCACGAGGTTTTCTTCAAGTTCCATCAGCAAGGATTGTCGGCGTTGGTGAAGGATGAGTTCATCTACTTGCGCTCGAACGGCTTCGAAAGGAGCTACGTCATTTTTGAGTGCATGCTCCAAGAAACGGACGAGGAATATGCGTCCTTCGGCTTCGAATTCAATGGGGCGCCGGCGAGCGATTTGCGATTCGGCCCGATAGAGCTCGAGAGGCACTTCTTTCGTTAAATCGCCCAGTGTCCACCAGATGTCGTCGGTCAACGAGAACGCCGCCGCATTTTCGACGCACCAACGTTCCATGGATAGGAATTGCGAGGAGTCCAGCGAGGTCATCGCTTCCCGGATGGGATCCATTAGAGCATCCAAAACAGCCGGCGCATGGATGAAAATTACCCGAACGCTATAATCGGTAAGGATGAATGAGCTCTTGTTTCGATCGTAATAGGCCGCGGCGTCTTCATCGGACACTTCGCTGTTCAAGCGTTCGTTGACGTATCGCTCCTTGTAGGCGTGTAGGATCAATGCGTTCCGGTACGATGCGAGTTCACGTGTGAAGTCTGTTTCATTCTCAGGAAGCCATATCTCGGCTTGGTGGACCATGACTTGTTCACGAATCCACTGATCCATATACCGCGAGGCCATGGTGATGGAATCTGCCGATGAAGTTCCGAGAGGGATGTGATTCTCGATTTCACTTAGCGGTAGGTTTTGATCATAAGCACGAGCGGCAATAGGCTCATTGAGAATGGAACGCTCGTCATTTTGATCGCAGCTCATGAGTGCGATTCCCACGAGGAGTGAGAACCAGGCCCAATGCATCCGTCGAACCGCAAGCACCAAGCTCAATCCGCTAGGTTTTGCAACAAATCACGGTTGATTTCAACGGTTGTATTGCCTCGCAGCTCACGGATCCATTCGGCTTCCAAAAAGTCTTGGTAAGCAGCAATTACCTGCCCACGGGCTTCCATCAGCGACTTGGGTTCTGCGTCGCGCAAATCTTGGATGTACACCACAATGGTTTCGCCGCCGGCCCCCTCATAGGTTGCTGTTCCCGTGGACAGCGTTCCCGCAGCATTTTCGGCCAAAATTTGGTCTGCCCAGTTGTTTTCACCTTCGCTAAACAGTCCAGACTCCATGCGCACAGCTGTGCTGTTTTCAGCATTTGCCTCACGCTGAAAGGCCACGAGGTCTTTGCCTTTTTTGATGGCTTTCTTGGTGGCTTTTACCACCTTGTCATTGGCACAAGTGAAGATGGTTACTTCTGTCCGGGGTCCCCACATGAAATCATTGCGGTGCGCCGCATGAAAGGTTTCGAGTCCGGCGGTGTCCTTGACCGCTCGGCTCCAGACTTTCTCATCGGTCAACTCAAAGAGCAAGATGCCATCATGGTATTCCTCCATGAGCAGGCGAAAGTCATTGTGTTTTGCCTCCAATTGCGTGTCTTCATAGTCGAGCATGAGTTTCTCTGTCCAGATTTGAAACTGTTCATCGATCACTTCACCGGTTGCTTTTTCCAGGTTCCTGATTTTGGCTTTGTTGAGATAATCTGCGAAGTCCTGCACTGTGGCGGTTTGTCCGGCGAGGGTGACCAATGTTTTGCTCCGATCGCTGCTTCGTCCAATCTGCAATTCGTGGTTGGGAAAGAAAACGCTGTCTTGGCGAGCGGCATAACGCTTGATGCTCGTCAGGGCAGCCGTGTTAGCCGTGAAGCCATATTCTATTTTGAGGTTTTCAAGGAAGGATGTGCGGGTCAATTCGGATCGACTGTCTCGGCTGACGCGCTTTTGCAATTCCCTTTTCGATGCTTCGAAACCCAGCGGTGCACGGTATTCCAGCCGCTTGACAATGTGCCAGCCGTAAGACGTTTGAAAGGGCCGTGAGATCGCCCCATCGGCTTTCAGACCAAAGGCAGCATTCTCAAACTCCTCGACCATTTTGCCGGTGCCGAACCACGGCAGCTCACCGCCTTTCCCGGAGGTGGTGGCGTCTTCCGACATTTTCATGGCGAGTTCCTCCCAGGGCAATCCATTTTGGAGCAGGTCGTAAACCTGTCCGATGCGGCTTTCGGATTGAGCTACTTCGTCTTCGGGTGCTCCTTCCTTGGTGCGGATCATGATGTGGGCGGTTCGGATTTCTCCACGAGCATCGCGCCGTCCCGTAACCTCCAGCACATGGTAGCCATATCGCGTGCGAACGATCTCGCTCAATGAGCCAACAGGCGTATTGTAAGCGGCATCTTCGAACGAATAAATCATCTGAAAGGCACTGAACCAACCGAGGTCGCCGCCGTTATCACGGACGCTTGGATCGTCAGAACCGCCTTTGGATTGGGCTACCTTTTGAAAGTCTTCACCGTTTTCCACACGTTTGCGCATGGCCAGCGCTCGCTTGTATGCTTTGAGCGTGTCCGCGGCAGAAGCCTCCGCGCTGCACGAAACCAGGATGTGGCGAGCGCGCACTTCTTCTTGCTGCCGCTCCCAAGCTTGCTTCACTAAGTCTTGCAAGAGATCATTGTTGGTCAAATACGGACGTGCCAACTGGGTGCGATAACCGGCCAATTCCCGCTGGAATGTCTCCATGGTATCCATGCCTAGCGCTTCCGCAGCCTGGACTTTCAATTTGAAATTGATGAACAGCTCCATGTATTCGTTCAGCGCGTCTTCTGTAATGACGCTGTCTCGGTTGTTTTTTAAAAAAACGTGCTGGAAATCAGCCGAGCTGACTTCTTCGCTGCCAACCGTGAGAATGGTTCCTGATTCTTGTGCGTTTTGAGCAAGTGGCATCGCCCAAATGAGGGCAAGGGCTCCGAAGAATCGGATAACGAGGTGATGAGAAGGGATCATGGTTTAGGTAAACTGCTTGTGGTTTCGTTCAATTCGGTCTTGTTGTGGATTCAGTTGCGATCCAAGTCGCAATCAGCGAATACTGTAATTGGGTGCTTCGCGTGTAATGCTCACATCGTGCGGATGGCTTTCCTTCACGCCTGCTGAGGTGATGCGAACGAACTGTGCTTGTTGCAAATTAGCGATGTCCGGTGCGCCGCAATAGCCCATCCCAGCGCGCAATCCGCCTATGATTTGGTGCATTACTTCTTGGACATTGCCTTTGTAGGGAACGCGTCCTGAAATGCCTTCCGGGACAAGCTTTTTGAGGTCATCCTCTGCATCTTGAAAATAACGGTCCTTGGAACCTTTTTGCATGGCTTCCAAGGAGCCCATTCCCCGATAGCTCTTGAAGCGCCGACCCTCGTAGATGATCGTTTCGCCGGGACTTTCTTCGGTGCCGGCCAGCATGGACCCAACCATCACGGTGTGTCCGCCTCCTGCCAAACCTTTGACGATATCGCCGGTGAATCGAATGCCACCGTCAGCGATGACAGGAACTCCCGTGCCTTCGAGGGCTTCTGCGACATCCATGACGGCTCCCAATTGCGGCGCTCCAACACCCGCGATGATTCGCGTGGTGCAGATGGATCCAGGTCCGATGCCGACTTTGACGGCATCCGCACCAGCCTCGACCAAGGCCTTAGCGGCAGCTGCCGTCGCGATGTTGCCACAAACGACGTCGATGGAAGGGAAGGCTTGCTTCACTTTTGTAAGGGTCTCCAATACGCCTTTGCTGTGGCCATGAGCCGTGTCGATGATGACCGCGTCTACTCCGGCATTGACTAATGCTTCTGTTCGTTCCATGGTGTCGTGGGTAACGCCCACTGCTGCAGCCACACGTAATCGGCCAAACTGGTCTTTGCACGAATGTGGAAATTCGCTCAACTTGATGATGTCTCGGTAGGTAATCAGCCCCACCAACTTTCCAAGTGCGTCCACGACGGGAAGTTTCTCGATGCGGTGTTCTCGAAGCAATTCTTCTGCGCGATGGAAATCCCGGCCATCGTGGGTGACGATTAAGTTCTCGCTCGTCATCAATTCTGAAATGGGGCGGCTCCTCTCTTTTTCAAATCGCAGATCGCGGTTGGTTATAATGCCGACCAGCGTGTTGGAATCGTCCACCACGGGAATCCCACCAATGCGATGCTCCTTCATGATGAGCAATGCATCTCCTGCTGTGGAATTCCGGGACAATGTTATCGGGTCTTGGATCATACCGCTTTCTGAGCGTTTCACCCGACGCACTTCTGCCGCTTGCTCTTGGATGGTCATGTTCTTGTGAATGACACCAATCCCGCCTTGGCGAGCCATCGCAATGGCCATGGCACTTCCCGTGACGGTGTCCATTGCCGCAGAAATGACGGGGGTCTTCAGCATGATGTTGCGTGAGAAAGGGCTTTCTAACTGCACATCACGTGGCAGAACTTCAGAATAAGCTGGAATCAAGAGGACGTCGTCGTAGGTCAATCCTTCTCCGACGATTTTTGGTTTTTGTGCAGTGGCCATGGCGGGCAGTTGAATCGTAAGGCCGCAATTCACGAACACCCCCTGGGGCACGTGCGAATCACGATTCGCGCAAAGGTAATCAAAGCGCGATTACTTGCGCGATCCGATTGTGCGCATTCACATGATTTTGCAAAGTGCGGGATTCAGTCGCTGATCAGCAAGGTCATCATCCCTTGCTCTTCGAAGATTCGTCCAGACCCATCTTGGATGGTGATGAAGTAACCGTATGCTCCTTCAGGCGCGGGTTCGCCATTCAACTGGCCATCCCATCCGCTTCCCACTTCAGTCGTGCTGAACATCAAATCTCCCCAGCGATTGATGATGTCCAATCGGTAATTGGCAAAATCGGCAAAGCTGATTACCGGTTTAAATTCATCATTATATCCACCGACAAGCATGGCATTGGGCACCCAAATCACAGGTTCTTGTGTTAGGCAGAGTTTGTTGGAGAGGGCATAATTGATGGCGCCGTCTGGCCCAGCATTCGAGTCTGTGGCTTCGATGATGTAACAAAAATCTCCCGGGCTTAAGAGCATGTTGCTCACATCGTCTTCAAAGGTCAAGACACTCGATGGCAATTGGGTCAATACCTCTGTGCTGCCTCCGCTGTTGGTCTGGCGATAAATGCGGTAACCAGCTGTGGCTCCTGGGAAATCTGCATACGCCGTCCAGTGCAGGGTATTCTTGAGGAGTTCATAATCCGAAATGCCTTCAACGTGGACGGTCGCCGCCGCATTGGACGCGCCGACTGAATCGCCGCAGTCATTGTACACTTGGACGCGGTACTGGTAACTCATCGCATCCGTCTCGGCCGTCACATCTTGGAATTGCAAGGTCATGCCCGCCACACCTTCTAACGTCTCGAGGTCGAAATAAGCCGGGTCTTCTGTGCGTTTGCGTTGGAGGGTGTAAGCGTGAACATCTGTGCAGTTGGGATCCAAGTCCACGACCACATTGACCGCGCCGCTATCGCTTACTGTTGCGCGGCGGAGTGACGTAAATGCAGGCGCGCCGGGATAGCTGAAATCCAAGGTGCGCACGTTGGAGAGAATGGAAGAGCCATCCGTAGTTTGGGCGGCAACGTGAAATTGGAAAGTAGAGCCGAAGGTTCCTTCTTCAAAGACCCATTGTCCAATGCTTCCGTCCAGGGTTTGAACCATTTGAAGCCCCGACCAATTGCCACTTCCTGTCGGACTTTCTTCGTTGATCCATATCTCATAACCTGCAAAATCACCCGGTAGGTTGTAGCCGCCGGTCCACGTCAACGTGGCTTGGTCCGAGCAGTTCGCGCTCGTTGCATTGAGGAAAATGCTACTGGCGCAAAATGCACTGGCGGCACCGGGGTCGGGTTCTCCCCCCACAAAGCAGGAGTCAAAGGCTGCAACGTTGTACGATTCGATGTAGGCCTGCACATTGGAATTCATGTCCAAGTACGATGTGGCGGTAGGGTCAAACAACGTGTCGATGGCCATTTGGAACCCTCCGTTGCAGATATAAACGATATAGCCTGCCAAGTCCTCTGCTGTGCTGGCCTCCCATTCTACATTGGCCTCTTGAAAGACATAGTCCACTTGAACAGCTGTGATCAATGGCGGGTCAGGATCGAATTCATCGGACAATGTGCTTCCCGCTTGATTGGATTGCTGGTCGCAATTGTCAAGCGTGTTGGGCTGAAGAACCCTGAACACAAGATCCCCACTGCATTCATCCAAGGTGTATGGCGTTGTCATCATGCCGCCGTTGTCCGCCACAATGGCGATTTCAGTCCAAGACCCGTCTGCTTCTTCCAATTCAACGGAAAGTGGTTCCGGAAATAATGCGGGGACTTCGCTTCCAATCGAAGGGCTGTTGAAATTCAAATCCACGGTACCTGGGGTCAGGGAAGGGTCTGCCGTCAGGTGAATGCTACAGAGCGTGTCGGAAGAGGGGCCAAATGTACCGGCAGGGCCCTCCGTCACGATGAAGTAACACAATTCAGTGGTGTTCGCATCGTAGGTTGTATTCACAAATGACGGGTTCGCCGGGTCGGTGGGATTGGGAATGTTGTAGGTTTCCAAAACCAGTCCGCTCGATGGCTCGAACAAATGAAGGGTATACTGCACAAATTCTCCGGTCGGGTCCATCGCTTGGTCCCACGAAACGGAGGCGTTTCCGGCTTGGTTCACCTGCACGCACTGCATAGTCGTTTCCAACTGGCACCAACCTGTTTTTGTCATGCAAACGCTGAACACGAAAAGGACCATGGAGGCGCCCACCGAGCACAAATTGCTCTTATTCAGTCGTATGTGCATGTCTTCTTTCACGAGCCTATGGCAAAATTACAAATCAAATCGTCGTTTGCATCTCATCTGTAAGACGTTACAAACATTGCCTTTGTTGCATCTGCTCAAGAATGAAGCAGTGAAAGGAGGTTGCCGTACGTCGGAGGCTCAGGCTTTTGTTTCGGGTTCGTCCCCATACGTGCCTGTGCCGTAGCCACCATAGCCATAGCCATATCCGTAGCCATAGCCATAGCCGTATTTGTAGGCGTACTTGGCGTAATACTGACCAAAGCGAGTGGCTCGAATGTTGTTCATGACCAGCGAGGCGTGGCTCAGATCATTTTGCCCCAGCAACTCTTCGAGGTGCTTGATGCCGCGCTTTGTCGCTTTTTCCGTGTTCGTCACCAACAAACCGGTATCCACTTTGCTCATGAGGAGCAGAGCATCCGTGATGAGGAGCATGGGAGGGGTGTCCAAGATGACGAAGTCGTACTCCGCTCGTAATTTCTCCAACAATGGATCCATACGGTCGTTCATGACCAATTCAGACGCATTGGGCGGTACAGGACCTGCGGTGATTACGGTCAAGGTGTCAACCGGCCCCGCTTGGCCCATTTCGTCGGCAGAACACCGACCGATGAGGTAGGTGCTCAGGCCCAATTGATTCGATAATTTGAAGTTCTTGTGGATCTTCGGCTTGTGCATGTCGAAATCAACGAGCACCACCTTCTTTCCGGTTTTGGCGAGGACCGTAGCTAAGTTGGACGAGACAAACGATTTTCCTTCGCCCGGATGCAACGAGCTGATCAGGATGGTGTTGGCTCCTTCCCTGGCGAGTAGGTACTGCAGGTTGGTCCGAAGGCTTCGAAAGGCTTCGGTGATTTGTGCACGGGAGTCCGCGAGGATGGCCAGTGGGTTCTCGTCAATCCCCGGGTAATGCGGCAGTCCAACGACCACTGGTATGTCCGATGCTTCCCGTAGCTCTTGCGTTGATTCAATGCGCTCAAACAACAGCATCCGCGCAAATGCAATGGCGAGGGCGATCAGTGCACCGTAGATCGTGTAATTCCGGATGGTCAGTTGCTTGTTCGGGCCGATGATGCCCGCGCTTCGCGCAATTTCAATGATGGATGCCTCGGGTGCTATGCCCGCGCGCTGAATGACGTTTTGTGCCCGCGCTTCCAACAAGTAGACGTACATCTTTTCATTGACCGTTAATTTCCGCTCCATGCTGAAGATGTCCCGCTGCGTGGCGGGGATTCCACTCAGGCGGTCCTCCAGGCTGGAAATTTGCGAACGCACACTGCGCCGCTGGTCGGAAATGGCCACCCGTGTGTCTTCGATGTAACGTTTGACCGTGAAACGCGCATTGCTGATGGCGCTGTCAAGCCGGCGAATTTGATAGCTGTCTTCGGTCACGTCAAGCAATGCACGTGTCCGGTCACTGCGCATCTGGTACAAGGCACCAACTTGCTCAATCAGCAAGGGGTCCTCGTCGATGAGGTATGACGTGGGCGGCAGGCTATTCGTTTCAAGACCCGACGACAAATAGGCTTTCAAAGAAGTCAAGGCTTCCTGACGGAATTGCAATTCCCGTTCCTGCGTTTCCAGAGTCACAAGGGCATTGAAAAACTCACTTTGTTCCCGAGTCAGGTCCAAGATTTCATTTTGAGCCTTAAAACCATCGACCATCCTTTCGAGGCTGTCCATGATGCTGACCAATTCATCCAGTTGAATGTTGATGAATGATTCTGTTTTCAGACTTGACTGAAGTCGCGCCTCCTTGGTGTAATTCACGAATTCTTCGCCGAGAATGTTCAAGAACGTTTTGGGCCGCCCGGGAAGCGTGCTGGACGAGCTCAACGTGAGAATGTTGGTTCCCATTACATTGTTGACACGAAGGGATCCCCGCATTTGATTGATGCGTTGGGCGCGGCTGAACACTTTGAAGCGATAATGTTGCTTTCGGGCATTTTCCAGCGCCTCAAGGTTTACCGTAGGACCTGAGGGGCTGTTCAGATTGAATATACTCCGGTTGTTGTAATTGATGGTAAGCGCCAAGTCTGGACCATCCAGTGGCTCGCCGAAAGGATGGATGATTTCCTTTATTTCTCCATTTCGTGCGGCATAACTCAATCGAAAATGCGCTTCATCCTCTACGAACAAGTCAATCTCACGTCCCAGGTAACTTCCGTTGAATAGTTCTGGCGAAGCGCTGATCTGAAGATCACTGAACCCTCCAACATGGCTTGTTTTGAGGCGCCCCACGAGGAAAAAATCAATATCTAGATTCATTTTGTCCACTGCGCGGCCCACGAGGTCAAAGGATCGTAAAATACGCTGCTGGTCCTTGGTGTCGGTCCCGCCGAAACGTGACCCTTGCTGATTGAGCATTCCTCCCAATCGGTTTTGGTAATCCAACTCCTTGTCTTTGGCCAGCAGGATTTCGGTGGATGCACTATATATGAACAGTTGACGGTGCGTGATAAGGCGCGCGGAAGCGTATCCCGTTCCCGCAAGAATCGCAATGAGCCACCAGTTCTTGAGCAGAAGCTTTATATACGGACGAATCTGGCTGATGGAAATCAGGCCGGAGGAGCTGTTGGATGAATCGGACATGCGCCTGCAATTTCGTTAGGATTTTGAAAAAACCTGCGCACTGTTGCGATTTTAATCTGAGGCATTGCGATCGTTCGGCGTGCGCATGGCATGAGCCCGGTCTCCATTACCTTCGCAGCATGGAGACTACAAACACAGTTTGGATCGAAGGCGCCGATCGATGTGCGGACAATTGGGTGCAGATGCCCCGTGATTCCCGAACCTGGGTATACCTCGCTAATCGAGCGCTAACAGCTGAAGAAGTAGAGCTTTTTGTGAATGGACTTGAGGCATTTATGGCCACTTGGGAGGCCCATGGAAAAAAACTAAAGACGAGCTGGAGGTTGTCCGGAAATCGGTTGTTATTCATTGCCGTTGATGAGTCGGAAGCCCCGGCAACAGGTTGTTCCATTGATTTATCGGTGGCTTACTTAAAGGGCTGCACGGAAATCATGCATGATCCGCTTGATTGGTTTGATCGTCAAAACAACTTGTATTTTTCGGATGGCGGGTGGCGCCAAGCCTCCAATGCCAATTTTTGGGCGCTGCGCAAGTCCAAGCGCATTTCGGATACGACCCAACTGGTCAACGTGGTATTTCAAGCTCCAGGAAGTTGCTGGGGAGAAGTGGTGATTCCATTCTCCGAGAGCTGGCACGCTGAGATGTGGTGAGGGTGTTTTTTCGCGGTGAAAATCAGGCAACACTAGCGAGGGGTTAAATTGTTCATTTTCAATGAGGTTGAGATTCCAGAGAAGAAAGGACATTCGGTAAACTTGCTTGTAATTGCGCTCAGCGCATGGAAATACACGATGAGCAATACGCAGGTTCGTTAAAATTCCTTTGTGATTTATTGGATTTCATGATTCATTGCTCTACATTTATCGCAAATCTGAGAAGTTTTTCGTGCTCGCATGAGAAATTTTGACGTTGAAAATGGCCATTAAGTTGTGCCGCACCCACGAGTTGAAAGCGTTCGACTCATCCAAATTGTCTGAGAATTCTAACCAAAACCAAATCAAATGTTTAACACGTTTACAAAGTGTTGTAGCATCATTGCGATGTTTGCGCTTTATTTCTACTCCGCTCCAGCTGCCTACGCGCAGGACTGTGATGCGAATGAGTTAACCCTCGAGCTTGTGTTCGATGGCTATGCCGATGAAACTTCATGGGATATTGCTGATGCAGCTGGAAACATTATCGCCAGTGGTGGTGACTATGCTTACGGAACAGCGTCTGCAACAGAAACCGCTTGTCTTGATGACGGCATTTACACGTTCACCATGTACGATTTCTATGCTGATGGCATGTGCTGTAACTATGGTGAGGGCAGTTACACATTGACCGCTGCGGACGGCACTGTTTTGGCTTCAGGAAGCTCGTTCGGAGCTAGCGAGGCAACAACCGTTGTATTGGGTGCTGTGGCTGTACCAGGCTGCACGGACATGGCAGCTTGTAATTACAATGCGGATGCTTCTGAAGACGATGGCTCTTGCGCTTATCAGGCGCTCTCTATCGCTTTGACAAGCAATTACTGGTCTTCTGAGTCCGGCTATAACTTGACCAATGATGAAGGAACGGTCGTTGCTTCACTCTACGGTTCGTACACGAATGGCACAGAAATCTTCGAAGAAGCGTGTGTCGTTGAAGACTGCTACACCCTCGAAGTTACAGACTCATTCGGTGATGGAATGGGTTCTACTGGCGTATGGAGCGTTCAGTGGAACGGCCTTACTATTGTGAGCGGTGGATTTGCCACAGGCACCTCAGTAACTTCGGACGAATGGTGCTTTGGACCGGGATGTACGGACAGCGCAGCGTCGAATTACAGCATGACAGCGACATCTGATGACGGTGGTTGTGAATATGTCGGTTGTACGGATGTTACGGCTTGTAACTTTGACCCTGCAGCAACAACAGACGATGGTTCTTGTAGCTATGAGTCGCTTTCGGTAAACATCAACCCAGACAACTACGCGGCGGAGTCTTCTTGGGATCTTGTTGATGCAGACGGTAACGTTATTGCAAGTGGAACGAGCAACAGCGCTGAGCTTTGCGTAGCATCTACATGCTACACGTTCACTATGTATGATTCATTTGGAGACGGCATGTGCTGTGCATACGGATTCGGAGATTACAGCGTTGTTGACGGTAATGGATTGACCTTAGCTGCTGGTGCTGAATTTGGAAGTTCTGAAAGTTCAGACTTTTGCTTGCCAGCATTCCCAGGTTGTACGGACGATCAGTCATGCAACTATACCGAAGGCGCCAACTTTGATGATGGCTCTTGTGACTATTCTTGCATCGGATGTATGGACACCGCTGCAGCGAACTATGACCCAACTGCTACGCAAGAGAACGATGGCTCATGTGTTTATTGCGATGCGGGTACATTCGTCATGAATGTTGAGATGTATGATCTCGGCGGTGACGGATGGAATGGAGCCAACTACTACATGGATAGCTTTGACGGTACGGTTGCAGTTTCAGGAAACCTCGATGAGGCGGACCTCGTAATCGATGGTGTCGGAACAGATTTCCACTGTGTGCCATTAGGATGTTACATCTTCACAACTGGAGGTGGAACAGCGGACGATGAAATTGCCACGATTTTAACAGACCAATTCGGAACGGTTTACGGCGATCAAGTCGCTTCAGGCTACTACGGTGTATTGCCTCCACCAGTTGGATTCCCAAGTGGTGGTTGGTTTGTTGACTTTGGTCTCCTCGGAGGTTGCGATTTTGAAGGTTGCACGAACGAAGCGGCTTTGAACTACAACATCTCGGTTACCGTTGATGACGGTTCATGCTTGGTTCCACCAGCGAATGATGCCATTGAAAATGCAGAGGCAGTATTCTGTGGTGCTTCTGTTTCAGGAACATTGGAATTGGCTCAAGATGACGAAGGTGTGATTGGTCAGTTTGCTGGCACAGCCGTATCTACGGGTGGTGTTTGGTATGAGTTCAATGCTGACGCTGACTACCAGGTTTTTGCAAATACATGCAACACACCTACATCAACTTCAGGTTTTGCTGATCCCGTTTCGGACACCAAATTGCACGTTTTCGTTTATGATGACGAAGGTGAATTGACACCAATTGTTGGAAATGACGACAACTGTGGATTGATGTCTGGCGTTGCATTCTTGGCTGAGACCGGAATGAACTATTACATCCACGTATCCTACTACTCTGCATTCTCCGGAGGAACTGAGTTTTTATTGGATGTAACCTGTGAGGATTGTGAAGAATTCCCATCGAATGATTACTGTGAAGATGCTCAGCCTCAACTGGACGGTGTTACTTTCACTGGAAACGTTTGCTGCACGAACCCAACTGCGATTCCTTCATTTGGAGGAACGAACTATGCTGTTTGGTTCACCTTTAACAGCACGGACGTGGTGACTGGGTTGGATTACGACACTTTCTTCTTTGACCTCACGAACTCTACAGACAACCCTTCTGGTGATTTGACTTTGACCATTTACTTGGACGGAGGTGATTGTGAAGCGTTGGGCGGATTTGTTGGTTGCGTGTTCACTGGAACATGTGCGGGATCAATCGAAGCATTCCTTCCAAACTTGGAGCCGAACACCAATTACTACTTTGCGGTTGGTACTACGGACGCAGCTGAGTGTGGTGACTTCGAATTCACTACGACAGGTATCTTCTTGGGTTGCACAGACAGTGCAGCAGACAACTACTTGGATTACGCGAACCAAGACGATGGTTCTTGTGTCTACACTGAAGTACCGGTAAATGATCTTTGCGAAGACGCCCTTGACTTGCCATGCAACGAAGGCTACTTGGAAGGTTCTATGGGTAACGCTTCGGCTGACGGAGCCCCTGAAGTAGTATGCGCACCTTGCGCTGCTGAAGAGAACGCTGCATATGTAGTAGCTGGTGGTGGTTCATGGGACGGTGAAGTTTCTTGGACAATCACGGACAGCGAAGGTTCACAATTCTCAGGCGTAGCTACGGCTGGCCAGTGGGTATGTGGAATGGCTGCAGGTGACTTCACTTTTGAAGGCTTCGATTCATTCGGTGACGGATGGAACGGTGCAACAGCTAACGTTTACTGGAATGGTAACCAAGTAGTTACTGACTTCGGAATTCCATCTGGATCTTTCGGCTCAACGACAGGTGTTGCTGAGGAAGACGGTTCAGTGGAACTCGTGTTTGATGCGCTCCCAGGTGTATGGTGGACATTCGCCGGCACAGGAGAATTGCACACCTTGAACACTTGTGGTTCAGTGATTGACACACGAGTACAAGTTTACGCTTCTGCTTCTGCTTCTTGCGGAGTTTATGATTGCGTGACTGACGTCAATGGTGAAATTGCTGACAATGACGCTTCGTTCGAGGGCTGTGGCTTCTTCGAACAAGACGATGCTTACTTGCAATTCGTCTCTGATCCGATGATGACTTACTTCGTTTACGTATCCTACCAAGATGATGGGGTATACAACGGACAAGGTTCTTACCAAATCGAGTTGGCTTGTGAGACTGCAATTGAAGGATGTACGATCTCTGCAGCTTGTAACTACAACGCTGAAGCGAACATTGAGACCAATGATATTTGTGAGTACACATCGTGTGCTTGTGATGCGAACCCAGGAGGTGTAGCGATCTTGGTGAACATGTATGATTCATTCGGTGACGGATGGACAGGAGGTAACTCTGGTTCTACTGGTGGATACGAGATCTTTGATGGTGATGGCAACTCTGTTGCTATGGGTGCCATTGACGATGCAGACTTCCTCATCGACGAAGACAACTTCGACGGTGCTGAATATGGCTTGGACGTGCTTTGCTTGGACCCTGGATGTTACACGTATGCCTTTACAGGTGCCTTCTCATGGTCTGCAGAGCAGTCATGGCAGGTTACTGATGGTGACGGAAACGAAATCCTCGCGGGTGGAGCAGGCGGTAGCTTGGTGACCGAGGTATATCCTTTCTCCGCTGGCGCAGACGTGGTTTGCGGTTGCATGGATGACTTTGCTTGTAACTACAACCCAGACGCAACAACTGAAAACGGAACATGTGAGTATGAGACGTGCGCAGGTTGTACCGATGCTGAGGCTTGTGACTACGACCCTGAAGCAACCATTGAAGATGGTTCTTGCTGCTACGGCACATGTGTGACCATTACAATGCAGGATAGCTTCGGTGATGGCTGGACAGGTTGTGACATCTTGATTACAGACTTGGAAGGCAACGAAGTGATCTACACGACGTTGACAAATGACAACAGCGACGGTTCTTACTTGCAAGAAGTATATTGCATGGAGGCGGGCTGCTACATTTTGACAACAGGTGACGATACGTTCAACTTTGAGCCTTCTTGGACGATTGCCGGTGTATTCGGTGGTATACTCTCAGGTGGTGAGCTCTATGGACCTGCATACTTCAGTGTTGGTGGTAATAACTGTATCGAAGGTTGCGACATCTCTTGTGCTTGCAACTATGATCCAGCAGCGAATATCACTGTGCTCGATGAGTGCATCTTCGATGATTGTTCTGGATGTACTTATGCAGATGCTAACAACTACGATCCAGCTGCCGGTAATGATGATGGCTCTTGTGTGTTTGATCTTTCAAACCCATGCCCAGCCGACATCAACCAAGATGGTTCTGTAACAACAGCTGACTTGCTTGAATTCTTGGGAGCATTCGGAACTGTTTGCGAATAATCCTTTAGACTGATATGAGAAAGGGCCTAGCATTGAGCTAGGCCCTTTTTTTATGCCTGACATTTTGATGTATCTTTTATTGCTGATGTGCGATAATCAAAGAAAGTGGAACAGACGGGTGCAGGGAATCATTCTGGCAAGTGCTTGGAGTGGGGTATTTCTTTTGGCGAGCATTACCGTGGCAGCCCAATTGTTGGAAGACGACGGAATGATTGGTGTGTTAACGGATCATACCGGCGGATACCTCGGGACAGGGGTTAGTTTCGCTGATTTCAATGGCGATGGCAAGGATGATTTGAGTTTTGGTCACCACGAAGGAGATCTGCGATTCTATGTAGCCGTGGAGGGTGGGTTCGAAGAGGTTGACTTGGGATTGTCTACGCCCAATGCTCAGTCCAAAGGCATACTCTGGGCAGATATAGACAATGATGGTGATCAGGATTTGTTCGTGGCCTTTCGATTGGCGCCGAATAAGATGTGGATCAACGAAGGCGATCTAAACATGATTGACGTCAGCGCATTCTGTGGCATTGCTCAAGACGATCGAAGAAGCTTTGGCCCTGCCTTTGGCGATTTCGATCGTGATGGGTTGATTGATTTGTTCGTTTCCACCTACGGCTATGAGGTAGACTTTCCGCAAGGCAATGAGTGTTATCGTAATCTTGGAGATGGAAGCTTCGAAGATGTCACGGATTCCCTTGGGTTCGGAGGAATGAACCTGCAGTCGTTTCAGGCGCAGTGGGTCGATGTCGATCGGGATGGGTGGCTCGACTTGCACGTAATCCGAGATCGCTTCATCTACCCGAACTTATTCTATGTGAATATGGGTTCGTCTGGTGAGACCCTGTTTCAAGAGTCAGCTGAATTTATGGGGCTGGATGTAGCCATCAATTGCATGTCAACGTCTGCCCATGACTTTGATCGAGACGGCGACATTGATTTTTTCTTGTCGGGTGGGCTGGAAGGCAATGTTCTGCTGGAAAACAACGGCGACGGAATCTTTTCGGAGATTACTTCAGAAGCTTTGGTGATGAATGAGATCTGTTGGGCGGGTCAATGGCTTGATGTAGATTCAGATGGCTGGGAGGAATTGCACGTGGCGACAAGTGTCGCTACATATATTGACTATCCTTCCATCATTTATGAGTTCAATCAAGAGCCCGATGAGCTGTTTGCGAATAACGAGGGTACCTTGGAACCGGCAGGACCATTATTCCAAAGCGTTACTTCCTTGGGGTATTCGACGGCGATTGGCGATTACAATGATGATGGTTTCATTGATTTGGTTTCGCATCACATTGGTCCGATTCCTGAGTTTCGGACAAGCACTCCGAACGAAAACAACTGGTTGATGGTTCGCCTCGAAGGCACGGAAAGCAATCGGGATGCCATTGGGTCGAAGATTGAACTTTGGCGTGGAGGGAATTATTGGTACCGAGAGACGTATTGCGGTGAAGGGTATTTGTCTCAGAACTCACGTTGGGAGCACTTTGGATTGGGTACGGCCACGGCAGTCGATTCGCTGACAATCCACTGGCCTAATGGATTGGTGGAGACTTGGCAGGATATCGATGCCAATGAGAAACTGGTTTTTGTAGAAGGCACTGCGCTTTGCCAAGGAGCTTGTCCAGGTTGCACCTACACGGGCGCTTGTAACTATGACGTCGATGCTACGGAAGACGATGGTACCTGCGATTTTACATGTCTTTTCAATGGAATCATTTGCGGTGAGGGTTCCGTTTGGAATCAGATCACCGGCCAATGTGAAGTTTCATGCGTCGGCGACCTCGATGACGATGGCACTATATCGGTGGAGGACCTCTTGATTCTTCTGACGAACTTTGGGACCGTATGTCCCTGAATTAGTTGGCGATAGCTTTGAATTGAGGCCTGCTTGGCTTAAATTTAATAACCTGCATGTGATCGGAGCCAAAACAATTGGATTTCCATCGTATCAATGCGCCTAATTTCCCCCATCTTTCTTCGCAAAATCAAGCGCCTCTTTCCGTGCTTGATGCTTTGTGGTGCACTGATGGGAACCAGTAAGGAATTGTCGGGGCAAACTAGTTTTCTCGATGTGAGCAATCAATTGGGCATCCCAAGTGATCAAACAGGTGGATTCCTCGGGGCAGGTATGAGCGTTGCGGACTTCAACGATGATGGGATTGACGACTTAAGTCTAGCCCATCATGGGGGAGAGTTGAAGTTTTATTTGGGCACCGGAGAAGGTTTTGATGAATACTTGCTCAATCTCTCGGACTATCCATTCGAAGCGAAATCGGTGGTTTGGGTGGACATCGACAACGACGGAGACCAAGATTTATTCATCACTTACCGCTTGCAACCGAACCGCATGTACCTCAATCATGGAGACCTCATCATGGAGGACATTACTGAGACATGTGGCATTCTAATCGCAGATCGTCGGAGTTATGGTGCCAGTTTTGGGGACTATGACAACGATGGTTTGTTGGATTTGTTCGTGGCCAACTATGTGAGCGGATCGGACGAACCATTCAATGAACTCTATCACAATTTGGGCAATGCTCAATTTGAAGAAGTGACCTTCGATCTCGGCATGGGACAGCCATTGCAGCAAAATTTTCAAGGCCACTGGGTGGATTTCAATCAAGACGGCCTCTTAGATCTGCATTTGATCCGGGACCGATTGTGCTTCGATAATTATTATTATGAGCAGCAGTTGGATGGAACCTTCGAGAATACAGCACATGACCGTGGCTTGGACTTGATGGTGAATGCCATGTGTACATCAACGGCCGACTTTGACCGTGATAACGATCAAGATTTGTATGTAGCAGCCGGCATGTTTGAAGGCAACTTTCTAATGATCAATGACGGGGGCGATTTTGATGCTTATGAGGCTGTGACAGGCGATAGCGTTGAAGTGCATCTTACTTCATGGGCTTCGACATGGTTTGATGCCGATAACGATGGCTGGGAAGATTTGCACGTTTGCACAGGATTCAGCGTTTACACGAATTACCCATCCATTTTGAGTCAATACCCCAATGTGCCGGATCAGTTTTTCTGGAATGACCAAGGTGCTTTTGATGAGGATGATTCAGGACTTTTTGATGCCAATGTCTTGTCCTTTTCATCGGCATCATCGGATTACAACCTCGATGGTTTTCCCGACCTCTTCTCCAATGCAGTTGGGGAGTACATGCAGGTTTTGAAGGCAGAACCAAATGCCAATCGGTGGTTGAAAGTTCACCTCCAGGGAACAGTAAGCAACCGGGATGGTGTTGGTGCTCGTCTCCGAATCTATAGAGACAGTTTGATTGGGACCCGGATGACGCATTGTGGCGAAAACTTTTTGTCCCAAAGCAGTCGATGGGAACATTTTGGCATCGGGCTCAGCACGGCTTTGGATTCCCTTGTCATCGAATGGCCTTCGGGAATTGTGGATCGCTACTATGACCTCGAGCCCAATCAGTCAATGATGGTGTTAGAAGGTGAGACACTCGGTGTTTCCCCGCCTTGCTCAGGCGATACATGTCCAGGCTGCATGTACGCCTTGGCGTGCAATTTCGATGCGAATGCAACCGAAGACAATGGCTCCTGTGATTTTAATTGTTGGACAGATGCAGTGGCGTGCGGAGCGGGAACAATTTGGGACGAAGCGCTGCAGCAATGCCTCGTTGTTCCTTCAGTTTGCCCCACCGATCTCAACGGAGATGGCGTCACAAGTGTTCTGGATTTGCTGGTTTTTTTAATTGCTTTCAACAACCAATGCGAGGAATGATGAACCACAGAATGCGATTATTTTGGCGCAAATCACTGGGCCTTTTGACGATGTGCTTGGTTTCCGTAGCCGCGCTCGCGCAGATGGTGGATGTGAGCAATTTCATGAATCTGTCCACGGATCATACGGGAGGATTTTTAGGTGCTGGGGTGAGTTTTGCCGACTTCAATGGCGATCGAATCGATGATTTGAGTTTTGCCCATCACCAGGGAAGTTTACGCTTCTTCGAAGGAACGGGGAATGAGGATGGATTCTTGGAGGTAGATCTGGATTTGCCAGCCTACGCAGCTGAGGCGAAGATGATTCTATGGTCGGATATCGATAACGATGGAGACCAAGACCTTTTCATCACCTACCGCCTGGCTCCCAACAAAATGTTTCGCAATGACAACGGTTCTTTTGTCGACGTGAGCGCGACATGTGGCATCAATCAAGGAGCCCGCAAGAGTTATGGCGCCTGTTTTGGGGATTATGACAAAGACGGATTCCTGGATTTATTCGTAGCCAATTACACCTCTTCTTTCGACGAATATGCCTTCAATGAATTGTACCGCAATGAAGGAGATGGAACATTTGAAGATGTCACGGAATCATCGGGTATGTTCGGAGTCACTGGAATTCAATCTTTTCAAGGGCAATGGGTGGACTTCAATGGAGACCAACTGCTCGACCTCCATGTCATAAGGGATCGGGTTATTTACGCCAACCACTTTTTTGAACAGCAGCCCGAAGGGGCGATAACGCCATTCATTGAAAGCGCTAATGACGTTGGGTTGGACATGGCCATCAATTGCATGTCGACAACCGTGGCTGATTACGACGGGGACCTGGACATGGATGTCTACATCACCGCTTTTCCGGGCGATGAGAATTGGATGTTGGTCAATAACGATTACGCGTTTTCGGCTGTGAACGAGGACAGCGGAGAAATTCCGATGCAAAATATGCAAGTGGACGCCATCTGTTGGGCTGGGAATTGGTTGGATGTAGACAACAATGGATTCGAAGATTTGCACGTTGCAAATGGCTACAGCGAATACACCAATTACCCGGAGGTTTTGGCAGTATACGATGAGCCCGATAAGCTCTTTTTGAACGAGGCGGGGGTTTTCTCAGAATCGGAAGATCAACTCTTTCAAAGCGTCAACAATTTGTCATTCAGCACCGCGGTCGGTGATTTTAACCGTGACGGTTTTCCTGATTTGGTGTCCAACCGTGTTGGCGATTATGCTCAAGTTTTGCGAGCAGAACCCAATGAAAATCACTGGGTGAAATTTTGGCTCGAAGGCAGCATTAGTAACCGAGATGCTGTTGGCGCAACGATTGAGGTCTGGATCGAGGGCGTTTCTCAAAGTCGTATGCTCTTTGCGGGTGAAAATTATATGGGCCAGAATAGCCATTGGGAGCATTTTGGGATCGGCGTTGCTGAGTCCTTGGATTCTGTAGTGGTCAATTGGCCGATTGGCTTGCCAACCGTTTACACGGAATTGGAGATCGATCAACACTGGCTGTTGGTGCAAGACGCAGCTCCAATTAGTCTGTGGTCAGAGGAGGAAGGATGCGAGGATGAATGCTATGGCTGCACGTATGCGTCTGCCTGTAATTACGATCCTGAAGCAAACATTGAAGATGGCTCTTGCAGCTTTTCATGTTGGTCAAGCCCCGATGCTTGTGGTTCGGGAACGGTATGGGACGAGGCTTCGTCTTCCTGTATTCCGGATCCCAATCCATGCGTTGGAGATTTGGATTACGACGACGCCATCACCATTGCTGATTTGTTGATTTTGTTGAATGTGATGTTTGGCAATTGCCCAGAATAGGGACACGGGTCAATTCATTCGGGAGAAGGAAGGTGGCGATCCAGTAGCACAAGCGCTGCAGCGAATGTAGCGGCACCCAATTCCAATTCGCGTTTGTGGACGTTTTCAAAGATGTCCTGACTGCTGTGATGGAAATCAAAATAACGCTGCCCATCCGGGCTTAATCCGAGCAGGGTGGGGCGTGGATTCAATGATTTGAGCGGTGAAATGTCCACCCCGGCTCCTCCACGGCGGAATAAATGCACGTTGTAGGGGTCAAATAAGTCACGCCAGCTGCGCACGACGTGGGTTGCAGAATCGCTTGCGTCGATGCGAAATCCACGCGGAACAAAGCCGCCGGCATCCGATTCCATGGCCCCGACATGGATCAAACTGGATTGCGCGTTTTCGATGCCCGCTTGCCGCGCGTATTCCTTTCCTCCGCGGTTGCCGTTCTCCTCGTTGATGAATAAGACAAAACGCAATGTGCGCTGGGGTTCATAGCCAATGGCTTTGAGAATGCGCAGGGTTTCCAGTGTGTGCACCACACCCGCGCCATCGTCGTGGGCGCCTTCGCCGATGTCCCATGAATCGAGGTGCCCTCCGATGGTGATGATTTCATCCGGTTTGACCGTACCCGTCCATTCTCCGATGACGTTGCCTTGTTCGACATCTTCGAAGGCTTCGCAATTCAATTGCAGGCGCACTTTCATGGTAGGGTCGGATTCCAAAGCGTGCGCCAGCCATGAAGCATCAACTGTCGAGATGGCAGCGGCAGGTATCCGGGGTGCATCATCACGGTACCGCAAAGCTCCCGTGTGTGGAAGGGTGTCCAATGCATGGGTCAAGGAACGGACGAGCACGGCTACTGCGCCCGAGGCAGCTGCAGCGCTGGCGCCGTTGCCCCGCTGATCAATCGCACCGCCATACGCCGCGCCGGTATTGATTAGAACGGGGTCCATGGCGCGGTTGAAAAGCACAATTTTACCCGCAGCATCCACTCCGGATTCCGGATTCAATTCGTCCAATCGCTTGACCACAAGGATGGGAGCTTCAACGACTGCGTTGTTGGGTGTGCCAACGGAGCCGCCCAAGGCTGTGATGTGCAAGGCCGTCGTTGCGCCGTTCGCAGCGATGGATGACGCTTCCGCGATTGTTCCGCGGGTCCAACTCGGGACGGTCACAGGCATGATCCAAGTGCGATCGGCGCCGTAAGCTTCCATTACCGATTTGCCCCAATCCATCGCCTCTGCAGCGCTGGTCGAACCACTCAAGCGGTGACCAATTTCTTTGGTGAGGATTCGCAGGTTTTCATACGCTTCACCGTGTCCGAGCGCTTCATCGTAAATGGACCGCACGAGCAAGCTGTCGTTGTTCGCTTGCGCGTGCAAAGTGAGGGAACCGCAGCTGAAAAACAGGAGGAAGGAGGGAATTCGAAGCATGGGAGAAAATTACGGGAATATTTGCCGTTGCGCTACGATTGAATCGGTGATGATGCACGGAATTTCACGAGTACCTTTGACACGTACAGAGAACAGAGTCATGAGGCACAATTTATCAGAGGTCACCGAGCTCATGCGGGACCGTCGTAGCATTTCACCCGAACGCTTTTCTTCCCGGAAAGTCCACAAGGAAGTGGTGGAATTGCTCCTGACCAATGCGACGTGGGCACCGACGCATGGCATGACACAACCGTGGCGTTTTGCGGCTTACGTCGGCGACGGTATGTCAACCATTGGACCCAAGTTGGCGGAGTGGTATCAGGTGGCGGCAGGGGAAAATGCTTCGGAGGCGAAAGTGGCAAAACTCGAGGCACGTGGAAAACAGGTGACGGCCATGGTGATCGTGGGCGTCCAACCGGATCCAAATGGAAGAATTGACATTCGCGATGAGCGCAATGCGGTGGCATGTGCCATGCAAAACATGTACTTGACGTGCACGGCGCATGGCCTTGGGGGATTTTGGTCCACCCCGCCCATGATTCATTTGCCCGAAGTGCAGGAGTTTGCTGGGTTTGATTCGGATACGGAAGTGATTGGCTTTTTCTATGTCGGCTATCCGGAAGGGGAATGGCCGAAAAGCCACCGAAAGCCTTTGGAATATGTCACACGCTGGGTAGATTCAAGTGAATCGTAAGAACACAGCACTAGGGCAGAAAAATTCGGAAGTCAACGGCAAAGGCGGACTGGGGTAAGAAAATTCTGACTTTGGAAGCGTCCAATCCCTGCGTCCATTGCGCTTCGCCCCAACGATTGGAATTCCATTCCCGCCAGTATGTTGCTCCCAAATAAAAGGCGATGTCATCGCTTGTGGCTCCCTTGATCTTGATTCCAATGTCGGCACGTAAGGGCATTGCCCATCGCTGTTGGCGATTTTCTTCAACGGAATAATCGCTGTAGATGGCGTCGTTTTGCTGATAGCCCGCCGTGAATACGTCGCTGAGTAAAAAATCAAGGCTCATGCCCGCGGCTGCGGAGAGTTCCGTTTTATTATTGACGGGAACGCGCACCGTGCCAAGAAAAGGCATGCGGTAGCGACTGGAGCGCAGCCGCAAGGTATCCGATAAGGCACCTTCTTCGTTCGCATTGACTTCCCAATCCGGCACGTATCTGAGTTCCCAGTCAGCCAATAGGCGCATGGTTTCTAATCCGAGGGCTAAGCTCCATTGGTCGTTGATGTCGCGTCGAATGCGCGCACCGAATCCATTGCCCCCTTTTGGATTCCAAACAGCTTCCAAGCCCTCATTCGACGCTGTCACCGATTCCAAGCCAACGGCTTCCAATGGCACGACGAAAAGCGCCCCAACGGATAGGCTCCAGGGGCTTTGGCGTTTTATTTGTTGGGCATTTGCTTGGGTAGAACAATACCCGAGAAGCGCAAGAACGACGGCTCCCAATGTGACAAATAGCATCGTGTTCCGCAATCCTTTCACGGGAATGAATTTGGTCCGGTATTGCGCATAAACCAAGTGGTTTGCATTCAAGGCTTGTTTGAAGCGTGATCGTGCCACACCAAACAGCCATTCGTTCTCTTCCCGGTGCCGTTCAAATTCAATCCCAGCCTGTTCAAGACGCGCTGCGAATGCGTCAGCATGTTCATCCTCGCTAAAGGAGAAAATGTAGTAACGATTGTCACCCGGGTGGATGAAGTAGTTGGTCCAGCGCATGGTCTCTCGAAGCGAAGATAGAAGCAATTCATTTGAGCGCTGCAAAAAAAAAGCCCGCCTCCATTGCGGGAAGCGGGCCTTTCGGTTTCAATATCGAGGCAACAGGAACGATCAGCTTTCTGCCACGATGTGAAAGCTGATGGTGATTTCATCGTTGATCAGTTTGTCACCGAGGTCCGGGAACAAATCTGGGAAGGATCCGGATCGGAATTTGACATTGTATTTTGACCGATCAAATGTCATGTCGCCATCAAACGTGATTTGATTTCCATCTTGCGATGCTTCGACCGGGAATGAAATCGGATGAGAAATGCCCCGAATGTTCAGAATGCCACCGGCGTAGGATCGGCCTTCTTTGGTTTTGATGCTTTCCAATTTCAATTCTGAAAAAGGATATTTCTCAACCCAAAAGAAATTTTCTGAGCTCAGATCGCCTTCCAAACTTGCTTTTGCGCCTCCCGAGAGATCGGTAACGTTGATGGTAGACATGTTCAAAGCGACGAAGGCCGTGTTCACCCGGTTGTCTACTACTGAGACAGAGCCCTTGTAAATATCAAGTGTACCCGTGTGCGTTTTGGTGGTGATTTCCGTACCGACCCAATTGCATGTGCTCAAATCAGCATTCACGGTGTATTGACCGTCGGCAAACGCGGTGTTGCTTGTTTTGGTTTCTTTTTTCGTGCTGCTGTCTGGAGTCGCTGATTCTTGGTTGTCTCCGGGTGCGGTACCGCAGCTTGCAAGGAGGATAGCGATGGAAAGGCTGGCAAATAGTTTGTTCATGGTGGGTGCGTTAATAATGCAGTAACAAAAGTCTTCTTTATTGGTTCTGCAGCTGCGATTTTACGAATTGGGCAATCAATTTACCATCTGCTTTGCCTGCCATTTCACCGGACGCTCGGCCCATCACTTTGCCCATATCGGCCATGGAACTGGCGCCCATTTGAGAAATGATGCTGGCCACCTTGGCGGCAATTTCATCCTCGCTCAATTGCTTCGGGAGGAATTCTGCAATGACTGCGGCCTGCGCTCGTTCCTCAGATTCGAGGTCTGGTCGCTTTTGCTCTTGGTAAATTTCGGCAGATTCGTTGCGCTGCTTGTAGAGCTTGTTCAGAATAGAAAATGCGGTAGCGTCATCGATGCTCTCTGCTTCTGCGCCTGTTTTGGTGGCCTCAAGGATCAGTTTGCTTTTGATGTCTCGGAGGGCACTGAGGCGCTCCTTGTCTTTGCTCCGCATGGCATCTTTGATGCCTTCAGAAATGGTAGAATAGAATGACATGATGGGTTCAATCGACGTTGTCGTGCAAGAATGGATTGTCGTTGCGCAATTCAATGTGCCGCTCTCCTTCCTCATCCACCTGCTCGTTGAGGGTAAAACGGCTCACTTGCGATTTTGATGAATGATCCACATCATCCAGAATGACTTGGCGCCGCTTGTATGCGGGTTCCGCTTCAAGATTGGCCAATCCACCCGGTGTTTTTAGTTTTCGGGTAAACTGTTGAATGCGTTGATTTCGGCCGTTGTCCCCGGAATCGGGTTGCTTCGTTACCGGTTGAATGGGGACGCGATTGCCAGAAGGTGTGGTATCGGCTGTCTGGGAAAGAGGGGCATTCACGGGCCCGGGTGCTGGCGTTTCTTCTCTTTTCGCTTCATGAAAACGAATGCCTCCGAGATTTGGTTCATCCGAAGTCGTTGGTAACGGAGCACTGTCCAAAGTGTACACCTTCATCGCCTCTTCTGCGTCACTCGTACTGGAATCATCCAGGGTTGGTTCTTCCTGGTTGATTGATTTGTGTTCTTCGGTGTGGTCCACGGTCATGTCCAAGTGGAGTGATTCAGCCTCGGGTGTTGCCTTGAGAAACGGTTTTTCTTCCTCGTTGACGGCTTCCGTTTCTTCGCTTGCATGCGCGATCGGTGAGGGAGCAATGGGTGCTATGGGTTCCGTAATTTCTTTTTCAGCGCCCAAAACGAATCGAGTGGTTTTTTCTGTTTCTCGCGGATTCCATTGGTCTTTGCCATCGAAACCTGTTGCAATGACCGTCACACACAAATCATCCGTCAAGGACTCATCTACGCCGTATCCCCAAATGACTTCTGCGGACTGTCCCGCTGCGCTTTGAATGAAATCAGTGATTTCCATGATTTCATCCATCAGGATTTCTTCGTTGCCGAATGTGATGTTCAATAAGACAAAGTGCGCACCTGTGATATCACAGTCATTGAGTAGGGGAGACTCCAATGCTTCAATCACTGCCGTTCGCGCTCGTCCTTCGCCCGATGCCTTTCCCGACCCCATGATGGCACGCCCTGAATTGCGCATGACCGTATTCACGTCGTTCATGTCCACGTTGATCTCTCCGGTGAGGGTAATGACTTCGGCGATGCCTTTGGCTGCCGTACATAGAATTTCATCGGCGTTGCTGAAAGCCGTTCGTATGGCCAAATTCCCATACAATTCGCGCAGCTTGTCATTTCGGATGATGAGCAAGGTGTCCACCGATTCGCGAATCTGTTCAAGTCCTTTCTGTGCTTGCGCCGTTCTGCGTTTTCCTTCGAACTGGAACGGAATGGTCACGATGCCTACTGTGAGGATGTCCATTTCACGAGCCGCTTGAGCGATCACTGGAGCGGCTCCCGTGCCGGTGCCTCCTCCCATTCCCGCGGTGATGAAGACCATGCTCGTTTTGTCCCCGATCAATTCCTTGACCTCGTCAATGGACTCAATGGCGGCATTGCGCCCCACTTCAGGGAGCGAGCCGGCACCTTGGCCGCGGGTAAGCGTCATGCCCAATTGTACCTTGACGGGCACAGGACTGGCTTCCAATGCTTGAGCATCGGTATTGCAAATGATGAAGTCTACGCCTTGAATGCCACGGTTGTACATGGTGTTCACGGCATTGGAGCCGCCACCGCCGACGCCAATGACTTTGATGGGTGCGTTCAGATTCACTTCTGAGGATGTGGGTTGAAAGGTTTCGTTCATGGTGTTTCGATTGTGTGGGAAGTGAATATCAATTGAGTTCTTCGTCCTCGATAAAGTAGCCCTTGAGGCGATCGATGAGGCGTTCTTTGGTGGATCCTGCGTTGACGTGCTCGCGCATTTTTTCAGCGGACTCAGATCGGGGAGATAGGCGATCGTAGCCTTGGATTACGAGGCCGACACCGGTTGAAAAACTTGGCGCGGTAGCATCTTGATTTGGCGCTTCTGCGAGGTGCTCACTTGGAAAGCCTACCCGGCAATCCATCCCTGTTACGTATTGGAACAATTGGGTGATGTGCCGCAATTGGCTTCCACCACCGGTGAGCACGACACCTCCAATCAATTGGTCTTCGAAGCCGGAATTTCGAATTTCAAAATGGACGTGTTCAATGATTTCGGTGACCCGCGCTTCGATGATGGCGGCCAAGTTTTTAAGGCTGATCTCCCGCGGGTTGCGTCCCTGAAGTCCTGGGATGCAAACGATTTCGTTGTCCTTCATTTCGGTGGAAATGGCCGATCCAAAACGTTGCTTCACCTGTTCGGCTTGCTTCTTCATGATTTGGCACCCTTGGCGAATGTCTTCGGTGAGCACATTGCCACCGAATGGAATCACAGCGGTATGGCGGATGATGCCGTCTTGGAAAATGGCAATGTCCGTGGTACCCCCTCCGATGTCCACCAAAGCCACTCCCGCTTCTTTTTCTTCTTCACTCAACACCGATGCTGACGATGCCAAAGGTTCTAGGATCAGTTGATCCACGACCAAACCGGCTTTTTTGATGCACCGGTTGATGTTTCGAATGGCCGCAATCTGTCCGATGATCACGTGGAAGTTGGCTTCCAAACGAATCCCGCTCATCCCAACGGGTTCTTTGATGCCTCCTTCATTGTCCACGGCATATTCTTGTGGCAATACGTGTAAAATCTCTTCACCGGGTTGCATGACCTGGCGGTACATGTCTTGGATGAGCGCGTCGATATCGCTCTGACTGATTTCGGATTCCAAGTCATCTCGGGTCCGTTGTCCGCGGGTTTGTTGGCTTTTGATGTGCTGTCCGGCGATGCCTACATTGACCAATTCGATGTCGCAACCGGACGTTCGTTCGGCTTCCTCTACGGCTTTTCGGATGGACTCCACCGTCCGCTCAATATTTGCCACAACACCCCGAGAGACGCCGACCGATTCACTCTTCCCGTAACCAAGGATTTCAATTTTGCCGTGTTCGTTGCGGCTGCCGACAAAGCAGGCGATTTTCGTTGTGCCGATGTCGAGACCGACGACCAATTCGTCGTTTTGGGGAGTTTGCTTTTGGGAATCCATGGATGATGATTTCGTTGTGCTTAATAGTATCGTTGAGCCACGACTTGATCTTGGTAAGAAAGGTCGATGCGCTTGTAATCGTTCAAATTTCCGCGTTGGATTTGTTCGTAGTAAAAGGTGAACAATTTGTCCAATTTGGCCTGCAATCCGATGTTGTTGTCGAATGCAATACGGGCATTGCCGATGCGTGGGATGATCTCAAATTGACCGCCAGTCCGCACCACAATCTGATCGCAAAATGCCGACCAAAATGAATCGTATCGGATGGCCTGAATGAAAGCGATGGCGGGCTTCGCTTGTTCAAGGTCCGGCGCGTAAATGATGGGTACGCGGGCGGTGAAATACGGCGAAAGCGCCAAGGGTTGACCTTCTGAGTCGATGTACAGGTCGGTGACGTCCGCATTGGTATGCAGCCGTGCAATGGGCTTGCGTTGCGTGACGTGAATGTGCAGAATGCGATCCAGACCGGGGTAGATTTCGACGTCATTTACGGCGGGAATCGTCCGGACCCAATCTGAAATGTCTGCGAGGTTGAGGTCCGCGAAAAAGCTGCCTCGGATGCTGTCGTTGGCGAAGATGGCGTCTTTGACTCCGGCGGCATCGACAAAAAACATTCCATCAATCTCCTCAACGTCCACCTCCAAGGCCGTGCATTGAACATTTTGTTCTTCCATTTGCGCAAACCCTACCAGTGTCGCCGTCCCTCCAAGGAGCAGAAGCGTGGTCGAGATGAGTGCAATGGTGCGAAGCATGAATGCCGTTTATTCGAGTTGTTTGAACCGATGGAGATCCTGTTTGAGCCACTCTGACAAAGGATTCACGCATCGATCAATATCGCCAGCGCCAATTGTCAAAAGCACTTCAGGAGGATGTTCCTTCAGGTTATCGAATATCCGTTCTATTGAAATGAGATGCTTGCAGGGGTTGAGGATGTTTTCAAACAAGCTTTGTGAATCGATGCCGGGTATTGGCTCTTCACGTGCCGGGTAGATTGGAAGCAAATAGATGCGATCGAATTCACTCAAAACAGCGCCGAATTCATGCAGGTGATCCCGGGTTCTTGAATAGAGATGGGGCTGAAAAATCGCGGCAATGGATTTTCCAGGATGGTGCAATCGGATGGCATCGAGCACGGCGCGGATTTCATTCGGATGGTGCGCGTAATCATCGATGTAGGTGCCATGCGGTTCGCGAATGTGGTAGGCGAATCGGCGATGAATTCCGCGGAATGTCCCAATGCGTTGCAAGCATTCAACGCGGCTGATGCCCGCGAGGTCTGCCAAGCAGAGGGCGGCCATGGCGTTGCTCAAATTGTGAACGCCAGGCATCGGAAATTTGACAGCCTCGAACCATTCATCCCGCATTTTGACGTCGGCGATCAACCAACCATTTTGTGTTCTGGGATTGATGGCGGCATAATCCAAGGTTGCCGCTGCTTCACGGCTGGGTGCGCAGCCGTATTGAAGTCCTGGACGATTCGCAGCAATGGAGGACTCGTGGACCACCGTATCCGTCACTTGTTTCGAGAAGGTGTCAAACCCTGCGACGAATCCTTCCCCGTCACCATACACATCAAGGTGGTCGGGATCCATGCTCGTGATGACGGCATGGGTGGGATTCAAGTGGAGAAAGCTCCGGTCGAATTCGTCGGCTTCAACCACCAGCCGTTTGCTGGCCTTGTTTAGTACGACATTGGAACCCGTGGAAACCATGATTCCACCCAAGAATGCATTGCACCCTCCCGGAGTGTCGGCTAACAAATGGGTCAGCATGGCCGTAGTCGTCGTCTTGCCGTGGGTGCCAGCCACAGCAAAAGTCTCGAAATTTTGCGCGATCAAGCCGAGCATTTCACTCCGTTTTAAGACGGTCAATTGGAGTGTGGTGATTCGTTCGAAGATCGGATGAGTGCCCGGCACAGCGGGTGTTCGAACCACTCCTGTTGCCTTGTTTTTTTCGGGGTCAAACCATTGATTGAAGTGACGGGTGTCGCTGTCGAATCCAATGGAAATGCCTTCCTTCTCCAATTGGGCCGTGAGAGCAGTTTGGGTTTTATCATAGCCCGCAACGTCCAACCCCAGTTGTTTGGCGTAACGAGCCAATCCACTCATCCCGATGCCTCCAATTCCAACGAAATAGAGGCGTTCAATCACGTCTTCACCCCACTTCATTGGGAATGAATAACGAGTTTTTCGAGCGCCGCCACGACTTCATGCGCAGCTTTGGGCCGCGCCGCGCCGCGCAAAGCATCTGTCAGCGATTTCTGACGCACTGGATCGTTCAAAAGCTGAGTCAATTCCGACTCCAATCGCTCGACTACGTCGCCATCTGGAACCAAAACGGCTCCACCGCGATCGCTCAGCGACCGGGCATTTTTGGTTTGATGATCCTCGGCAACAACGGGCGAAGGCACCAACAAGGTGGGCTTGCTCACCAATGCCAATTCAGCGATGGACATGGCTCCGGCGCGGCTCGCAATGACATCGGCTGCGCAGTATGCATGGTCCATTCGGTCAATGAAACCAACGCAGACAATGCGTTGTTTAGCGGGCAATGGCAATGCTTCGAGTTCGGCTTGCATCGTCGCTTGGAATCGTGCGCCGCATTGCCAGAGCAGGTCGTAAGGCAGCTCTTTTTCATCGGTTGCGATTCGATGGGCCATGGCCATCACCGCCTCATTCATGGATCCAGCCCCAAGGCTTCCTCCCATGATAAAGGCAACGGGCCGGTCGCCGGTAAAGCCAAAGTGTTCCAAAGCTGCAGCACGTTGCTCGGAGTTGATCAACTGGATTTTTGTGACATTTTCCCGCAACGGGTTCCCGGTTTCGATGATCCGATCTTTTGGGAACCAACGATCCAATCCAGGGAAACCTGCACAGATGAGTTGCACTTTTTTCGCGAGCAAGCGATTCGTGATGCCCGGAAAAGAATTTTGCTCTTGAATTGCCGTGGGGATTCCACGCAAAGCTGCACGGTAAAGCAAGGGTCCACTCGCGAATCCACCAACGCCTACCGCTAATTGCGGCTTGAATTTTCGAATGATTCTTCCGGCCTTAAACAGGCTGCTGAGCAGCTTAAGGGGGAAGGTCAAGTTGCGCAAGCTGCGCCAATTGCGATCGATTCCAGAGATCCAAAGCCCTACGATGGAGTACCCTGCCTTCGGAACTTTTTCCATTTCCATCCTTCCTTTGGCTCCAACAAAGAGGATTTCGCACTGCGGATGACGCTGCCTGATTTCATCGGCAATGGCCACCGCTGGATGAATATGACCTCCGGTTCCACCCCCTGAGATGATCACACGTTCTAAGCCTTTTGTTGCAGCTTCTTTGCTCATGATGCGGCATTGGCTTCTTTGCGAACAATGCGATTGGCTGGTTTTTTGGTCCCGAGATTGTCACGGTCATTTTCCCATTGATCCGGATGAGCGACAGATCGCGAAACAGCCAAGATCATCCCTATGGACAAACAGGTGAATACCATGGAGGTGCCACCGTAGGAAACCAAAGGCAATGGCTGGCCGGTGGTGGGGAAGAGCCTCACCGCAACCGCCATATTGATCATGGCTTGAAGCACCAACAGGAATCCCAACCCCATGGCCAGCAAGCCACCGAAATGCCGGGGGCACCGTGTCGCGGTTCGAATGGTTCGATAGAGAAGAATGATGTAAAGTAAGACGAGCCCTAACCCTCCCATAATGGCACCCCATTCTTCGATGATGAATGCATAAATCATATCGGAATAGGGGTGGGGCAGAAAGTTGCGGGAAGTTCCTGTCCCCGGCCCTTGTGGCAGAATCCCACCCCGATTGATAGCCACTTGCGCCAATTCGATTTGGTATTCCAATGCGTCACCATCGCTCGCATTCCCAACACCAGCAAAGCGTTCAATCCGTCCGGCCCAGGTGCCAAATCGTGGCAAAAGATCCGGGGCTGCTTTTCCGAGTCCGTAGAGCATGAAGAGCGCGGCCACACCCAATCCAGCAATTTTGAGCATGTGCCGGAACGGAACGCCCCCGATGAACAGCATGCCTATGCAGACGATTCCCAGCAGGGCAGCCGTTGAAAAATCAGCGGGCAAGATTAACATGCAAATGAGTCCGATGGGAACGAGAATGGGAAGAACACCATTTTTGAATTGGTGCAGCTGCATTCGGCGATTGTTCAATTCTCGGGCGACGAAAGTGACCAAAACCACCTTGGCGAAATCTGACGTTTGCAGCGTCAGACCGATGAAGGGAATGCGCAACCAGCGCTTTGCTTCATTGATGTCTGCACCGAACAATAAGGTGAGCAAGAGCAAGCCGGCTGCGACCCAAATCAACACTTGTGAAATGCGGGAGAAATAGCGAAAATTGACCTTGTGTACCAATAGCATGACCCCCCAGCCGAGGGCCAGCATGGTGCCTTGCTTGAATAGAAAACGCAGCGAACTGCCATCGGTTTTGTAGGCCAGGGAGGAAATGGCACTGTACACCGCTAAAAGCGAGCACAGGCTGAGGATCAAGGTTACCATCCAAATGACCTTGTCCCCTTCCAACCAGGCCCCAATGCGCCGATGCAAGGAGCGCATGTCTCCCTGCGGTTCAGAACGTGCTGCAGTTTTTGCCATTCTCAGAGGCTACGCACCGCGGCTTTAAATTCACGTCCGCGCTCCTCGTACGAGCCGAAAAGATCAAAACTGGCGCACGCCGGAGAGAGCAATACGGTGCACCCGGGCACCCCCAAATCATAGGCGGCTTTAACGGCATCTTGGGCCGTTACTACCTCGCACGTGCTTTCCACGCGATCGCCAAAGGTGTCGACCAAGGTTTTGTTGTTTTTTCCCAAGCAAATGAGGTGATCGACCTTGCTGGTCACCAGATGCAGCAGAGAGGTGTAATCATTGCCTTTGTCAACGCCGCCAGCAATCCAGATGATTGGGCCTTCAATGCTCTCCAGTGCGAACCATGCACTATTGACATTGGTGGCTTTGGAATCGTTCACGAATTTGATGCGGTTGACTTCTTGCACGAACTCCATGCGGTGTTCGATGGCGTCAAATTGCGCCAAGCTTTCTCGGATGCCTTCGCTGCGCAATTCGAGAACGCGGGAAGCGACGCTTGCCGCCATGCTGTTGTACAGGTTGTGTTTTCCCTGCAATGCCAATTCTTGGATGGTCATGGTAAATGGGTTGTTAGTGGGTATGTAGATTGTAAAAGATTCTTTTTCTTGGGGAGTGCCTGCGCTGACACCGGCCCAGCCCCAAGGAGCAAGGCCTTCCTCGTCCAAAGCATTTTTCAAGGCTTCGGGCGACTGATTGATGCTGACGGCGACGACACGTGCGCGCGTGCCGCCCTTGTTTCCACGTTTCCAGCGTTCCATGGAGAGGACGTCATCTGCATTGAGAATCAGGACGTCGTTTTCCGTTTGCTGCGCAGTAATGCGCCACTTGGAATCGGCATAGTTTTCAATGGCATTGTCATAGCGATCCAAGTGGTCGGGCGTAATATTCAATAGGATGGCGATGTCGGGCTGGAATGTCACGGTGCCATCCAATTGAAAGCTGCTCACTTCCACGACTTGGAAACGGGCGGGTTGCTCGCGATCGGCGAGGTCACGCGCCCAGCTGGTTCCAATGTTGCCCACGCAAGCCACGTCACATCCGGCATCTTGTAAAATCGCCGCGACCAGAGCGGTGGTGGTCGTTTTTCCGTTCGCGCCGGTGATGGCGACGATCTGCTGATCAGCTGTGCAAGCATAACGCGCGGCAAATTCAATCTCGCTGATGACCTCGATCGAAGCATCCCGCAGCGTGCGGATGAGGTCGGTTTGATCAGGGATTCCGGGACTCTTAATGACAAAGCCGCTGGCTTTGCCCGCCTCCAGAATGCGCTTGACGTCATGTTGACCGCTTTCAAAGTCAATGTTCAAAGCGTTCAATTCATCGACGCGATTGGGTGCGATGACGCCCCGGTCACTGACCCAAGGCGACATCCCATGGCGCAGGGCGAGTCGAGCAGCACCAATGCCGCTTTCGCCTGCTCCTAGAATGGGTATGATCGCTTGGGACATAGGGGTTATCGAACTTTGAGGGTGACGATGGTGACAACGGCGAGTAGGATGCCGACAATCCAGAATCGCGCGGTGATTTTGGATTCGGGCAGATTGAGCTTTTGGTAGTGGTGATGCAGCGGTGCCATCAAGAAGATTCGCTGGCCTGTGCCCGTCTTCTTTCGGGTGTATTTGAACCATCCGACTTGCATGACTACAGAGAGGTTTTCAATCAAGAAAATGCCACACAAAACGGGCAGCAGGAGTTCTTTCCGAATGGCGATGGCGAATGCTGCGATGATGCCGCCAAGAGCGAGACTCCCAGTGTCGCCCATGAAGACTTGTGCCGGGAATGCATTGTACCAAAGGAATGCAATGCAGCCGCCCACAAATGCGGCGATGAAGACCACGAGCTCTTCCGAAAGTGGAATGTATTGGATGTTCAAGTAGTCGGCGGCTACGATGTTGGAGCTGACGTATGCAAGCACGGCAAGTCCAAGTCCAATGATGGCACTTGTGCCCGTCGCCAAACCATCAATGCCATCGGTCAGGTTGGCACCGTTGGAGACGGCGGTAACAATCAGGATGACCAGTGGGATAAAGACAATCCAGCCGAGTCCGACCGCTTGGGGCCCCAACCAGCTGATCAGACGCTCATAATCAAAAGCGTTGTCCTTCAGGAAGGGCACTGTGGTTTCTGAGGATTTTTTGGCCTCCCAAATGGGAAGACCGGCATTGGGTTCGTGCACTTCAAACTCAACGCCTTCAATTGAAGTCATGGTCACTACTTGCCCGGTGAAAATCCGGTCGGCCGGATCTTTGACAGTCACGTCAGGATGCCACCACATGATGGAGCCAACAATGAGGCCAACTCCAATTTGTCCAATGACCTTGAATTTTCCGGCCAAACCGTCTTTGTTCTTCTTGAAGACTTTGATGTAGTCATCAATGAACCCAATGGCGCCGAGCCACACCGTTACGAGCAACATCATTTGGGTGTAGATGTTGGTCAGATCCGCAAATAGCACGGTTGGAATTACGATGGAAGCAAGGATGATCAATCCGCCCATGGTGGGTGTTCCTTGCTTGTTCATCTGGCCTTCTAGCCCCAAGTCACGGACGATTTCTCCAACTTGCTTCAATTGCAACCATTGAATGATGCGCTTGCCAAAGAGAATCCCGATGACGAGCGAGGAAATCAGGCTGAGTGCAGCACGGAAAGAAATGTATTGAAACAGCCCGGCTCCCGGAAAATCCCAGGCTTGATCGATGGAGGTGAAGAGGTGATAAAGCATCAGGCAGTTTTGAATGCGTTGAACAGTTCGTCTCGGTCATCAAAATCATGTCGGACTCCCTTGATTTCCTGGTAGGTCTCGTGGCCTTTTCCTGCTACGAGCACAATGTCTCCGCTCTGTGCAATCTGTGCTGCCATGCGAATCGCTTCGCGGCGATCAGCGATGGCGATGCATTTCTTCGCATCGATGGGGTCCAACCCACTGCGCATGTCGGAGATGATGGCATCGGGATCCTCATTGCGAGGATTGTCCGATGTGAGGAATACTCGATCGCTCCATTGGGCCGCCACTTTCGCCATGACCGGCCGCTTCGTTTTGTCTCGGTTCCCGCCGCAGCCTACGACTGTGATTACCTGGGTTTCTCCGGCGCGAAACGAATCAATTGCCTTCAATACATTGTCTAACGCATCCGGTGTGTGCGCGTAGTCCACCACAGCCGTGATCTCGTTTCCTGCCTGCACCTGTTCGAATCGACCGGGAGGAGGATTCAGCAAAGAGAGGTGCGTCAGGACTTCGAGTTCATCCATTTCCAACTCTCGGGCAACAGCAAATACAGCAAGCAGGTTGTACGCATTAAATCCGCCAATCAGCTTGCTATACAGGTCGTGTCCGTTGATGTGCAGGTGCAGCCCGCCCAATTGATTTTCGACGATTTTCCCCCGGTAATCGGCCATGGAGGTCAAGGCATAGTCGCGGCTTTTGGCTTTGCAGTCATGCACCATATCTGCTCCATGCGCATCGTCTTGATTGTACAGGGCAAAGGAATCAGCATCAAGGGCGTCAAAAAGCCCTTTCTTGGCCTTGATGTACCCATTGAAATCCCCATGATAATCGAGGTGTTCGTGGGTGATGTTCGTGAATACCGCACCCGTAATCTTGGTTCCTGCCAAGCGGTGCTGATGAATGCTGTGAGAGCTCGCTTCAATGAACACATACTTGCATCCGGCATCAGCCATCCTTCGAAACATCTGTTGCATCTGAAGGGCATCGGGTGTGGTGTGGGTCGCGGCAACGGCTTCATCCACAATTCGATTTTCAACGGTTGAGAGCATTCCGGCCTTCCGGTCCATGGATCGAAACAGCCGATGAAGCAAGCTCACAGTGGTCGTTTTTCCATTGGTGCCGGTTACGGCGATGACCTTCATCTGTGCGCTCGGTTCATCAAAGAATTGCGAAGCAATCTGTCCCAATGCTTTGGCGGCATCGTGCACCAATACGTAACTCACTCCTTCCGCAAGATTCTCGGGCATGCGTTCGCAAACAACTGCAATGGCGCCATTTTCGATCGCCTTGCTGATGTATAAAAACCCATCGACCTGGGTGCCTGGAATCGCCACGAACAGGCTGAAGGCACGGGCCTTTCGGCTGTCAAAGGCGAGGTCTTCAATGGCAACATGCGTATTGCCTTGGATTTCTTTGATTCGCGTTCCGTAGAGGATTTCTTTGAGCAGTTTCATGCGTATCAGGACAATTCAAGGGTAATGGCTTGACTCGTTGTGAGGTCAGAACCGGGTGCAATGCTTTGGCGGCGAACCGTGCCCATTCCAAGTGTCTTCACTTGCAATCCAGCGTTTTCTAATAAGTACAATGCATCCCGCAATCCCATTCCGCGAACATCTGGGACGCGATTGGCTTCGATGGATCGGGGGCGTAGCACGGCCACGCTGTCGCTCGTGGTTACGGTGACCCAATCCCCCGAGCTGTTTCCCTGGTAGGGCATTTCCAAAGCTTGGTACAGCTGAATGAGGTCCGTCTGTGCACCATCTTTCGACCCGGGCAGTTTGCATTTTTCAGCCAAGAGTCCAGCACTTGTGGTGTGGAAGGAAGGGTCGGTGGCGTAGACTTTGTTGGCCAGTTCCCGGAATACTGGTCCGGCGATGCTCGAACCGTAATAAACCCCACTTTTCGTGTCGGCAATCACCACGATACAGGAGTAACGCGGGGATTCGGCAGGGAAGTAGCCCGCGAAAGAAGCGCGATAGCGTCCATCGTACCCGTTGGGTCCGGCGATGCGAGCCGTCCCCGTTTTTCCAGCTACGCGGTAGGGACTTTTGGCGAAAACGTACTGAGCGGTTCCGTTTCCTTCGGGATCTGCCACACGCTTCAACATGCTTTGACATGCATCGAGCACACGTTTGGAGCAGATGGATTGCTTGAGGACCTCGGGCTTGAAGACTTTGACGACCTGCCCGTTATTTTCGAGGCGTTCGACCAATTGTGGCCGCAAAGAAGTGCCTCCATTGGCCACTGCATTGTACAGGGTGAGGGTTTGTAGCGGTGTTTGCGTGACTTCGTACCCAATGGACATTTGGGTCAGGGATAGTCCCGACCATCGGCCATCGCCGACGTTTTCATAAACAAGTGGTTGCGATTCGCCAGCCAAACGCACTCCGGTTGCTGACGGCACTCCTATGCGTTTAAGGGCGTCTAAGAAACCTTGCTGATTTTCGCCAAATGCTTTTTTAATGGTCAGCGCAGTACCCACATTCGAACTCACTTCGAAAATTTCAGATGTCTTCAAAATTCCGCTACCGCCTTCATCTGCATTGGAGTCAGACATTCGCTTTCCATAGAAATAAGTCACTCCGTTCCCGGTGTCGATTTCATCCTCGGGCTTGACATCTCCGTCGTTCATTGCGGCCATGAGGCTAGCTAGCTTGAAGGTCGATCCGGGCTCTACGGCCGTGCCAATGGCATGGTTGAAGGATTCGAAATATTCCGCGGGCTCGCCTTCCTGGGGTTCAGATGTTGAGCGCGTGAGGTTGGCCATGGCCCGAATCATTCCGGTTTCGACTTCCATCAAAACCACGGTTCCCCAGGCCGCGTCATGCGTTTGAAGTTGCTGGCGAAGGGCGTTGGAAGCGACGTCTTGGAGGTGCATGTCAATGCTGGAAATCACGTCCAATCCAGCGTGTGGCTCAACGATAAAATCATCGGATACCGGCATCCACTCGCCACCGGCAACGCGGCGTTGAATTTGCTTGCCGACGCTTCCAGACAGCTCGGTGTTCCAGCTGGCTTCTAGGCCAACACGGTTTTCATTTCGGTCGATGCCAATCGTGCGTGAAGCCAAATCACCGAATGGTTTGCGACGCTGTTCAGTTCGAGCAAACGTGAATCCCGATTTGAATCGTCCCCGGCGTATGAAGGGCAATTTCGCGAGTCTTTTTTGCTGAATGTAGGAGGCGCGCCGAGCGATGAGGGTGTTTCGTCGTCCCAGATTGCGACCGTTTCGGAGCACCTCGCGGTATTCTCTTGGACTGCGATCGCCTAAGATTTGACTCAATCCTTGCGAAAGGCTATCCAATTCAGCGTCGAATGTGTCCCAATTGATGGCCTCACTTTTGCTGTCCCAACGGACTTCGAAAATGGGGACGGAGGTGGCAAGCACATTGCCGTTGATAGCATAGATCTGACCGCGTGAGGGAGTGATGTCGCGCACGCTCGATTCGAAGCGTTCACCCACCTCTTTCCATTGCTCATGTTCTGCACTCTGAATCCAAAGGATGCGACCAAAGATGCTGAAGCCGAGCGCCACGAAG
>Ga0206123_10000492_pt1 | contig 38685 bp, 21 predicted proteins | sample Helgoland_Spring_2_FD_160086 | JGI IMG/M metagenome (GOLD analysis project Ga0206123, IMG submission 160086) | Pelagic subsurface seawater microbial communities from Kabeltonne, Helgoland, North Sea - Helgoland_Spring_Bloom_20160316_1 | ecosystem: Environmental > Aquatic > Marine > Epipelagic ...
CATATCCTTGCCATACATCCATCTTGTTTGTTGGTATATCATTTTTGCGTTGCTTGTTTGCTTTGTACAAGTCCAAATCGTAATCACTGAAGTCTGCATGCGGCCAGTGATCTAGATCATCCAATCTATCAAATTTTCCGTTGTAGGTTTCTCGTAGTAGTTCAATGATACTGGCCTCACCGTCACCAGTGATAATCTCATCGCAGAGATTGTTGTCCCTGTACTGGGCACCTACATCATATACATCCCCGCTTAGGCCTGCACCGCCAAGAACAATTCTAACATCAGTGCTTTTTTTACGGATACTCATACAAAGCAGTTTGGCTATTTTATGACTCTCAAAACTGAAAACACTTATGCCTATCCACTTAGGGCCAAGTGCAAGCATTTGATCTGCCCAATCATCTGCTTCCTGTTTCATGATAGCATAGGATTCAGGATCATTTGTTTCCAGTACCAGCCATTGATCAAGTTGATCCCACATTGGTGTTCCAAAGTATTTGTCATGGAACTGGATTACAAAGTCAAGGGTTGCAGCAGTATAACCAGCAGCCTGTACGCTTGCTTTGATTAATGCAGGGGCGGCTGGCGGATAATATATGCTCATCCTTGGTATACTGCAGATTACAATATCCATTTTTGTTCACTTAGTTTTTGCATAATCATATTTATCTTTACAGGTTTTCATACCAGTTACTGAGACTGGCAAAAGTACTTGAAAAGTTTTTGTTTCTTCTGACATCGTATTGCTGATAAAACTTTTTAAAGTCATTGTGCAATTTTGGCATGTCAAATGAATCACTGTGCGGAGTCTTAACAACATCAAGATAGTCTATCAATCTCTGAACTTGCTGGGTTTCAAATTCATGTAATAGTTCGCTGTGTTTGTTTGCATCAAACCATGTTTGTAGACGATTTTTATGCAGTGTACGAATTTCATCTGGTAATACCAGTGGCGATTGGAAACTGGGGAAACGCAGTATGTTCAGTGTAATACAGGGAAAGTCTCTGCCATACTGTGTTTTTATGCTCATCAGGTAGTCCAAAAACTCTGGCAGTGTTTCCAAGCACAATGCGTTAACAGTACACATGTTATGCAAGCCTTGCAATTTACCCGAGCCTGCTAGCAAATGCACGTTCCTTGTCCATGTGCTCCATTCCAAGCCATCACGAATATATTCTGCTTGTGGACCCATACTTTCATTGCTTGTATAAATGTTAAGTGGTGCGCTGTCTGCTCTGTCTAACAGTTTCAGTACGTCATGACTCTCCAGTCCAAGGTTGCTGTTTATTGCAAGAGTGGTTTTGCTTGCACCTTTGTTTTCCTTGAACCAGTCTAACAGTTTCCACAGGTGTCCGCTCATCATTGGCTCGCCGCCAGTGATACGCAGTTCTTCAAGTGTCTTGTGTAAGTCGCTTTCCCACCATTTGAAAAATGCTTCAATGTAAGGATTGGTTTCATTGTAACTGTAACGCTGAGAACTTTCATGTTCATGTGTATAATGATTGCGCCCGTCACTGATTAGATTTTCGTAGCCGCCGTGCTTTTTTAAATCCTTAACCCATGTGGTGCTAAATGCAGGATTACAATAACTGCAAGCAAACTGACAAGTTCTATCAAATGCAATTTCCAGTGTTTTGAGATCAACATCCTCATTGTAATCAAGGCTGTGTGCAGCTTGTAGATCTTCATCAGTGTAGATTACGGATTTGTAAACCCTATCACTGATATTGTCTCTGCCAATATCTTCAATTTTCCAACAGTATTCGCAACCACCAGGGCGTTCGCCGCACTGCATTTTTCGGCGTTCTTCTTTTTTCTGTGGTGTATTGTGCAATGCTTTTGGATTTGCTATTACATCTTCAACACTTACATAGTGCGGAAGTGGATGGTGACAACTGGTAGTCATACCACTGCCTAACCATATGGTAGCATTGTACCACTTGGCTCCGCACATGCTTGAACTAAGTGGATCAAGAACCCGTTGTTTATACTGTAGATCAGTTTCGTTATATGGCTTTGGCATATCAGTATGTATCGCTTATTGGTTGTTGGCGTGATATTTGCATTGTTCCCACCAGTCTTTCATATCTGGGAAGGTGTTTAGAAAGTCTGTGCCTCTACGTCTGTCATGTTCATTGAAGAATCTGTAAAAGTCTGCTTTGTTGCGATTGATGTACTCTGGATCTAGTTTTTGCCCATCGCGCATCCAGGCAATGTCTCTGTCCAGTCTAGCAACTTCATAGTCTTTGAAACCGTGGAAACGTGTGGCTTCTGTTTCTAGTTTGTCTTGCATCCAAGTCTTGAGCATGTCTAGTTCATGAACATAACTCTCTGGCAATAACTGCAAACTCTGCCAGCTAGGTGTGCGCAATACAGGAGTATCAAACCAAACTCTTTGATAGGTTTTGCTATATATCTGACGCAAGCCCAAAATAGCAGCAAACAAATCTTGTAATGTGGTTACACTCAAGTTGTTCATTGTTATAATAAATGTTACACTGTTACGTTCTGGGATATCATTGAGAAACTGGTTTACTCTATCCCATAGCAAGTTGAAGTCTAAGCCATGACGCATGTATTCTGCTTGTGCAAACATTCCATCAAGGCTCACATACTGCATAAAGTGTTCTACACGACCTTGTTCTTCACACAGCATGGTTACATAACCTTTATAGCGTTGCCATAGTTTTTCTTCTACGCTGAAATTTGATGTTGTGCTTAGGTGCAGTTTGGGATTTGGATTTGCTAGCACATGATCAAAAACTCGGTATGTGTTTTTGTCCATCATTGGTTCACCACCAGTCATCCTAAAGTGCTCCAGTTCAGGATAAAGCGTGGGCCACCATTCCCAGAATGCATCAACATAGGGATTGTGTTCTCTCGCTGGTATTGGTCTGCGTTCTCCTTGAAAGTGTGCAGGATCATTGTGCGGCGTTGATGTTGGCCAAGCGCCATGCTTTTCTGTTTCAGCCATCCAAGTCGAGCTGTACTGTGGTGAGCAATAGCTACAACTTAGGTTGCATGCGCTGTTAAAGTCTACTTCTACATAACTAGGCGTAATGTCTTGATCCCAATTTGCATTTGTAATAGTTTCAAAATCTTTGATTGCCCAAGGTTCGCCACTGCGATAATGTCTGTCACTGAGCTTTCCGTTGTCTTCCATTTTCCAGCAATAGTCACATTCTGGAGGGCGCACACCCTCAAGCATCATTTTTCTCTGTTGCTTTTTGTAGTCTGTGTTGTGTAATGCACTAGGGTTGGTTTTGATTGCTTCAGCATCTGCTCTGTGCAACGGCGGATGATAGCAACTGTTGTTCATGCCAGTTGTTAGATGCAGGCTAAGTTGCTTCCATTTAGCCAAACACATGCTAGGACTTACAGTGTCTAGTTTTTGTTGTGCAATTTCAGCATCACTGAGGAACTTGCTTTTAAAGTCGGCATCAACTTCGTCGCCTTTATTTTGTTTGATTACCAACCTTCTTGACTCCTAATGACATCAATCTCACGAGTCATAATTGTTTGATTGTTCCAGTTACTGCGATAGTGGTGTTTGAAAAATTTGCTTTGATCTGGAGCGAGCACATTCATTGGCAAATCCAGTTGTGTGTGCAACGCATTATTGTACAAACTAACTATTTCACCAGGCGATAAGTGTTTAATTTCTTCCCACATATTTTCCAAGTTGTCAAACCATTGCACTTCAGTGTGATCCCACTCAGTGAGCATGGTTTTATATGTACCTAGCCTTGCCCCGGCAATGGCCCACAATCCATGTTCTGTATCTGCGCCGATGTTTTGCCAAATAGTCAAGTGATCAAGATTGCGACTGTGTACTTTATCTTTGAACTCGCCAGTGCTAGGCTTGCGTCCTCTGTCAAGACACATCTTTACACCTTCACGGAATCCAGCTCGCCACGCATGTTTAGCACTGCCGCCTGGATAGGTGGTGCTATAACAATTGTACATTGGCCAATACAGATCATCAAAACAAAATTCCACATCAGTTTCATCCGCGCCTTCGCTAGCTTCGTGTGTTCGCATGTTGTTTACAAATGTTTTTGTCCATGAGCTTATGCCACCGTTGCCGTACATAAGTCCATTGATGTCGTTTCTGGCACGCCAGCGATAGACTGCCTGTTCGTATTGATCAGTTTTGTATTCAATTGTTTCGTTGAAAAAACCTTCTGCAGGCAAGTTGTCGCCGTCAATCAAGATAAAGCGTTCGGTATCACTGGCGGCAGCGACGGCTTTGTGGGCAGCATCGCTACCTTTAACATTGTCAACACGCTTTGCCCAAGGCACCATATTGCGTATCTTTATCCAGAATTCTTCTTTTTGTGGTTCATCATAACTTAAATAAATGCAGTCTAAGTCTGCGATATCAATTGATTTCACTCGGTACTTCTCCCATCCAGGGGCTAAAATCTTTTCCGTTAATCAGTAAGCACACCCAAGGATCGCCCGGAACCTTGCTCAACACTGTCCAGCTACCTTCTTCTGGATTCACATACATCCATATATCTGCTACCATATTCTTTCGTAAAGCAGTTGATTTGAGAATCACCTTCCCAGTTGCAAAAGCCAATTCTTCATACTTGTCTGGCATTGCTCGTGCTTCCGGACTGTCTTTTTGACACATCACATCAACACCCAGTGATACAAATTGCTCTTTGTCGTCTACTTGTGCTTGCAATGGACTAGCAAGCATCAAGAAAAAACAAAATACGCCTGCTAATCTTTTCATAATAGTTCTCCTTTATACAGACTATTTACTCTGCATAGTATGTTTTAATCCCCCATTTGGTATCACTGTTAGGTTCAACAATCATTACATTATCTGCTCTACAACCTGTTCCTGCGTTGCTTGGCACAAGTTTTGTCCAACTGACTGCGTCAATAAGTCGCTGGATAATGCCGTTTCGTATCACTAGATCATAACGCCCTTGAGCATATTGTTCAGCAGTGACTTCAATAAAATCGCCTTCAAGCTCTTCCATTGTGTATGCAATAGGCTCTCCTGTTTCTTTATTATAGTACAATCTATATTCAAAGTCAACCTTAATATCTGGTATTGACTGATTGAATAATTTTGCAAACTCAACAGGATCCATAACATTCTCCTAACTTTTGTGCTAGTTCTTTGTTATGATAGTGTACAAAGCCAGACTGGTTATGTCCATTGATTCTGAGTACACCATTATGGACTTCCCATACCAACTCTTTGGTCCAATCTTCGGCGCTGGTGCCAAGCATTGCTGGTTTCATGTGTACAATCTGAGGTCCTACTCCTGGAGTAACAAAATCTTCACTGTTCAGTGCATAGATTAAATCTGTACTGGCTACTTCGTCCTGCCCTCCCTTGATGTTCTGTTTAATCTCATCCCAATTTTGAAAACACTGTTTTACATTGTTGAAAAACTGCAATGCTTCAACACTCTTTCGCCAATAGGTAACAGCATTATAAACATCAGGTAGGTTGTTATAGTCAAATATTTTTCTGTAACGACGACTGGTAGCAGTGACATTGTGGAAGTTCCGTGCGCCAGTACTGATCCACAGTGGCTTGTTACGATACAGTGTCCACCAATGATCAATTGGGCCGCTGACTATCATATCAGCTTCAAGTTTTACAGTTTCGTGAAAGGGACTAGCATGATACACTTGCCAGTCAGTACTCCAGCCGCCCGAGTTACCGTGTGGGAAAGGTCTAACATAATCAAACAGTGTATTTTGATAATCTTCTTTGTCAGTTACCAAACAAATTTTTGCATCAGCATGCCAGTGTTTGAGACTTTTTGCTAGTGTTTCCGCACAACTGATATAATCAACAGACTGTGATGTTCCGGCAACAATTAGGTAACCTTTATCTGCTTCATACATACAGTTTCTCCAGATAACTTTTACACATTATATGCAAATCGTGATTCCTAACACAAATACGCTTTTTGAGATTGTTAACAGTATAAGTGATCCACCAAGTGTTGTCAATCTGTTCAACTTCTAATTCAGTGTCTACATTGAGAAGTGGCCACGGAATTTCGCATTGATGTGGATGAGTGTTTCCGTTACACAGCAGCAGAGCAATGCTTAGTGCATAGTCATTGCGAAACTGGCGACTGTTGAATCCAAATAGGTTTGCGTAATGGGAGTAATTTTGTTCTACCATTTTCCATACTGCAAAAACATCTTGTGTAAACTGACTATGACGATCAAAAATAACAACAGTGGCCCACCACATGTGTGTATTTTTTGTACCAAATGTTTGCAATCTTGGTTCGAGCTGTAAACTTTGAACACTTCTGTGACATAAAAATGGCTGTGTACTTTCTAACATAGGCAACAGGTCTGCACTGTTAAGCATGTAGTCTGTGTCAACCAACAGTGTGCGATCATAGTGACTGAGATCAAGAGCCGCATTACGGCCAAAGTTAAACCATGTAGTTGCCGCATTGCGATCAGCGAAAAATCTTCGATTGGTATCTGGACCGCGTTCAACTATAACTTCTCTGTTGAAAACGTCACAGTCAACAGGGTTGTCAGTAACCAAGGTAACTGGAATATCTAGATATTTTTTTATTCGTGTAGCACATTCGACAGCAAGTTTGGTGTATTTTATTTCGCTGTCAAAAGCAAAGAGTAAAGCACCAGTGGTCATCTTTGTTTAGAAATTTCCTCATACTCAGCTTGCCAAGCATTCATTTGCTCTTGCCAACGCTGCATTGCTAACTGTTTAAGTTCAGGAGGGTTTACACTAACAGGAGTGTTGTAAAAATCTTCAAACACTGCTTGTGATTCGTTGCAACATTCACACAACACAATCAACTCTGGTGATGCTTTCCACATACCACCATTGTGTGCAAAAAGCATTTTGGCTTGATATGTTTCTCGCAACACCTGTCTTGCTTGTTGATGATCAAATCTTGTTTTTATATTTTGGCTGAGTTCATCTGTTTGCATAATTTTACTTAGCCATAAAAAAACCCTAGTTAATAAAAACTAGGGTTTGTTATTTTTATTAGTTAGTTGTTATTATGATAATGACCAGCTAGCACTGTTTTGTGTTGGCGTACCCCAAGTATCAGCTAAAGTACCTGAACTTGGATCACGAATCACTGTGGTCATTGTGAGTGTTCCGTCAATACTGTCTACGCCCGGTGTTGCAAGATCACTTAACGTTACAGCAAATGTAATAACGTTACCACTGATTGATGCGTCAATGTTGATAAAGTTTGTGGTATAGTTATAGGTTGTGCCGATCTGTTTGAAAATTGCAACAGCACTACCAGTTAGACTGTATGCACCAGTACCTGTTAGTAATATAGTAGGGGTACCTGCTCCACCAATCTTGGTTGTTCCTGTATAAGCTGTACTGGCAATGGTTTTGTTTTCTCCAGGTGAGCCTTGCCCTGTCAGAACAATTGTACCAGTGTTACTCAGCAAGTTTGTCCAAGATGTGTTCTGATCTGACGTTGTACCACCTGAACGACTGAAACTCATTCTAATCATGCCGCCAGCATTAAAAAAGTATCTTAACTGGTCAGCACTTGGAAATGTTATAGTTTTTGATGTTGTTGCACTTGATGTCCACGTACTGGTTGTTGTGGTTGCTGCAGAGGTGTCACTACCGCTGGCTGATGCATTGTTTTTTCCACTTTGAATTGCTGTGATATTTGCACTCAATGCGGCATAAGCTTCGATGGTGTTGCCTGCTGTTGGATTTGTAATTGTTGTAATTGAAGTGCCTTGGTGTGTAGCTGCACTTGAAATTCTTGTTAACAGTGTTGCCCACTGTGTTGCAGTAATTGTTGCTCCTTGACTAACTGCTGCAATAGTATTTGTCTGCCCGTAACCATCACCACCAGAACCTGTTCCCCAAATAGTATTCACGTCTGTTGCGAAGTTATTATAGTCTCCTTCGAGGATGGTTGATCCTGATGAATATGTCATTTCTTTATACTTTCCCTTTGTATTAGTAGGTTGTTTCCTACGCTACTATCGACGGCGTTCTGTTTAAGTAAAGAGCATATTGCTCAGGCGTCATCATTTGTATATAGTAGTTGGGTCATTCCTTTTATAAAGCTATTTAGCTGTTTACGCAATCTTAACAATTGCTTCTACACTGCCAAGACCGTCGTCTGTTTTGCTTTCTAAAGCTCTTCCAATCACATTGAATGCTGTTACTTCGTCTAAGTTTGCACTTCTTGCTATACCATTACCTGCGCTTACAAGTCTGTCACCTTTTGCTACAAATCCCATTACGCTTACAGGTACTCGTCCGGTCATTGCAATTGCTGGATGTGTTGCGTCTGTGCCGGCACCGCCGTTCATTAGATATGCTGGCTTGTCTGATACAACTCCAAACACACTGGAACTTAATTCGTCAATGCAAAGAGTAACTTCGTTTGCGCCGCCCAGTTCAACAACTGTGCCTGCTGAGTATTCAGCGTCTGCATGAAAACGTTCTGCCATATCAGCGTACATTGCTGATGTTGCGAGAGCATGTACTGTATTAAATGCCACACTAGCACTGCCAATGTTTCCAATTCCAGTAGTGTTGTTGTTTGTAATGTTACCAACTGAGGCAGTGCCCAGTCCAACTGACACATTACCAGCTGTAATGTTTCCTGTTGCCACTGCACTTGTGTTAATTGTTACAACTGCTGTCGCACCATCAATGGTTATAGCAGATGTTGTTACACCGCCATCGTTAACCTTGAACACCATGTCTCCGTCTTGAGTCTGGTTCTGGATACTTATTTCTGTGCCAGTGACACTTAATTTTCCATCGCTGTCAGCACCAAAAAGCAGGCCTGTGTCATTGAGTACACTCAGTGATCCAGTTGTTGATGTGCTTGCATCTGCTCTCATAAATGATGTGGAGTTTAGTGTATCGAGCGTATCAGCGTTTGTTGCGGTTCCGTTAAACACTGCGTTTGATACTGTAGTACTCATGTTCAAACCTGGACCAATAGTAGCAAATCCACTAAGTGCTGCTGCCGGAGTAAACGTAGCATCCTTACTGAAGATTGAAACAATGGTGTTGTTAACGTACATCAATACAACAACGTGATCGTTACCTGGTGCGCTATCTGTGATTGTATCAACAATAGCACCTGATGTTCCTTCGCCACTTGTAAACGCAGGACCAATGGTAACAAATGCTGCACCGCTATATACTTTTAGCTGATCGTTTGTGGTATCAAACCAAAGATCACCAGCAACATTGGAAGTTGGCTGACTTGTAGATGCAATTGCGCCTGAAATTGATTTAAACAGTGTGCCGTTGTAAACTTTGATAACGTTAGCGGTTTTATCATACCAAAGTTGACCTGTTAAAGGTGCACCTGGTGCGCTTGTGTTTGCAGCATTTTCAAGCAAACGTATGAAGTTCTCGCCTAAGAATTCACCATAGCCAGCATAGTTTTTACCTACTATGGTCTGACTCGAATCTGTGTTAATTGTACCATCTGCAACTACTGCAAAAATTGTACCATCTGTTAAATTAATGGTATATGCCATTTGTTTCTACTCCGTTTTCCAAGTGTATTTATATGTATATATTATACACATATTTATGTTGCGCTCAAATTTGTTAATGTTTGAATACGCACTGTGTAATCAATCTGGATCTGTCTGTTTAATGATTTTTGAACTGGATGGAAAATAACATGAGTAATCAATCTCAGGTCAGTTGCACTGCCATTCCAAGTTTTTAATCCTAGTTCATCGAACACATAGTCTCCATTAAAATCTGTTGAATTGTCAAAAGCCTGTTGTCCACTAGGCTCGCCGTAATCCAAAAGACAGCTAACTAAAATATCTGAATACACTTTACCTGTAGTATGTGTAACAGTTAAGTTGTTACGAGCAGTGTCAGTGTTTGCTGCACTGTTGTCGTCTACAACCTTTGAATATGTTGGGTTGTACAGGTTGGCGTTTTGCCCAGTAGTGTTGGGCGGCAAGTAAGTGATAACTCCTGTTGGGTCAACACTGCTACCGCCGTTGCCAAATGCCATCTCGTAAATTTGACCAATGTTTTTGTTTGCAAGACTGTTTGCCAGTGCTTCACTGATGTTCTCATAGTGGATAGCATTTCGCTTGTCTACAATAACTTCGCCACTGTTGGGGTCGAAGATTTTGATGTGTCCACTGATGGCAACCTGGCCATTTTCGTTGGGACGTTTTTGTTCTTGATCTTGTTTCACTATGGTCTCATCAATGTTGTTGTTTTCTAATTCCATGCTGTATTTACCTATCTAGTTACCCTTGGTCCTTAAGAAACAGTGCCGCAGGAGTTGTTTGTTCTTGCAACGCAATTCCGTTGCTTGCAGTGCTTGCACCTTGTGCATACATTACCTTGCCAGTGACTATACTAATATCAATTTCGCTGCCACTAGCCGGAGCAGTAACAAATGTAACTTCAACCTGGGTCGAGTCAACTTGTGTTATTGTATAGTCAGTGTTTGGTGTTTGTAATGTTCCGCCAACACTTACGCGAACTGATTCGTCAAGCTCGGTGCTATCAATTCCAGTAGGCACAACAATGTTACTGCCAATAAATGTTAATGTACTACCATCGCCGCTATTGGTACTATCAGTTGTGGTTACTTCTTGGTATTGTGTTGGTAACTGTTCACCAGGTCCGACGTCACTTGCTACTGTGCCAATTGCATGAACACTTGCACCAGTGCCCGCTGTGCCTCTACGCAATCCACTCACACTGTTGTTACTTGTATTGCGCACTCTGTATGTTACTCGTTCTGCACCTACCATAACCTGACCAAAAATGTTCGAAGCAAGATTTGGCTCACTAAGTTTTGATACATCTTTGAAGTAAAGGACATCGTCAGTTTGAGCAACTGCTTGTGCAAGTTCTGTGGTATTGCCGTTATTAAGTCTTAGTAGTTTTTGATTGCCTAGCATATCCTGGAAGATACGGAAGTTCAAACTGTCTGGAACTACATCCATTGTAAACATAGTAACTGCTAGTACATCAGCGGCACCAAGGATACTACCACTTACTGTAAGAATACTAAGTCCGTCAGTGCCTATGCTTAAATCAAATCCAGCGCCTGCAGAAATCTGATCGCCGTTCAGTGTCACTGATATACGTCCTGGATCTGTTATCAGTCTGCCCAGTGCAAAGTTGTTGGTATCAATGGTTGATCCAACAGTAAAATCAAATGGCCCGTCATCGTAATCGCTTTCGTCAAATGCAGTACCTGTGGTAACACCCTGAGTGGTTGGGCCAACAAATACTTTGGTCAATATATCTTGCTGTGCAGTATCATTGTATGTGTATACTGTAAATTCTGCAGCCGGGATAGCACCAACACGCAACAACAGATCACTGGTATTAACTATGGTATAATCAGCTTCAGTGGTAACTGCAATTTTGATATCAGCGCCAGTTGCAGGTAGTGCATCAGTATTGAACTCTACATAACGGTCGCTACTTCCATCCCATGTACTCAGTGTCCAGTCAACTTCTAGGGTCTTCTGCACATTGTCAACATACACCAATACATCATTGTCAGCAATCAATGACTGGTCTGTCTTGTCAGCAGTTGGAAGATAGTAAGGGCCAAGGCTTGATCCATCAGCAGTGTATTCAATTCCTGATGGTGGACGCAGTCTAAACCCGTTGCGTTCAACTTCCATGTTGGCAATGTTTGTGCCTTGTAAACTGTTTGTTAAAGGATACTGCGAACTGGATCCATCATATGCAAAGTATTGCGCTATTGGAGTGCTCCACGAATACTGTGTTGGCGTTGTTGCACCTAGTGCAACAAAGGTTACCCAATCAGTTACAAGTGGTTGTGTGGTAAAGGTTACCACAGTTGCAAAACTTCCGCTGGCCGCATAGGTATAGTCTGTGGTGATTTCACCATTGACGAACACAACCATTTCAACAATTTCACTGTAAGCAACAGTGATAATTTGTGTACTGTTTGATATAGTGTTTCCAACAAAACTTTCTTTGTATAGTTGTGATCCGCCGCCTATACCCCAAACTGTAAGAGACATTGTGTCACCAATTGATGCACCAGCGTTCACTGTGACTGTTTTGGCTACCCAGTTCACTGTGTAATTACTTGGTGAGATGTTTTGTGTTACTGTGTCATTAATAACATCAATGCCAACTGGATGAAGCATCAAAGCACTAAAGTTTATAACTGTGCCAATACCAGTGTATTCAACATTAATGGTTTTGATATCAAACCCATGTCCATTACTGTTCCAGTCACTGCCTGGGCGAGTATAAACTTTAAGGTCAAGTGTATCAAACTCGCTTCCAGGAATTAGTTCTTCTGGAGCATGCGAACTGTATGTGTCAATAAACCCGCCGCCTTCGACATTGATGTCAGTAGCTCTAATACCAAGATATGTGTCTGTAAATGCACTTTCATAGATAGCATCAAGAATACCCGGATCATATGTTGGCAATCCTTCTGGACCAAAGTCAAGGTTATCAAATGGATTGATATCAAAGTTGCCAACATCAAATCCTGTATTCTGATCAAAGTCTGGACCCTCAACTTGTACGCCAGGATAATCAATTCCTGTCATTACTTGTGCTAGTTCTCTACCTGGATCTCTTGGATCCGGAGTGTACAAACCTATTGTTCTGTCAGCACCGTCTAATGTGTTAGGATCAACTTTCGTGTAGTTGTCAGGATCAAACGCTGTACCACTTGTAAAGTTAGCAGTAACACTGTATACCTCTGGAAGAGTTACGTCAATTACACCAACTGTTGGGACTGGAAATCTAACCAGTTCTCCAGCAGTATATGCAGTACTAGCAGTCCAGTCTTTTACTTGACTGGTGTATGTGATTCTATCATACTTGATTGTGGTTGTAATGTCACGCACCAAGTTTGGAGTCAGAACGGCTACCGCAGTTGCTCCTGTTCCATTACCGCCTGTTATAGTAAGCGTTGGTGTAGTGGTGTACCCACTACCTGGGGTTACCACTGTGACTCCGACAACATTACCAGCAGTGTTAACTCGTGCTTCCATTACAGCTTGAGTGGTTGCATCACCGGTTACAACCACTTGTGGTGCAACAGTGTAGCCTGTGCCTCCGGCTATTACAGTTACACTGGCAACTATTAACTTATAATTGTTAATCCATTGACTGTATGGCCATGCTTGCCAAATTGGTGCAGTACTTGGGAAACTGCTTAATGAGCTTGGCTCCTCAATGTTTTCATCTAGTATAGGACTCACAAACCGCTGTCTTAGTTCGTCATAGTACGCCGGCAAGTCAAAGTCTGTTTCGTTACCTAGGTATGTGTCTTCGCCTTCATATCTTAGATTAAACTCGCGCACCTGCACATGATATGGCTTAACTTCATTGATATATTCACTAACAAAGTCTTGATTATCACGCCTAAATATTGGATACTCAATCAAATCACGGATTTTGTGGTTAACATCAATCAATGATGTTTTAAACAACCAATCCGGAGCTGCTTGTTCACTCATAATAAATTCAAATGTTTGTATAAGCAATTCGTTGCGATAGATCAATAAATCAGTTGTAAAGATTTCTTGATTGAGTGCTTTGAGAATCTGACGTGTTTCTGTAGTAGGTGCCTGATCAAAACGTTGTGCATCAAATACTTCCGTGTCAAATCCAAAACGTCCTATTGTGTAATTCCATATAGTCTCGTCAATAGCAAATGTGCCATCTTCTAACCAAACTCTAATCCATTCAGCTGATGCTGCATTGTACTGATAGATTTCAACTTTTCCAAAACTATTAGTTTGAACTTTTGCATACTCGCCATTGCTTACATTCTGCAATGCCAGTAAATCGCTGTATAGTGCTACTTCAACTTCGGGCTTGTCTGACAGATTGTATCTGGTTACACCATCAATGGTAAGTCCTGCCCAATCAACATAATTCCAATAAAGTTTTGTATCATAGTTTTGTACTCTTGATAGGAGCAGTATTTTTCCTGCTTGTACAGTATAAATTGTCCACAGTCCTTCATTGGTGCTGTCGCTTTGTACAAGGTAATTGTATCCAACTGGGACTAAACGCAAGTCTTGATAGGTTAGTTCGGCATAGGTTGCGACTCGTTTATCCCAGGTTCCGCTTGCACTTGTTGGCTCGGGTTCTTCACTGTTTAGCAGTTTAAATGTTTTGCTTTCTGCTGTTGGGAACAGTGCTACGATTTTATTTGCACGAGTTAAGTAGTTTTCAAGTGCAAGGAACCTATTCACAAATAAACTTTGCCTTGGACGGAAACTTACGCCATATCTGTCAGCAACACCCAGTGTTTCATCTGGTACCAGGTTGCCTAGTGTATCTTCACCGCAGAAACTGTCAAGGAACTTTCTATAAAGTCCAGCGCCAAGGAAGCTCTTGCTGTCGTCAACAGTGATAAGATCATATTCAGCATGCACATTATCAGTGTTGGCAATTTTATCAAATTCAACATGTAAAATTGTATCAGTGGCACTGATTAAATCTCTACAGTTGTAGAGAGCTAATGTGTTTTGTGCAATAGCCGCAATATAGGTAATGCCGCTACTACGAGGATTTGCAATATACTGCTCAATTGCACTTGAGCTCAATGTTTTACCTACCGGAACTGCTACATTGCCTTTTACCCAATAATAGTAATAGGTAATAAATGTGCCAGCACTATCAAGCGCACTGCTTACAGTGTAGCTTGTGGTATTGTACACTGTTCCATTGCCTGCGTATTGTGCAGGAGGTACTGTATTTTGTGTCCATTCATATACATCTACACTTGATCCATCAAAAAGCTGTCCCCAACGTCTTGCTTTGTATTCAATGGTGTCTTGATGATAATCAATAAACCTCACAGTTGACAAATCCCACCAAAACTCACCTAAGTAAGTGGAATTCCACTGTGTTCCATAGTTGTTGACTGGCCCAGTGTTATACGCTGCAGGATCAATACTGCCAATGTAATTGATGTTTGCTCGAGCTACTCCAAGTATTTTACCTTGTAGTGGATCAACAAAGTCAAGATAGTTAGTTACGTTGTTACTGATTTTATTGTATGTAAACACACTGTTAAGCAATGCTGCATCAACAATTGGTTGTTGATTGTAAATTGCCTTCCAAGCAGGATCTCTGTTTGCGTTTGTGAGTTGACTAACACGACCAAAGTCGCCTGTGCTATCACCAAGGTCATCATTAGGTGCACCCACTAACAAGATACCGTCACTGTAGTTAACGGCTGTTCCAAACCTGTCAAGACTGGCAATGCTGGTATCATATACCTGCTGGCCAAACACAAACTTACCGGTATTTGTTGCACTTGCATTTGCGGCAAGCAAGAAATCATATGTGTAAACAACACCAGATTCAGCAAGCGGGTCAAGGAAGTTTTGACTCCTGCTGTCAAAATAGGTGGTACTGCTATCAAATGTGGTTGGTAAAAATGCTGTTGCATCTGGCGACCCAACAACCAGTGTTGTTGCTGTGTTGTCAATGTTTACGCTAGTACCAAAGTGCCCAAATGCATACACAATTGGCGGCGCAACTGTTTGTGCATATATAATCGGAGTAAGGCCAAGATCAGCAAATGCGCCAGGTGTGCTACCAGGTCCTGGTAACACTTGCAATTTAATAAATTCTTCTCCAGCAACAACATTTTCTAGAGTAAGTTGTAATTTTCCACTCACTTCAGTTGCAACAACGTTTGGAATATTAGCAGTTGTAATATCAGTAACAAGACTGGCAACTGTAGTACCTGTCAGTGTTACATAGTAGTTGTTGATTCTAATACTGTCGCCAATTGTAAGCAAAGGATTTGCAGTATTGCCTGTGATTGTGCCGTACAGTCTTGCTTGGTTCATCCAGCGTTCAACTGATCCGCCTTCTGGAATAATTGCACTGTCGTTTGGCATGCCCAAGTACATACTGCAATTTGTAGAACATTGATCAACTGCACTAGCAAAGTTATAACCTGTGCCTGGAGTAGGTGACTGAATAGTTTGCATCAAGCGGAATGTATTTGTTTCAATTTCAATGATATCACCAACTTGCAGTACAATCGGGTTGGCAGTTGTACCAATTGTTATAGCACTGCCAACAACACTGTACTGTGAGTTATTTGCATTGCCTGGTGCTATCAAGTAAGTGCCATTCAGTATAACACCGGGTGTTCCAACTGGCGCATCAGCAACAGTATAAGTTACAATAGTCGCATCAGTAACCTGGAAACGTTGGACACTTCTATCAAAAATGTGTGCTGTCCCAGCAAGTGTGCTTGTGCCAACTGTGTCGTTTGGCGCACCAACAAGAATTTGTCTGCCGTCTGTTGTTGTTGCAAGACTGTTGCCAAATCTGCCTGCGCCAATAACACTAGCAGGTGCCGAGATAGTTGAAACAAAGTCCCAATGTGTTTGCGCATTAATAAGAATTTCCGTACCAGTTGCTGGCGCACTTACAAAGGTAATATTAGGAGAACTAAACGTGTAATCATATGTTGGACGCTGCAATACATCGTTCACATACAATGCAAAGCTGTACTCGTCAGTTGCAGTAAACACGCTACCAATGTCATATACCGTTGTCACGTTATTACCAACAAATTGTTTGCTTTGCAATCTAATAATTCTAATAGTATCACCATTGTTTGGTGCTGTTACAAACTGCACTGTCTGTAGGCCGCCGCTTTCTACCAGTGACCAATCAGAACCAGCAACAGTTGCAAGGTTGTTCTTGGTAACACCAAGTTGTGTTTGTGCTGTTACTAGGTTATTGTCGACCACAATAGTCGGTTCAATTACAAACGTTTTTGTAGTTCCGTCGCCAACAAAATCTAATCGTTGTGTTTGTACGTCTTCTCTGGTATACGCATACACTTTGTTATCAGCTGGTTCAGAAATATACATCCAGCGTTCGTCATTGCTGACTGCAACAGCATAGCCAAACTCGTATGCAATATTTTGTCCAATGAATAGTTGTGTTTGCCTATAGGTGCCGTTGTCACCATTTCTGTTTATTGCTACGGCATAGCCTTTGCTGCTATTTGATACTGGTGCGCCTGCAACTGCCCAATCATATTGTCCTGATGCCAAGCTGGACCCAAATCCACTAAAGCCAGTTGCTCCTGGTTTAACAATACTTGTTTCGACATAGTTGCCATCTGCTTTATTGTAAGTGTACACTCCACCTGCGCCACTGTTATGCCCTGGAGCGCCAACTAGTGCTCCTTGATTGCGCAATCCTTGGGCAATGGTTGTACCAAAAAGATCGTTGATCACTGGCGTAGCGGCCGAAAGTTCTGTTGGTGTAGCAAACGGATTAATTTTTTCTAACACAGCCCAGTTATCGGTGCCGTCATTGTCTACCCATACCTGATTGCCGGCACTGATTACTGTTGCAAAACTTAGATTACCAACATCACTTGCTTGTGCAACTCGCACACTTTCAAGTTTGAAACAAACACCGTCACCTGTTAGTGAAGTTGTGTCGCCTGCTAGTGCAAGTGAAACATTTATTTGTTTTAGTCCTGGCACGCCGTCAACAATATATGCACCGTCAACCCCGTCGTTAAAATACTTTATCACAATCCTGTCATTAACCAACAATCCGTGGTTTACATCAAACGAGATTGTGCATGTTCCGTTTAAGTTATCAAATACACTGACCACACTAGCACTAACCAAGTTAGTTCTGTAAATATTCCAGTCATAGCTGTTAGCTTTGGCTACCCAAATATTGGTTCCAACATCAATGGTTTCAAGATTGTTGATAACAGCGGTTAGATCATTGTAGTCAAAAACTTTTATATCAACATCATCGTAGTTTACATAACCAGCAGTCGGTAAGCCAAGATCTTCTGGTGTTTGTGTTACTGTTGGCAAGATGTTTTTATTGGTAATCTTATAGCTTTCTTTCCAGATATTGTCAACCAACACTGTTTGATTTGCTGGATTGACTTCACCAGGGTCAATTACTGCAATTGTACTTGGATTACTTAATAATTTGCTTTCATCTAGGCGCAGTTCAAAATAACTTCTGTTTGCATTTGCACCATAGATACCGCGTTGTATTGCCCAGTTCTCGAAGATCTCATATTCTGCCTCTTCTTTTCCAAGATTTGCACTAGTAAAGATTTCTGCAGCAGTAATAGTGCCTTTGGTTCCCAAGAACTGTCTGTACAATCCAACTTGACTGATGTCATCTAAGTTTAAGTTTTGCATATACTGTCTTGGGCGGAAGCCAATAAGTCCAAAACCCAGTAAGTCAGCATCTTGTTCTAAGTTTGCAGTGTTTGCATCATAGTTGTTTCGTATGCTATCTGCTTTGGTTGCAAGGTTGGGCAGCAATCCTGTTTGGATTCTTTCATAGTCGCTTCTAATCCAATCAGCAAACACAAATGTTTCACCGGGCGGCAACAGTCTGGTTGCACTCCAGTATGCGTTTTTGTATTCAACAATCTGCCCTTTGGTGTATGCTACGTTCGGCACCCACTCTTCGATGTTGTCTTGGTTGAGAATAAATCCTTGTGCATCCAGTGTACCATTCCAGTCAAAGACTGTGTAGCCGTTTATCAACAGTCGTGCTTGACGAGCGGCTGTCTTTGGTTCATAAATCAAATCATTGAAGATACTGGTATTATCAAACACAATAATGTGTTCGTAACTGGTAAATCTTGCATTTAGGAAACTAAATGTTTGATTGTCAAGCGCAACCAATTTCAATTCATTTCCTAGTCTTTCAACAGCAAAGTCTTTGTTCTCCATTGGCCCAAAGTTTTGATTGAGCATAACATCGTTGATGTTTTCTTCGCCTAATCCTTCAACTACGCTGAATGGTTGACTAAGTGTTATCTGGTTGGCGCCAGGGTTAAGATTGATTAAACTACCGGATGTCCAGCTCTGCCCGACCCAATATAAAAACTCTTGAGCCATTTGTCCCCAGTTCAGTATAATTCCATTTTCAGTATTGTCAAATGTCATGCCCTGACTGGTTAGATATGCACCGTAACTGTTTAAGAAGTCAACTACTGCACTGGTTGTGGTAAATTCATATCCATAAGGAATCTGAACTACAGTTTTGCTGTAATCATTTGCAACTCTTACTGTTTGCCCGCTAACTGTGATTGTGCTAAAGTTACCATTGGTTAGGCTTTTAAGTATTTCAAAGTAAGGACGATCTTGCGAGTACCCACTTACACTATAACCAGTTGCTGTGCGTTGCACAACTACGCTACTCCAAGTTAGATTGTTGAATACAGGATTCTTATACAAGAACAATTGATAGCTTTCATCAGGCAAAAGCAAGCTGCTGTTAAGACTGTTTGGCGATGACTTCTCAGAGAAGATTTTCAAATAGTTTTGATCGCTAAATGCGCCCATTCTATAACATAGTCTTATGTCCATGTTTGACAATCTGGTTTCAAGCAAGTCAGTGCTGTCTAGCCCTGTAACTCTATTGTAATCAACAATCCAGTTTATATAACTGTTCTTGATTACGCCGTTGCCGTAGATGTCGATCACTGATGGATCAATACGGAATCTGTTGTTGTACAGGTACTGATTGAATTCTGTATTGTATTTCCATAAGTCTCTGTCAGCAAACAGTGAGAAGTAACTTGCAGGTCTTGTTAATGCCAATAACTCTTGGATAGCAAACGGATAGTAGCTGCTACGTCTCCACACAGTTTCTACAGGGCTCATGTCTCCAGCAGTCCAAGATTTCTTGAAACTGCCTTGATCATAACTGCCTACAATTGTGTTAATTGGTGGTAACAGATTGCCTTGACTATCAGTTGGAATACACTGCAACAACTGCGGACGTACATAGTCTGGACGAACATAAGGTGCAATTGGATCTGCAACAAGGCCTGCAGCCATATCGTTCCACAATACCAAGTTGCCTGAAGTATACGGAGCTGGACCATACTGCGTGTTCCACCAAGTTGGTCTTTCAGTTAGTCCTACCATTTCCCAGGGACGAGTATGCGGCGAATCTGTGTCGTACAATTGGAAGTAGATTGCTCGCCACCCACCTAACAGTGGAGCACCAGACAATCTGTTCTCGCTTTGACTGTAATTCCATGTAAAGGCATCGTCAACAACGTAAGTTTGATCTTTGTACGGCAAGCGCACTGCGCCGTCCCAGGTTAAGAAACTTCTGTTCAATATGTCATTGACTTCTGTTAAACTATAATCAGTTGTGCGGAATTGGCCTGGAATTACATCAACACTGCTAATTGGCGGAGTATATCTTTCAGCTGCACCAATTTTGATATTGTTGTATATTCGCTTTTCAAATTCCAGTAACACTGCATTTCTATAATCGCCATCTTCATATGCAACAGTTAAACTACCATCGTGTCCTTGAATAACCTGCTGTGGGTCAACATATGTGTTATCCAGGAATTGTTGCGGCAAGTAAATTTGGTACAATCCCATACTGCTTGGTGTCTGCGGAACATAACTGCCGGCTGTTGATTGGTATTCACGGATGGTGATAATATCATCAATTGCCAGTGTAACTTCATTGGTATTGATTGTAACTCTTGGCCCATCAGCAGCAACAGTGTACTCATGCCCATCACCGGACAATATAGTTTGTACACCTGTACTCTTTGGTGTGTGATATACCAATATACCAGCATAGTTGGCATTGAACATATCATAACTGTAAAGTGTGTCAAAAACATTTGTTGTAATTGGTGTTACAGTATACGCAGTTGTCTCAAACGTGTTGCCTGATGGAATAGTATCTGTGTAATAGAATGGAGAAAATTGATTTTTTCCTTGGTTGAGAGCAAATAATGCTGCATCCAATATTTCAGCAGTGCTTTTGCCTTCCCAGTCGTTTCTTGCTACATAATCAAGAATCTGCTCTTTGATTTTGTTATACTCATTGGCATTAAATCTGGCTGCACGGAAGAAATCAAACTGTCTATCTGATATAAACGGAGTTGTCATTGTTAGTGGTGCGCTTTGTTGTAATATTAGTTCACCGTAAGGAACAACATTGCCAAGGTCACGCACATTGTTTGCACCATTTATTTCGCCATCAAGATCTTCTAAATTTTCACAGATGCTGCCGTAGTGATTGCGCACTGTACCTAATGTGATGTTAGTGGTATTTTCATTCATGGCATTTGATTGCAGGTTATCAGGAATAGTATAAAATGCCACACTGCTTGCTTGGTCACTGATTGCTTGTACTTCAATTGAACTGCCAATTGGAGCTGTTGTACTATCTACAGCAAAGGTAATTTCAGTAACACCGTTGCTGTTAGTAGCATAGCCGTAATATTCAGGAAGAACAAAAGCGCCGTTAACAAAGACTTTAACCGGAATCAATGATGTATCAGAAATAACTGGTACGTCTAATTCAAGCGGAAGACCGTTATAAACAAAAGAGAAACTTTGTCGTTGCACATACGTGGAGAAACTGGTTTGCCATCCAAGTAATTTATCAAAGGTTGTTATAGTATTATACTGTCTAATCACGCCTGTGTCAATCTTTGTTGTTACACTAACTGTTCCGTTAACGTATACAAATGTATCCACATAGAGATTGTTATCAAACAATATGTCGCCAACATTGGCAATAGTTTGATACTTGAGAGGCTGATCAATGATTGAATCTGTAGCTCCAGTACCAATGGCATAGCTAAAAATCTTGGTACCAATAAATGTGGTACTTGGGTACACTGTGTTGTCACCAAAACTGTATCCACTGCTATCGTACACATCAAAGAGTGGGGGCTGATTTACGCTGCTTTTTTGCTGTGCTGAAACCCAGGTCGATCCGTCAAACCAATAACTCAATCCTTGCAACGTTTCGCCAGATGTTACCACTGTTACACTGTTTGTCGCAACATCTGGTGTTGTTAAACTTGCTGGTTGCAAATCAATTACTGGTTCGCTACTGTCGTCAAACTGTACAAATTTTACAGCATAGATTTTGTTTCTAACTTCTGGATCTGCGTCTTGAGCAAAAATTACTCTTGAGCCATCAATAAAACTGTATCCATCAACACTGTAACCAATAGTGCCGTTGATATTAGAAAACGCATCAGTTTCATTGAAGTCAATGATATTAACACTGTTAACAGCTTGTGTACCATAATCAAACAGCTTTAGATTTTTTCTAAATTCAAGTATCGGTCTTTTGCCGCGGTTGTCATTGTTGATTTCAAGTGCAACGTTGTTGTAGTTTGCAGTAGCAGTAAGTGTATCAATATGGAACCATCTGTTACTGCGGCTCCAGGCGTTTTGATCAATGCTAGCTCTACTAATGGTCATATAATCGGGTGTAGTTGGAGCATTTAGTGTGCTGTCAAAGTTGCCTTCGTCCCAACCTGTGCTGTCAAAAGGCACACTGGCACTAGCGGTATATGTTTCGGGTGTAATAAAGTTTGTAACCAATAGCAGTTCAATTGAGCCGCCGACACCTTCAACATAGTATTCATTGCCTGCATAACTATCTGGTGTTGTTGCTCCAATAAATCTCACTTTCAGTCCGCTTGTAAACACCACCCCATTGGGAGAAGTATAATTTTTATGTCCAAGGATATCAGCAATTATAATACTGGCATCACTTGGCTGATCAACAAGACGTATCACACCAAAGTTAGTTTCGTCACTTTGGTCTTGGTAATATAGTATATCAAGATTGGCAGTAATAAGAGGCTGACGCTCGAATGTGCCTTCTGCATTTTTATAAAATGTAACACCTGCATAATCAGTGCCGTATTCGATTAGTGTTTCTGAAAGATTGGCAATATCTTGTACTTTTGTTAGTTCCATAAATGGACGGGCAGGGTCAGCATAGTTAAAGTTAATTCGCCACTGCACATATCTTTCTGCATCAGTTACCAGTGGAGTTCCGCTGTCAAAACCTTCATCAAATCCGCCTGCTTCGTCAATTGGAGTTTCTATAACCCAACCTAGCTCAGTGTCAGTGGTAAAAATCAGTGTTCTGTTTTGCAAATCAGTAATGCCATCAATACCACCATTGTCAGCTAAGAAAGTGTCAACGTATTGATTATTAATCTGATTAAACTGTAATGTATCTTCGACTAAATCAGTTGATCCAATATCAGCAAGTGTAAAGAAGAAATTCTGTGCTGTTGCAGCTGGTATCTTAAATGTCACTGTGCCAACATCATCGCCGTTGTTCTCGACACCAAGTACGTCACGTGAACTCTGATTTGGTTGTTGCGGCAAGACTCCACTTGTGCCCGGAACACTTTGAATCCAAAAGTTTTGTCCAAGATTGTTTACATTGAAAGTGTATTCGCCCTGTCGACTGAGCGTGATTGTAGGCAATGTTCCTGCTTCTCCGGAGAATGTGTATCCATCTACTGTATCTACAACATCAAAATCGTCAGTGATTGGAATAGGATTTGCAAATACATCAACTGAGTTTGGTCCTTCGGGTACCCAATAGTACTGTCCAAAGTTAACAAACTTGTCAAAGTCTATCATTGGATCCCATGAATAGTGCTCACTGTCAAACAACCTGTCATGACGTGTTACGTTTGCACCTTGTAATTCTAAACTGTCAATGATTCCTGGGTAGGTAATTGCATTGCTTACAGTACTGGTATTTGGTTTAAGTTGAACAACACCAGGCTCAAGCTGATAGTTGGTTCTATTTTCAGTTGCTTCAAGCACATAGTTGTCATTGGGATTAACTCCTTGTCCAACTTTACGTCCAATATAACCTTCAGTGGGTTTTAGTGTTGGATTCTGTGTAAGCTGGTCAAGTGTACTCCGCAACAACTGTTTGTTGGTAGCAGTTTGAAAGATTTCAGGAAGAAAATCTTCAGAACGAATTCTATTGGCCATCGTTTATACTACTCCGCTGTTTGTTGCAGTTCGCAATTGACTGCTGGTAAGTGCGTCAATAACTTCAACGTCGTTGACTGTTGCGGCATTAACAAAAATTTCATTTGCCTGACTGCGTATTTCATATAAATCTCCAAAAGATTTTAGCGGATCGGTTGGCACAAGAACCACTGTGCTAATAATGGTGCCCAGTTTATCGTGCAAGTAGGCACTGAGTTCTGAGAAGAAGAAAGTATCTCCAAAGTCCCAATTTTCAATAGTAAAGTATTGATTCATTGCATTTACCACTTGACTTTTAATTTCACTTACACTAACTGTGCTGTTTGGATTTTTAACACATTTAATTGTTGCTCTAAGCTCAGTTGCAGATTTGGTTCCAAACAATGGTTTGAATGTAACACTGTTAAGAATGATGTTATCTGAAATCATTTTGTACTGATTTAGTGTGCTATAACTTGCAGTGAGTTCATCAATTGTTGGTTGTGCTGGTTCTGCTACAGTACCGGTGCTGTCTTTGACATAGTTCTGATATGCTGTATAGTATGCACTGGTAACAAGATAAATGTCAATGATATTGGTTGTGCCTGGATCAATGCGGCGACTCAACGGAGCATTGTGACGATACTGGAAGTATAAGTCTTGACGACCTGTATACGTTTCGTAACCAGTTACTTCGGCAATAGTTCTCACTCCCTCAAAGGACACTGTTAACTTGTAAAACTTCTTATCAGTGTATGCATAAAAGATTTGATCATTTGGGTATTCACTTTTAACCAGTTCAATGTCTGCTTTTGTTGCAAAGCTGCCAATGACTACGCTGCTTGCAAGTGGCAAGTATCTTTCAAGATTGTCAAAGTCTGTGGTCCTTTGCAGATACACACGTTTGTTATTTGGATTAACTGTTGGATCAACCAGTGTTTCAAAGTAATCTGGATTGTCTGGCACGCCGTCGTTGTCTGAATCTTTGTATGAAATCCTTACACGGAAGTCATCTACAAATCCGTCAGTTTCAACAGGCTGTCCAATGATATCCAATATTTCATCGCTGTTCAATGTTGAGCTTGAATCTGGCAAACTGTTTGTTTTCAGGACGTTGATAAAGTCATTGATAACTGTTCCTGTTTTTGGATCGTAAACTTTTTGTGTACCATCGTAAAAGAAACGTGTTTCCAGTACACTTGCCCAGTAACGCTCAAGACTTCTTGCATTCACAGTATAAGTTGCGCCATCTGTTTCAAATGCTATCAGCCATGAATTATCAAGTCCTGTGCCACTTGTGCTTTGTGCATTTGCAAGACTGAAAGTGGTTGCTGGATTTAAATTGGTTGATGTAATCACATACCAAGTTTCTGTGAGATTATTGTACCCAAGTCCAAATTCTCTATAAAGCTCAATTTGTTCTCGAATGGTTGTTTCAATCGAAGTTGGCAAATCAGTAATAAAGTTTACAACTACCTGGGTTGGAATTGCTCCAGTTGGAATAAAGTTGTTTAATGTTACAGGGCCTGTTCCGTCAGCATTGTTACCAACACCAAAGTTTGTTCCGTCAAGTTCCAGTGCAGTAACAGTTGCCCAGATTACTGTTTTATCGCCGGGCAGTGTTGGTGAACCAGTTTTTAATCTGTTAAACTTGTCAAAATACTGCCCAGCCGGTGGAGTGAATTTGACCAAGCCGCCTTGTGCAATATATTTTTTGTTATCACTTGTTTGCGGACCTACTGGCGCAGGTGCTTGTGAAGCTACAAAGCGGAAGTAACCAGTTGTTTCATTTGTGCTAGTGGTGCTCTGTACCCAGTCTAAGTTTAGTATTGCCAAGTCAGGGCGGATAAAGTTTTGATAATAAAACTCCTGCATGCCACGGCCGCTCAATAACGGCTCAACTTGATTTACAATTATATCAGAAATGTCATTTTGATCAATAAAGGTAAATGTGAAACTTGGAACTTCGGTATTTTCAAAAATCAATCCATCGCTGGCAAATACATTTGTACTAGAGTACTTGCCTGTGATATCAACCAAATCCAAATAACGACTTGTGCCAATTGAACTTCGGTTAATTGCTTTTGATTTGATAATTGTGCTGTACAATGTGTATGGGAAGTTGTTGTAGTCTTCACCATTGACCATGCGATTCTGTGTGTAGTATCTTGCAGGCGCACGTTGTTTAATTGCATCAATGTTTTCTCTGTTGGTTGCATTACTGATAGGTTGTGTAAGCGCACAATTTAGTGTTAGTGTTTCATTGCGTCCGGTTCTACTAACATAAGCAATAGCAATGGTAACGTTTTGTAACTCATCAGTGTCAATGATATAGTTTAGGCCATTCGAACTTCTGACATAGGTTCTAAATGTGCCGACTGGAATACTACTGAACACACCATCACCAAAGTTAAGATTGATTTGGTCGTTTGTTCTTGACGTAATAGCAAAGTATTTGCGCTCTTCAGGAGCAAGTTGCTCAACTGCACCGGCGTAGATATTGTCCACATAAGTCCATTCAGTTTCAACGTTGCCCTCACTGTCAAGTTGATATAACCAAGTATCTTCGTTGTTGATACCTTCGATGTTTACGTTGACAACTCTGTTTGAAATACGCTCGCCTAAATTGAATGTTGAGTCCTGCAAACTTCCTTGTTTGAACAAGAAGAAAAAGCCTGTGTTGGCACTGGCGTATCCTTGTTTGTCATTTCTATAAAGAACATTGAATGCACCGTTTGGACGGGGTGCTGGTTCGTATATAAAAGTTTTGTTTTGTGATGTTGCACTCACTGCTTCAAACACCATGTTAGTGCCATTCACTGTGCCATTAAACGGTACCACTGGCAAGAACCCTTGCACCAAGTTCAATGTGTACTCGTCTGTTTGTACACCAAGAATGGTTTGACTATTTCCTGGGCTCCCAAATCGCTGTGCGCCACCTAATGCAGAATTGATAATAACTGTAAACTGTTCGAGCCAGTTTGCATTGGTTGTATCATTCCAGTTAACTGTGACATTGGAAAGATTAACACCAGTAAAGTCCACAAGGTTTTCAGTTGTGGTTACACTTTGAACTTTGATGTATCCTTGTGCGGCTGTGTTACGTTTTGGAGTGTAGCTTACTAGCTCAGCAAGGCGTGTGACACTGTCGCGTCTTTCGGCAGTGTCAATGAAGTTTTCTCTGGTGTTAAGATCGTTTCTGAAACTGGCTGCTTGGCCCATAAAAGCCATAACGTCAAGTAGAGCAATAAACTCTGAACTCTCAATGTAATCGTTGAAGCTTTCAGGATAGTATAAACGAATGTAATCAATAAAGCTCTTGCGAAGTGTCTCAAAGTCATAGCTTTGAAAGTCGGCCTCACGATATGTTTGGTAGATACGCTTCCAATCTTCTACGCCGAATATACTGGTTTGTCTAGTTGTTTTTGCCATGTGTTTCTATCCTTGGCAAGTATTTATGATATTAATAAACTGGGTAGTTTATACTAAACGTCTGAGAACGCAGCTCGTTGTGTTTGATTGTCAAAGAACACTGTTAGCAGTTCAGCATTTTGTCCACTAACAGTATCTACTTCTAGTTCAATCAATATACCGTTTTCTTGTGCAAAAACATTGATATCGCTAATGCTGATACGAGGATCTTGTGCAACCACACGCTGTAGCTCTTGGTTTATCTGTTGTGCTGTTGCGGCATTTTGTGGTTCGTAGATCAAGTTCCACATTGCAGTTCCAACTTCAGGACGACCTGGCATTTCGCCTTGGCGAATGTTCAGTGCATTCAGCAGGTCGCGTTTGATCAATTCAAAGTCAGTGACTGTGTATGATTTGTATCTGTCTATTGTGCTATATCCGATAAAAGTTGGCATACTGTATTTACCGCCTTAGAATATCTGGCACCTTGGCGGATGCTACTACACTTTTAACTGCACTATCAACAATGCCTCGTACGCTGGTGCCAGTTGCACTAGTACCAGTTCCAAATCCTTGTATCTCGTTGCTAAGTTTTTGTTGCGTTAAATCAACTGCATACTGCCCGCCTCTAACAAGAGCATCCATATCAAGTTTTGTAATTGGTGAGCTATCAACGCCTGCTAGTGTCTTGCCCAGTATAGCACTACCGTCAGTCCATTTTTTCACTGCCGTGACTCCAAACTTGCTTGCACCACTGACCAATCCTGCAAGAGATGATTCATCCTCTAGTCCTGTTACTAACCCTGCATTTTGAAATGAAGTTAATCCTTTATTAAACAAATCAGTTTTTGCTGAGTCTTGTATGGATTCGTTGCCAAGAAAATCAGTTAAATTACTGATACCTTGATTACCGCTCCAAACACTTGGACTTCCTAGCACTGTGCTAATACTAGCAGTGGCATCTTTTAGGAAGAAATCAGCAGTACCGGGTTTCAAGTACCCAGCAGTTTCAAGTTCCTCTGCGCTAAAACCAAACTTGCCAACACCAATAGTATTTGATATGTCTGAGAATGATTGCGGTACCATCTTGCTGGACTGTGCTAACATACCTGTGACTTTTTCTGATGTTATCTTACCCACTGATGTTGTAGCATCAGCTTGTGATTCATAATCACCAGCAGTTATTTTTTCTACTTCTGTGCCTTCTGCATTTACAATTGCCTCTGCTGTTTTTTCATCCAGTGGCACACTTTCAGAGGTGCTTACCAAACTGGTTGTGAGATTAACGCCTGCACCTCTTGAAGCAAATGGTTCGTGAGTTGGCGCTCTTGTGACAATTGTTTCAATTGCACTGGGCTCTGGTACCCATCCAACATCTTGTTCAAATTTAGTATCAGGTAAACGGTTTTTTGGAATTGGTTGGGCTTTGGGCACAGGTGAGGCTGCTCCTGAATTCAATTTGATACATCCTGCTTCTAGCGTAAGTCCGCTTCCTGCTCCCCAGCCTCCGCTGTTGCTATCCAAATTGAGAGCACCGTCACTTTTTAATCCTACTAGATTTCTGCTATATGCTAATAAACTGTTTGTTCCTGTTAGACTGAGTGATCCTGTTTCCAAACTCATTGCCGCTTTGGCATGCATGTTGATAAAGCCATTTTCAGCATTCAAGTTTATGCTTCTATCTGCATGCATGTTTATTTCGCCGGCACTTCTTATGTTCACACTGTTTGATGCGTACAGATCAATGGTACCTTCTTCACCTAGCTCAACCCAACTTTGTCCATTAGCATGCATTATGTGGAGAGTCTTGCCAGTGTCGTTCATCATAATTTGATGACCACTTGCAGTGCGTATTCTAACCAGTTGATCTTCGCCAGTGAGATCACCGTCATCCATTACAATGCTATGACCGCCTCTGCGTGAAATAATTTCAACTTCGTTTGGTTGTAGTGTGCTAGCATTGACCTTTGCTGCAAATTGTTCATCAGTGAGTCCTCCGGAGTATACTGGGCGTCCTGGACTGCTCCAACCTTGCACAGTGCTAGGAGATTCTCTCTGACTGTTTGATGTAATTGGTCCAAGCAACGGTTCTGCAATAACTCCTTGCGAGAGCATTTGTCCAGCAAGTACACTGTGTACTGGTTTTGCTTCGTCAAAGAATCTTGGATTCTCACTGATTGCTTTATTACTGTTATTGATTTCAGTAACTGGCAACTTGCTCTTGCCACTGAAATAAGGAGAGTTTGTATCATCAACATATTTTTCACTTGCGCCAATTGCTGGCATCATGTGATTGATACCTGGCTCAATAGGGCCACCAATATAGTAACCTTGATTTGGATCACCATTGGCAAAGAAACAGATAACCTTGGTTCCCAAGTCAGGTGATATTCCCCAAAACCCATAACTCTGTTGGTTGCCAATAAATGAACCAGGGCCGGTAGGCTGTGGTGCGCTTTGTTGTGTAGCTCCGTACATAGGAGAGATATAGCTCACTGTGCGCCAAAGACTTTTTACATTTTTATCTGGACCTGCAAGGTATTCAATATAAACTTGCAATCTTCCACTGCGTGTAGGATCAACATTGTTAACAACTTCCCCAATGAACGGACCAGTTTCGGCTGGGATGCCGCCTTTGTCAGTTTTATAAGCCCTTGGCGTGCCTACACTTCTTTGATAATTCTCTGCCATTTATCTATCCTTGTGCTATATCACATTTGTTAAGTCGGTTGGAAATCCAGCATCATCACTCACTACTGTGCTACCGGGTTTGGGTGGCACTTGCGGTGCTGAATTGTTTTGTGCCTGCAACAATCTTGCCTGGGCAGCTGATTCTGCAGGGGTCAACGTGCGCACACCCATCAACATATCTTCAGCTCTCTTTTGTGCTTTTTCTATCTCTGCCAGTGCAAGTGCATCATTGACAGGACGCAGTCCAGTACTAGATGGCGAACTTGTTACTTTGGTTGGTGCTGTGTTTACGCCTGATGGTGTTACCACTTGTGTATCAGCAACTTCATTTTGCTCTTCTGCAATGTTTGCTGGAGCATTCACGGCTGTATCAAAGTTTCTCAATGTTCCGCTCAGTCGTTGTGTAAACTTGCCTTCTTTAAAGTAATTAGTCACTTCGTAAGCAGTGAACACTAAACTTTCTTCTGACAAGTTTGTTTCGCCTGTGAGAAGACTATCACTGTTGTTTTTGAATACTGGAGTCAAGCCAGTATCAGCATCGTAGTCCACAATTCTATTAAAACGCACTTCAAATAACACTTCACTGGAATTTACATTGCAACTACCATCAGCTTCAAATGCACCAAGATTGGTTGAATTGTAAAACAATTCACTTTGTGTTATCCAATCTGGATCTCCTACAATTTCCATATCAACTTTGGCTACGTCTGCAGGTGAGTATAATCTTGATGCTAGCTGTGCTGCTGGCAGTGTGCTTTCGCCTCTGCCGCCCTGGGTGCTTTCTTCTGCACTGGCTTGGAAGAATCTCTTTTCAGCATACCTTGCGTCTCCCCTTACAAGATCAACTCTGCCGCTGTTGTTGATTGGGGTGATATAGTTTGAGTTTGCTTCAACTTCAAAGTTTAGCACTTCGGTGTTTTGTCCAGTAAACCAATAGTCATAGACTTTGTGAACGCCTCTAAACATTGCTGGCGGAAAGTATGGTGACCTTGGTGTGTTAATTTGATACCTTGACACACGATATTTGATTTCATATGCATAGTCATTTCTAACTTTATCATAGGCAATCGGTGTTGCTACCTGAGTAATTCGATACCATTGCACAGTTGTTACTGGAGGATTTTTTATTTCTTGTTTGGTTACTTCGTCAAATGCAATTGTTTGCTGTGCAGTAATATAGGTACTGTTTTTCATCACTTGATCGATTAACTGAACAATCTGTGTGCCTGCTGCAATGCTGAAACTCTTTGAGTCACTATCATACTGTTGTCTCTTTGGATCGTTGATAATATTGGGATTGCTGTTTTCCACAAATGGCGCACGAGTTTTATCTTGTGTACCTTGCTTTTTCATCTTGGCATCACTAAAATCTGGCACATTTTCCATTTCAATAATGTACACATCAGGAATCATTCCTGACTTTTGAGAAATTTCTTTCTGATGCAGGTTAAGTGCTTCAACCAGTCCTTGTGTTACTGATGCGCCTTTTAGTCCTTGTATTTTTCTATCAGGAACATCAGCATCACCATCTGTATCTTGATCAGTTTGAGATCTTGTTAGTTCAGCACTTCCGTTGAACAATGTTTGTACATCAGGTGCTACCAATTGAAAGTTAAACGGAATACTTCCTCTGGCTGTGCTATATCCAATTTGAGTTTGAGGAATTACACATTCAACGTTGTATTCAACTGCTTGGCTGGCAATTTTGTATCTGATATTGGCCATTTGGAATGGGATAAACTTTTCAACCAATGAGTTTGGATCACTGGTTGTTTCGCCGCCGTTTAGGTCTGCGTTGCTGATAAGATTGCCGTTTTCGTCGTAGCCATAAAAGCGTATAACCATGAGATAGTTTTGACTGTTAATGGTTTGAGTTCGGTCACCGGTGTGTGTCCACACTGCCTGGCGTAGTCTTTCTAAGAAAGTAATTCCTTGTGGTTCAAGAAGATCAAACTTCATGGTAACAGCATTGTGTGGTGAACTTGTTCCTTGTGTACCAACTTGGCATTTGAGTTCAAAGTTTTCTGGATAAAAATCCAAGTCAAAGAATTTGTTACGTTGCCCAATTGGTGCGCCACCTGATTGAAATAACAACTGCTGGCTGGGCAGTGTTTTTCTATCTGTGCTCAAGAACTTCTTATACTCTTCCATGTCCATGAGGTACACACTGAGTGTATAGGTTTGACTTGCAAGATTGGCCAGTTTGTTTGGCGATGGAGTAATGGTTTGCATGAATTCATCAGCAACTGCGGCCCGACCTTCAACAGTCTGTGATGCAGTGCCCACTGTGTTACCGGGAGTTTGATGAGCATCATCGCCAAGTGCAACATCGCCTTCGCCGCCTCCTTGTGTGATACGTCCCGAGACGGTTGCTGTGTTGCCGCCGGTAGTACTAACTGTGCTGGTGTTGTTTAGGCTACCCAATTCTGAGTCACTGGTGCTACTCAGTTTTGGCCTTATTGCATTGGTGGGCTTGCTTGCAGATGTTTGCACAATTGCCGCAGTGTTAACACTGTTATTAACACTGTTAGCACCTATAACAGTGTCGCCATCGGGCCCAATTTCAAATTTGCTGTTAAAAGGCGTACCTGGGCGGGCAAGTTCTTCATTTCCGGCTTGGGCAGATAACACTTGAGCGCCTGCGCTGTCTCTACTTAGATTGTTAATTACATCAAGTGCATTTAGATTGCCAAATGCAGTGGCTTGTGCAGTGTTCAGAGTCCCTTTCAAGACATCAATTTGATTTCTGTTTACAACCAATTGCTCAGCCAGTCTCAGTCTGCCAGGGTCTCCTTGTAATCCTGAATTTTGAGCTTGTAGATTAATAATACTGTCTTCAAGATTGTTTACAGTTACAGCACTAGCATTCCACGCTGTGCTTATTGATGTCCACGGAGCACCAGCTGCCGCGTCGGCAGCAATGCCATCAACAATGGGTTGTTGTACATTGATTTGCAGTTGCAAACTCAGTCTGGCTTGATTCAGTTGTTGTGATGTTGTCATATTAGATTCCTAATACTGATTTTAGTGTGTCTTGCTGAGGTAGATAAATGGTAGTGCCTGTTGTAAAGTCACCCAGTGGATCCTGTAGTTGGTTAGGATTGCGCTGTGCAAACACCCACCAAAGTCCTGCATCTTGGTAAAGGTCATATGCCAGTAGATCTGGACGCAGGTTGTATGTTTCATTGATGGTCATTGATAGATCATCAACCAGTTTAGGTATTGGTCGATTCACCATTACACCAAGAAACTGCTTGTTGATTACAGGTGTATCAAAGTAAGAACTGCTACTGGTATATTGGTTTGCCATTACCACATTCCCTTCTTGATCAAGTTACCATTTGCGTATTCTTTAAGACTGAACGTTTGACTCTGCTGTTGTCTTGTTGCAACTGGCAATAGGTTAATGGTCATTGACATTTTGGTCGGCACATATGTTGCACCTTTGCTGCCAAGACTGCCTGGTGATACTTGATATGGTTTTGCGCCAACTTGCAGTGGTTGTGGCCCTCCGTTGAATGCATTGGTAACTGCGGTTGCCAGTCTTCCCAGGCTGGCAAAGTTGCCGTTTGTTGCACTGGTTGCCAGTGGTTTTTGAAACTGCAAGTTATCTGCACTTGTAACGTGTCTACTTCTTGCTCGTATATAGTTAACATCACTGGGTAGGTTGTAGTTAAATTCTGATATCACACAAGGCGATTCGTTAAACTGATATTCACCCAATCCTGATAGATACAACAGTGGTGGTGGTGAACCTCTTTCAGCATCTTGCCCGTAAAACATCTTGCTGGCACTTCTCAAAAAGTGTATAACTGCCAGCATGTATTCTGCTTCAACTGTATCTTGTGCTGTGAAGTCTGCTTGTATTTGCACAGTTTGCACACTTGAGCCTTTATAAAAATAGCTCATATAGTTGCTGTGTGTTGGCTGATAATTGTTGTATTCAGCTCTGTACTGCAAATCAATCTGCGGAGTATAAGGAAATATAACGCCATCCGTAACAGTAAGCGGAGCAAGGATACCAGGTTCGGATGCCTTGTATAGGTATGTTGCCTGCGGAGCAAGCCGCAGTTTGACACGCCAATCACCATCTGCATTTTTCACACCCGATGCTTCTCGCTGGGCATTAACAGTTTGTTGTTGCTGTGCTTGTTGTTTCAGTGCTTGCGCTTGGATAGCGGCTTCTTGTGCTTCAGCATCTACTGCTGGCGGCGTGGGTGTTTCTGTTGCTTGACTATCAACTTCGACTGCTTGAGGCACGATAATTTCAACACGATCAGAATCTGCAACAGTTGGTGCTAACTCAATTACCTGCAGTCCAGTAACTGGGTCAATGAAGCTATCACCACCAATAAACAAATTACCAGCCTCAATCTCTTGCCCTACATTGATTGTTTCTGTGTTGTTTGTATCAATTTCTACTGCAAATTCATCTGTAGCAACAGGTGTTACCGGCGGTACTGTGTTTTCAATATCAACGTTTGTTACAAATGCAAATTCATCTGTCGCAACAGGTGTTCCTGGCGGTGTTCTTGGAATTGGAAATATTGCTTGAACTTCGTTTGCCAGAAGACTGGTTACCTGTCCAAAATTTGCATTGACATCAGGGTTACCAATGTTGTCAAATGTGTACTCGTTAATCTCAGATGCTGACACATCGGCTAAGAATGCTAGCGTATTTAAATCAGCGTCTGGGTTCTGTAGCCGCAGTGCGTTCATTTGTTCGGCTTTAGCCGGATCAAAAACCATATTAACTCCTATACGTTATTTATGGCTGGTAAAAACGGCTAAGTTAATGATTGACAACCCCTGTGTGTAGTGTATAATAAGTACTATTAATAAGGAGAGCTGAATGCCACCAGTTAAAAAGCCTAAAAGAGTTAACTATCTTAACAACAGAGATATCCTCAAAGAAATTCACAAAAGCAAAGCAACTTTTTGCTCATTCCAAGAACCACATCAAGCACAGTATGATATTATTGTACCCAGTGTAGACAAGATCAACCAGCGTACCGTTGCAGAAGCAAGACGAAACAAAGCCGATCGTATCAAGAGAGAGACTGGCGAAATTATTGATCCAACAAAACTGAACAATCAAGAGCTGGTGTTTCGTGTTACCTGCTGGGATCATATCCCAATGGTGCCAAAGAAACTGACCAAAGCACAAGAAAAGAAAAAAAGCAAACTAGAAGAAATTCTAGAAATGGATGATGTGGACTATGACGATGATGGTCTACAGGAACTCATGGTTGAAGTTGAACAGGATCTCAACTATATAAAGTTAAACTTTCCGCCATTCTATCATTACATGATTGATGACAACAAAGTTCCTTATCTAGTAGGCAAAAGTCACTGGGTTGGGGGCTTTGAAAACGGTTATTTCTCAAAAGATCACGGCAAGATGACCGACAAGTTAGCACACATGTTTATCAAACTGTGTGAACGCTATGCTACTCGTTCAAACTGGCGTGGCTATACCTACAATGAAGAAATGCGCGGCCAAGCACTGTTACAGTTGAGCCAAATTGGATTGCAGTTTGACGAATCAAAAAGTCAAAATCCATTTGCATATTACACAGCGGCTATTACAAATAGCTTTACCAGAGTGCTAAACATCGAAAAGAAGAATCAGAACATTCGTGATGATATTCTTGAGCAAAACGGGTTGAATCCAAGTTGGACAAGACAGTTTAACAACTCACCAGATGCAAAAAAACTGATAGCTGAGCCAACAACTAAAAAATAAGGGACGGTAGTGGATTTATTAAAAATTCCAGCGACCAGTATTGCATTCCAAGGCGGTGCATACGGGCAGTATGTTAAGTGGCTGATGTATACACTGTTGGTCAACGGCCCCGTTGTGGCTCCTTTTAAAAACTCCACCAGCCATGGACCTTACATTAACGATGCACTAGTTGATCAATTTGTAGCCAACGATCTAGTAACCTTGGATCGATTGACACAACCCAATACACTGAAGTTATCAGCTATACACCCAGTGGTTGACGGTCAGGATACTGATTTTATTGAACAAGTTGATAAAATTTCTCAATTAGTGGATCGGGTGCTTATTCCTTACATCGATCACAGTACCTATCTACTTGGCATACACAACTATCTGTACAAGATATGGGATGATATCTGGGCTGGACCACTTGAATATGTGGATCGAGAGGATCTTGCCAGGGGCTGGGAAGTAGATACATCACAGCCTTTGGATACTGTTTCTCGATGGATAGTGCGAGAACACCACAGTTTGAACATTTTCAACAGTTGGGAAAGCCAGTGCAGTTGGTTTGCACCCACACAGATAAGTAACGCTAACTGTAAATTTGTGTTTATTAGTGATTTGTTTTATAACTTTTTGCCTACCATTGAAAGTATCAGGCAATTTTTAGGTGTAGAATGGATTCGTGATCCAGCTACATTGTTGCCTTACCATAAAACCAATGTTAGCAATCAAAAATACAAAAACCAAGATCCAATAGCAAAACAGATATTGCAATCAGTTGCAGATGATACAGATTTTGCTTGGAACGCCAACAGTATAACCCTGTACACTGAAGCATATGTACAAAGAGCTTTACAACAGCAAGGTATTATGCTACAATGTAATGGACTAAATGACTTTCCCACATCAACTAAAACATTAATTGAGGTATTTGAATGAGTGGACTGTTTAAGAAAGCCTTGGTTTTCACTGATATTCACTTTGGCATGAAAAGCAACAGCATCATGCACAATCAGGACTGTGAACAGTTTGTAGATTGGGCTGTGGAACAAGGCAAACTGCATGGATGCGAAACCTGTATCTTTATGGGAGATTGGCATCATCATAGAGCAAGCCTCAGCTTGCTAACCATGAATCACAGTTTACGAGCACTGGAAAAACTCAGTGCAGGATTTGATATTACCTACTTTATCACTGGCAACCACGACTTGTACTATCGTGATAAGCGTGATATTTACAGTTTTGAGTGGGCCAAGCACATTCCAAACTTGCACATTTGCAACGATTGGTTTGAGCAAGATGATGTTATACTGTGTCCATGGTTAGTTGGTGATGACCACAAGCGAATTAAAACTGCCAGTGCCAAGTACATGTTTGGACACTTTGAACTGCCGCACTTTAAAATGAATGCCATGGTAGAAATGCCGGATCACGGAGAGATCAAAAGCGAACACTTCCAGCAGTACGGCGAAGTGTTTTCAGGACACTTTCATTTGCGGCAACAGAAAAACAACATCAACTACATTGGCAATGCATTTCCGCACAACTTCTCAGATGCTGGTGACAACCAACGTGGCGTTATGATCATGGACTGGGCAGGTACCAAGGAATATATTGCTTGGCCAAAGCAACCACTTTACAGTGTTATGAACCTAAGCGATGTTATTGACTATGCCGATACCAAACTCAAGCCCAATATGCATGTGCGTGTTAACTTGGATATTGAGATCTCCTATGAAGAAGCAAACTATATCAAAGAACAGTTTATCACCAAGTATAATCTGCGTGAGATGGCACTTATACCAAACAAACGCAGTGCATTAGAAGAAGAAATGCAACCAGGTGACATCAAGTTTGAAAGTGTTGATCAAATTGTAACTGAACAGATCATAAACATTGATAGCGAATTCTACGATAACAAATTGTTATTAGAAATCTACAGGAGTCTGTAGTTTGGTTGCAGATAAACTTTCTCTGCTGAGTACAGAAATCAAAGTTGTTGGTGTTTTACAATTTGATGACAGTCTCAATGAGCTTAGTAAACAACTAACACTGCTGAGAAAAGAAGAATTTGCACCAAATGAACGAATTGTTATTGTGCAAGAACATCCGGATACATATCCCTACATTGATGGGGATGGCAAACAGTTAATTGAAATACAAAAACTAGTCAATAGAGTAGATATTGGAAATTGCTTTGTACTGATATTGACTGCAAACACGAATATTGCCACAGAAATTGCCAGTGTACATCAAGATCACAGCAGTGATAGTACACTGTTTGATTGGTGTGTATATCCTGGTGAATATGAACCAGTGGTTCCAAAGTACAAAAATACAGCATGCACACATCTCTGGAATCATCTGTATATAGGCACTGACAATAATGTATTGCCATGCTGTGTAGCTGATCATAGATATCCTGTTGGCAGTATCAATACGCAAACTGTTGATGAGATACTCGACTCTGAAAACGCTCAAAATATCAGACAGTGGATGATAGACGGTTATCGCACAAAGTCGTGCAGTCTGTGTTACAAAAGTGAAGACAACAATATAAAAAGCAGACGTCGCCCTTTTGAGCCTAAAAGTGTTGCAAGAGAAAAAATCACATACTTGGATGTTAGACTTAACAACATCTGCAACTTTAAATGCCGTATGTGCAGTGAATACTTTAGCAGTAGCATTCAGCAAGAAACCATTGAGATGTTTGGCAAGGATGCAGTACTGGGTTATGAAAAAATCGATCTCACGTCTACCAATCGCAAAACAAGACAATCGAATTTAGAAAAATTACTACCATATGTCTCTGAGGATCTTGAAAAAATATACTTTGCAGGTGGTGAGCCATTGATCACCGAAGAGCATTATGCTATCCTGGATCAGTTGATTGCAAACAACAATGTCAATATCAAAATGAGCTACAACACCAATCTTTCAAAATTATCATACAAAAATCACAACATCTTTGATTATTGGAAACAGTTTTCTGACGTTTCGGTAGGAGCAAGCATTGACGGAAGCGGAAGTGTTGCTGAATACATGCGCCACG
>Ga0206123_10000493_pt1 | contig 38676 bp, 40 predicted proteins | sample Helgoland_Spring_2_FD_160086 | JGI IMG/M metagenome (GOLD analysis project Ga0206123, IMG submission 160086) | Pelagic subsurface seawater microbial communities from Kabeltonne, Helgoland, North Sea - Helgoland_Spring_Bloom_20160316_1 | ecosystem: Environmental > Aquatic > Marine > Epipelagic ...
ACACTACCATTATACAATAATTATCGGCAAAGTCAAGGGGTAAACTTTAAGAAACTTCTTCATATTCTGAAATTTCTAGGGAAATTGTATCATTGCTTGCAAGTTCTGAATCCTTGCTAACGTAGATACTGCCCTGAACGTCTTGCGAGTTAACGCTAAAACGAACCTTGTTCTTTGTCTCTTTGTCTTTGGTGAATGTAATGCTCATCTTTTTAACCTTTCTAGTTAACATCTTTTTGCCATGCACTACGTTGTGCTTGGCGTGTACGTTGTCGCTTAGGCCGATTGTCGTGAACCTGATGCGTGTTGGCCTGATGGCCGATTGCCGGTTTCGCCAGCTTGATCTTGATTGTAATTGTCTCTTTCATACTTATATTATACCATATTGTTGGCGAATGTCAAGGGGTATTTTTATTTTTTTTACTTTTTTCGCTGGCAGTGATGTGATGCCTTTACTTGGTTTATTAAGGTGAGACAGGGGCGGTGGGCTGCATTACCTCGGCGTACTGCCTCTCCATGGAGGGGGTCTACCTCGACCACCTGCCCCGTGTCTCATGCTCCCATTATACTATATATATCGTCAATTGCAAGGGGTTGTCAATAGTAATTCTCAAAGTTTTTTCATATTTGTTGTAAGTCGTTGGTGTGTAAGGACTTACGACGGCCGGGGCCGCCCCCAGCGCCCTAACCCCTTGCGGGATAAGGACTTAGGGCAACATCTTAACTCTCTTCCAGCGAGTAGCCCGCGTTATTCAAAGCATCGCTCCAACTATCACAACCCCGCATTGATCCTTCCAACTCGCACCAATCTACAATGTTACCTTCGGGGTCGGATGGAAAGATGTAAGTTTCTGTGCCAGTAATTGCCGATGCAGTCGAAACAACAACGTGATCCCACTTGTTTCCATCGTAGTCCTCCATCGCAGGAGCCACATTGAAAACGGCAGCACGCCCGCGAAATTGATCGCTAACATCTTTAATTTGTGTCGCAATTTTATTCGTCATCTAAAAAATCCAATTCGTTAAGTAGGTCGTCATAATTACCGTCATCCTCGTGGCGTGTCGGCTCGCCATAAAAATCCGCGTCGAAACTTTCAGCCTCGTCAATCAGATCATAAACCTGATCATCATAGTAAAAATCTTCATCTAACATATCAAAACCTTTCTAAAAAATGATGTTGTCAAAAACGCCGTTCTGAAAACCATGATTGTCATCAGGATCGTAACCATCGCAGTCATCATCACCGTTATCATACCCGATTGAATCAAGGAAATCAATAGTGCAAAAATCGTCGGGATCAACAGCAAAATCGTCGTTCATAATAAACCTCTAAAAACCTTTCAAAAGTGTGCTTCGTATAATTATATTATACAGTATCAATTTAGTTTGTCAAGCCCCTGCGGGTAAACTCCTGACAATTTTATAAGCAGGTGCTTTACCGTTCCAATCGCGATACTCAGCAGCAGGCGTACCCCAAATTTCTGGGGAATCGGTCGCATCGTCATCGTCTACACGACTCCAACGATCACCGCAACAATCGCAATCCCATCCGAGACTACAACCATTGAAATAGATACCGTGATCGGCAGCCATATCGTTCGCCCATTCAGCATGAGGGGCTTCGATGATAATGAATTGAAAATCGCCAACGTAAGAGCCGCCAGAGTTGTTTTGATCGAAAGTGAAAAATGCCATTTTGTTACCTCGTGTTGTTAAGTTCTTATGCTTCTATTATACAGTATGGATTACAGTTGTCAAGGGGGTAAAATAAAATTTATTTACAAAGTCCAAAGTCAAGGCAATGGCCTTCGTCTTGCTGCAATCCATCCATTGCATCCATCAATCGACGGATCGACTCTTTACGCTCCAAGCGGTCAAGCCATTCATTGTAGTCCTGCCAGTCGGCGGCGGTAGGCTCGTTTGCTTCATCGGATTGGATTTGAGTTGTGAAGTCGTCTAGCATCTTTTTACCCTTTAAAGTTGTTCGCGTCCCGTATGCCCTATTATAGTATATTATCGGCATTTGTCAAGGGGGTTCTTTAATTTATTTTGACTTTTTTTCGCTGGCAGTGATGTGATGGTTTTACTTGGTTTATTAAGGTGAGACAAGGGTGTTGCCATCGGGGAGTGGTCGCGCGCCCATCCCCCACCAAGGTCACGGTCGAATCGAACGGCCTTCGCACCCTGTCTCATGATTCCATTATATAGTATATATCGGCATTGTCAAGGGGTTATCTTTAGTTTTTTTTAAAATTGTTCTAAGTCATTGCTATATAAGGACTTAGGTCGCTGGGGGCTGCCGCCGCCGTCGTAAGTCCTTTAATGCCAAGCACTTACGTCAATGTTCTGGCTCTGTTTTTACCTCTCCCGAGCGTGGAGAGCCGGTCTTGTTACCGCGTTGGCATTTTAAGGCGAACTATCTCGCCACCCTATCGGTCATCTCGGCATTAGATGAAGTTGAATTGTTACCTGCAATCGTGTTGCAGTTGCGAGCGTTAATTAGAACCATAACGCTTGATGGTAGCCAATTTAGCAGAGCAGTAATCTGCTCGAACCTTGTCCCATTGTGGGACGTTCCAAGTAGTCGTGCCAGTTCTGGCATCGTGATTGCCTTTGACAATCTTAACGTCTGGATTATCTTGCGACCATTTTAATAGGTCGGCAGTAGTGCGAAACAATCGCATGGAATCGGTTTTGGTTTGTAGTTTGTGTTGAAACATAATTTTTTGATCCTTTCAAGATCGGAATAAATAGTAAGTGTTCCGAGGATTTTTTTACTTGCTTCCTCTTGCAAGTGCGGTTGTTATAGCAGTTCCGCTTCTCTTTTTTTGTTATACTGTATTATAGCACAGTGTAGTGACACGTTAGGTCGTGATTTTGTGATTTAGGAAAATTTTATTGATATAATACTTTCCACCGCAATTAATCGCTGAGTTTGGTGAGAAATTGCACTTTTGGCTCCACTTGTCCCCAAAGTACCATTTTTTGGTGTCTTTGTTGAACCATTTATAAACTGGATTGTCCAGTTCTGTACCCGTTATGGTAACCGTTCTCGTAACGTCCGAGATTGGTAGGTTGTTGTCTAAAATTTGTCTAGTGATGTGATTCATAATTCTTTCTTTCTGTTGTTTTTTCTTATACTATATTATAGCATAACCTAGTGACACGTTAGGTCATTTTTCCGATTCTTTTTCAGATTTTTCTGATAAAAGCCATTCGAGAAAAGTTGCCATTCCTTGCCAGTCTGTTTCATTGTTTTGAGTCATAATTCTTTCTTTCTTTCTTATATATATATTATCGTCTATCCATGTGACACCTTTGGTCACTTTGAAGATTTTTTTTCAGATTTTTTTGATCTTTCTTTTTGTCTTTCTTTTCTTCTTTTACTTAATTATACCGGAGCGGTCAAGTCGTCGCCGTAAGTCTATATATCCCAATGACTTAGCTCGATTTTGAGCAACTAGGGAAAGGTTTTTTTGACTCGGTAAAAAGCGGGGTAAAATGCCGATGGGGAAGCCTTTTCACATTTACTAGGTGTCTGGGGAAAGAAATAAAAAGCAGAAAAACAGGATATTTTAAATTGACGTAAGTCGTTGGGGCATAAGGAGTTACGACGATTTTTGCCGCCCCCGGAGACCTAAACCCTTACCCTGTAAGGACTTACGTCATTGTGTTGGCGTATCTTGAATAGCTCGCCAGCTATGGCCGCGACTTAGGCGGTGCTTTCGGGTCAAGCCCTTGTATTTGCCAACCCTACTTCTCTCCACCCTTGCGGGCTTGTGGGCGTGATTGGTCTTGCCTCTCGGCTATGACGCCCCGTTATCAGAATGTGCTGCCCCATAGTGGATTCGAACCACGATCTTTGTTAAGTATCCAACCTGATTCGTGTCATCGGTGATCAAGCCAATGCAACCCAGCTAATGCGTCCATCGCTCTGGTTGTAGAATCGTGAGCGATCAAACTCACTTAGTCGGTTAACAATGTTTTACCGTTAAACTATAGGGGCGTATTGAATTGTTGGCGTTTATACTTCGCCAAGTTATTAAATGCGACTATCTCTAATCGACTCACCAATTGAGTGGTTAACGACAAAGCTGGTTAGACTTCACAGGGTTATCCCCAAACGGTAGCAAATTCGACTATTCCCCAAAAGGGAGTGCATCAAAGCAAGTGCCGCAAATCTGAGTCATTAATAACTCGCGTTGATTTGCGTCCAAATACGGCAAAGCGTTTTGGATAAACTCGCCATTTCGCCAAGCGTCGAAATCACTTTCGACAACTCGCACAAAATTTTGAGAGTTGCACATTCTGCAATTGATTGCAAAACATGTGTCGAATTTTGGTGCTACAGGCACATCAAAACTCATGATTGTCCCGTGGCTTTTGATATGGCAGTTCCACTTCTGCCCTGTGGTGTTTAAGAGTTCACAATCTCTTTTACATCCAGATACGCCGCACCGATTGAGGTTGATCGTCGTTAAGTCGCCTCCAGACTCACGTATCCTTCTGAACATGTTATCATTATATACTATTTATCGTCATTTGTCAAGGGGTATCTTGAACAAAATCAGAAAAAAAACCAAATTTTCAAAGAACATTTTGCCGACACCTGTTAGCTTTCGCCGGTCGGCTGGGAAGAAGAGTTTTTTTCTTCTTACACCTTATTATACCGGAGAGGTCAAATTGAAGCCATAACTCGTTATGTGGCAAGGACTTAGCTCGATTTTGGGTCGCTGGGGAAAGGTTTTTTTCACCTCGGTTTTTACCGTGTAATATGGTTGCTGGGGAAGCCTTTTCCCGTTTCTCGGGTGTCCACCTAAAAAAGAAATTTTAAAGTTTTTCAAGATTGACGTAAGTCGTTGGTATATAAGGGTTTACGTCGGCCGCCGGCAGCCCCCGCCGCCCTAAGTCCTTACGCCCCAAGGGTTTACGTCGATCTTTTAGCTCTATCCGCAAAGGTTAGAAAAGACACAGAGCGGCTTGCAATAAAGTTCCGGCAATAAACGCTAGTGTACATAACAACACTGCATTAGGTTGCGATTCTTCGTATTTAATTTTTTTCATGATATTTGTATTAGCTCCATTCTTCATTTGGTGGCTCGAACGTGGAAACGTCACAAGGTGGAATCGGCCGCGCTTCATTGATCTTTTTAACGGTGTCCTCAAAAAATTTATGGAACGCTTGATCTTTTTCTGCTTGGTCTAAATATTCAATGGTTGCATAACCAAGTGGCAAAAATCCACCGCCCAATTTCATAACTTTATCATTAGCCATAAAAACGTGCGACTCTAAATTAAAATCAAACGATTCGCCTGCCGGAAATTCGTGAACGGCGAACGAGTGAGTTCGTGGCCGATATAACGCAGCTAAATAAGAAACTTTGCTCATATACATAGAATCAATCCTCCAAAAGATCATCAGCATCAATCAAACCGCCGTTGATCATTCCACCGACCAACGCACACTCCGCACGATGCAGAGCGATTTCATCACACTCGTTATCCGAGTAATCAAATTCACCAGACAGATCGACGAAATCTGTACCACCTTTGTGGGTTTTGTACTTAGCCAATGCTTCGAACTGCTTGGCGAGTCTTTCCACGTTTCTGGACTTTGTAGCCTTGGCGATTGTGTGTTCGCTGATTTTGTCACGCTTGTTGCACAATTCTTCGAGTCGTGCAAGTGTACGACATCCACGAACTTCGTCCACCATCTCTGGTTGTCCGAGAGCGATGATTGTTGAGTTGTCAACGGTTACGCAATCGCGTAGAGTCTTGATCGCTTCCGCGTGAATCTTTCCACCGATAGTTTTTGAGAAATCAAATTTTGTCATAATCTTAACCTTTCTAAGTTGTTTTCTGTTATACCCTATTATAGCATAGGTGTGTGACACGTTAGGTCACAATTTCAATATTTTTCCAAATTAAATCAAATAAGTTTTAACGCCGACTTGATCGGCCATATCAATATTGTGTTGATCGTCATCGTAGAAATAGACAACATCGAAAACCTGATTCAAGGTTCTCAAAACGTTCTGCTTTTCTTCTGCAATGTCAACTTTTTTATCATCGGAACCAACACCGTAAACGCGAATAGGCTGAATCTCAAAACCGCAAAGCCAATCAAATATTGCATCGGCTACGTTATCAGTGCGAGCGGTAAGAACATAAACACTGTGGCCTTCATCGTGTACTTCTTTCGCAAAATCAATTAACTTTGTTGGGTTTGCATTGTGGATAAACTCAGCGGATCGGAACTCGCTAAAATCATATCGGCAGAAGGGTGGCAGTGTGTAGATGTTAAACTCTGCCGGTGTTAGTTTGCGGACGTGTTTACCGTCGATATTTCGAACCAAAACCATGCAATCAGTAGTCGCAAGGGTATCATCAAAATCAAATACAAAGGCTTTTTTCATGTTGTTATCTTTCTTTTTCATATATTTAATTATACCATAAAATCTTAATTTGTCAAGGGGTATCTGAGAAAAAATGCGAAATAATTCCCACAATCACAGATAGGACAATCGCTAGTGAGATGTATACGTTTAAGTCTGTTTCTGTCATCTTTTCCTCTTTCTTGCTTAATAACTTCTTATATATATATTATCGCATACCAGTGTGACACGTTAGGTCAAAAACTCACAATAAAATAAAATTTTTTTGATATTATTTTAAATCAAAATTGACGTAAGTCCTTATGTATCAAGGGTTTACGGCCGGCGGCGGCAGCGCCCAGCGCCCTAAGTCCTTATGTGACAAGGGTTTACGTCATAATTGTAGTGTGTCGCTACTCGGCTGGTTGGGGTGCGACATGCAATTGGTTTGCAATTACGGTAAATGCAATCGGTTTGCAATTGCACCTAAGTTGATACGATTTTCAAAGCTTCGTAGCGTTGAATCAATTGTCGCTTGTACGACTTGTTTGAGTTTTGCCAGCTATGGGAAGCGATGACAACACCACGATGATTGATTACACGCATTGAGCCGTGTGTTGAAAATTGTTTAATCTCAAGTTTGAGACCGTTGTTAAGTGTTTTAGTAATCATAATTATCCTTTCTAGTGATATTTCTTTACATTGGACACCGCCACCACTAGATTGCGGATAGCTTCGAGGTATTCCATTGATACCTTTGTTTCACCATCCTCAACCAATTCGGCGTGTGCTTTGTCGATCTGTTTACCGCACCAGTCAAGCACGAGATTAAATATTGCATAAGTCATAATTACTTACCTTTCTTGCTAAGTTCAACGCAACGGTAGAAAGTATCTACATCGACGAAGCGTGATTCGATTTGTAAATCCATGCTAGTACCACGAACGAAGTTCATAGCATCTCGCATGTTTGGCAACTGTGCCAGTGGTCGATGATCGTTGCTATCGCAATCGAAGATTTCGAACATCTCTAGGTATTTTGGAGTAGTCATAATGTTGATCCTTTCAAGATCGAGTAGTTTTGTGAAGTTAACTGTTAACTTCTTATATTAGTATTATCGTCTATGGGTGTGACACGTTAGGTCACTTTGCCGACCTTTTTAGAAATTAATTCTATCTTTTCGGACTTTGTTAATATCCTCACAAAAGGCTTTGGTCAGTTCGATGATTAAGTTGATGATTGTTTTCATAGTTTTAATGTCCTTTTTTCTTTCTTTCACTTAATTATACAGAGAGAGTCAAATCGTCGCCGTAAGTCTATACACACCAAGGGTTTAGCTCGAAAATGAGCAACTGGGGAAAGGTTTTTTTGACTCGGTAAAAACCGTGGTTTTATGCTGCTGGGGAAACCTATTCACATTTACCATGTGTCCACCTAAAATCAAAATTTGAGAATAATCCAACTTTTTTGTTGTCGTAAGTCCTTATACGCCAAGGGTTTACGACGATTTTTGCTGCCCCAGCCGACCTAAGTCCTTACGCACCAAGGGTTTGCGTCAATTCTAGTTGCAATCGGCTTGCACCTGCTATTCTTCTTCGTCTGTATCTTCCCAAGATTCCCGCAACTCATCCCAGTCGATACAATCAAGGTCGAGCATATCTTGCAAAATGCCATTGCCCAAATTCTCAACCATTTCTTCCAGTATTTCCCTAACGCAGTCAATGTCGATGCCGACATCACCATACCATAAGTTGACAAGCCAAGTTTCTCGGTTTCTCCAACCGTTGTAAGTTTGTCCAAGTCGCATAATGTTTTCTTTCTGTTGTGTTGTTGTTAACTTGTTATAATAACATTATAACATAATTATCGGCATTTGTCAAGGGGTATCATCAGTTAATCTTGAAGTTTTCCAAAGTTTTTTTGGTAACCGCATCGGTTGGAATGTCCAAGTCGATGAATCGACCATCGACAACCGCCATACGCTTGAAGATGGTTTTACCATCAATCGCGATACCGTCGCGATCAGTAATCTTAAATCGCTTTCCAGCAGGTAGGATGGTTGGCTTGCTGAATAGGTCAGCAGCAGGAACGGTAACAGGTTTGGTTAGTGTGATGAATTTCATATTGTTGATCCTTTCAAGATCGGGGAAAATGTTTTGAAGTCTCTTAACTTCTTATGCCTCTATTATACATATATCGGCAGAAAAGTCAATAGCTATCCAGTCTTTTTTTATATTTTTATCAAAGTTTTTTATTACGCGATAAAATTGACGTAAGTCCTTATATGCCAATGGTTTACGTCGCTTCGCCCTACCTGCGGCTGAAATTGGGGTTGGGGGTGTTTTATCTTCAGACCAGTTAACCGCTTTTCACGCGAAAAAAGCTTGGGTGGTTCATACGCAATCACGGAGCAGAAATAGGGGTGTCTTACCTAAAGTATATAAGTCGGCCCATAAATAATAATTAGACAGTGCCTAACAGACCCTGATCGCCCCTAAATTTTTTATATTACTCTACACCAAGGCCATTTATACCTGTGAAGAAGATCAAGGTACAGGTTGAGTTAGAAAGCAATTAGGTCTTAAATACTAGATGATATTCTTTGCTTTGTTCGCCCTCTCGGACTCTTCACAGGTACTAGGTTGTCATGGCTGGACATTGCCTAGATTTAATTTGCCTAATCTCGGAGTGCTTGGACACTCTCATGTAACTTTCTTTCCAGATGGACTTGGCCTCGTTACCACAGCCCCTTTTTCGGATTTGTACAATTATTTACTGGATTCGATCACTTTTCAACCATTAATCATCTATATTATAGTCTATTTTACCAAATCTTCAAATTACTTTTTGGAAAAAAGCTACTTTTCGTGTATTATATAGTATACAGGTTTAAGCTTAATACAAATCAATCAAGGTAACTAACAATGACTAACAAAAAGAAAAAGATGCCGTCTGTTAAAGAGGTAGAGGCTCAACTTAGCTGCAAGGCTACTGCCGCCCTAAAGACAAGAATCAAAGAGGAATTGGAAGAAGAAGATAAACCACTAAAGGAACTTTTGCAAAATGACGAAGATAAGGAATAAAAACTTTACTGTAAGTCCTGCTAAATTTATAAATGGCGTAGTACACTTACTGGAAGTCGATGAACTTGCAAAAACTGGAAGTCATCTCACTGGATATATACAAGAAGAAGATAGTCTCAGAAAATCTTTTGATCAAGACACTGGCTTCTTTTACACCTTGGAAACTTTCGACAGTCTAGACATAAACTCTAGAAAGCTTACAAGGAAAGAGTCTGGAATCGCACGAGTTAAAAAATCCAGAGATACATTTTTCTTAGACAGAGAAACCGCCCTATCGTCGATAGAGAGCGAAGAGGTTGCCTCATGTGCAATGAAAGACACCAACGGGTGCTTTATTCTACCCGATGACACTTATGCAGTCATTGGCTCTTACATTCCCACCAACTACATAGATTTATTTTACAGAAATCACTCTATTATATGTAGTACAGACGAATTATCGCCCTCTCCAGTTGAGTTGACAAACAACTCGGTTCTAGGAAGACTAGATGGAGAGATTCAAGCATTAGACTCTGACGATATATCTCTTATAATATCCCCAGACTACGTTGTAAAAACACTTCAGTCTAATTCTGACCCTATTTTAATATCTTCTGACCATTTCGAGCTAACAAGTTCTAAGTCTAAGTTATTATTATCCCAAATGGTTCTCAAACCTCGATCAAAACCGAGAAACAAAGAACAAGGGCTTATATTTTACAATAAATCAACCAACTCACTTGAATTTTTCGACGGAACCAAGTGGAGAAAGATCAAAACAGAGGATTAACATGAATATTCCCAAGGGAATGACAGAAGAAGAGGTTGTAGAGACAATAACAACTGTATGTCAGTTGATTGCACCCAGATATACATTCTATGGCTATACAGTTAATGACATGAAACAGGAAGCCTTTATTATATGTATGGAAGCCCTTAATAGATATGATGGATGTCGCCCTCTTTATAACTTCCTATGTGTCAATCTTTCCAACAGACTCAAAAACTTTGTTAGAGACAATCATTTTTTAGCTAATTCAGACGAAGATCGATCCAAAGTTCTTCAGCCAGCACAACTAGACTACGAAGAGCAGTTGATTGACGAAAGAGAAAAGTATTCAATATCCTATGACGACATAGAAAACAGAGATATAGTTGATTTAGTTAATAAATATTTGCCCGCACAAGTAAGAATGGACTACTTAAAGATAATCAACGACGTTTATGTTACCAAACAACGCAGAGAAGAAATTATAGATATGATTTCAGACATACTAGAGGAGCATGGATACCATGAAAAAGGGTAGAATATCCAAAGATGAAGAAAATTTCATCAAAAACAACCTAGATCGCGACCATAACCGAGTGGCAACCGAGCTAAACCGAACTCCTGAGTCCATTTTAGATTTTATCAAGAGAAAGGTCGCCAAAGGTACGTTTGAGAAGCCCTCTTGGATGCAAAACTCCGCAGAAGAGGAAGCTCAGTTCGATTTACAGTTTCGCCCCTACTGGATAGAGCTAAAACAACAGTTTACTGAAGACGAACTAAAACTTTTTCAATATCATTGGGCTAGAATTATTTCACAGTTTAAAGATGATGTTATTCCAACAGAAGAACTACAAGTGGTTGACTTGATCAAACTAGAACTACTTATGAATAGGTCATTAAAACATAACAAAGATAACATAGAACAAATAAGCGCGTTGGCTGCCCTCATAGCTGAAGAGAGGGCGCGAGATCCTGATCAGCAAGATCTAGACCAAATATTTAATATGGAGCGTCAGGTGGCCTCCCTGAAGGCTTCTCAAGAGTCTCTGAACAAAGACTATAGGGAACTTCAAACTAAGAAAAATTCTATGCTTAAAGAAATGAAAGCTACCCGTGAGCAAAGGGTGAAACGTTTCGAGGACAGCAAAACAAGCTTCTCTGGATACATGGCGTATTTGATTGCTAATCCTGAGATAACAAAATCTTACGGTGTCGAAATGGAAAAAATGAGAATGGCAATGCTAAAAGAACAAGATAGACTTTCCCAATTCCACAAATATACAGACGATCAAGTTGACCAGCCCTTTCTAACTCCTGATACGGTACAAGATTAATGAGTATAATTATTGTTGGCAACGGAACATCAATAAAAGATAATCAAGACGGCAAAAAGATAGATGGATTTGATACGGTTTTAAGATTCAATAGCTTCAAAATAAAAGGATACGAACAATACACAGGAACAAAAACAGATATATGGTTTACTGTAAACATACACCACATCAAAAATATAAATACCTTTAAAGAAGTTCTATTTCATAGTTGGACATGGAATGAAAGCAAATGTAAAGTATATCAAAGTATTTTAAAGAGCCGCCCTGATTGTAAAAAAATAACAAAAGAGTTTGTAGGAAAAATAGGATTAGGGGCAGCCCCAAGCACAGGGTTGATAGCAATCTATAAAATGCTAGAACGTTACGACGATGTTGTTATAACTGGATTTGATTGGTGGGAAAGAAACGAACATCATTATGGAGACAATGAGGTGAGGGGTCATATTCACAACCCTAAAAAAGAACACGAGGTCATACAAAAACTTATAAAACAAAACAGGGTAAAATTTTTAAACGGATAGGAAAAAATGGAAGATAGAAAAAAAGCAATCATATTTGGAATAACTGGACAGGACGGTAGTCACCTATTAGACCTACTGCTTGAAAAAGGTTATAAAGTGGTTGGTGTTCATAGAAGGTCGAGTACAAAAAGCACAGATAGAATCAATCACAATCTTGGTAATGAAAATTTCATTCTCGAATGTGGTGACATTACTGATTCTCTTTGTATAAATAACATTCTAAAAGAACACGCAGACGTAGATGAAATCTACAATTTAGCGGCTCAAAGCCATGTAGCAGTGTCTTTTAAGCAACCAGCACTCACTTGGGACATAACAGGCAAAGGCTGTTTGAATATTTTACAATCAATAGTCGATCTTGGAATTGATGCTAGGTTCTATCAGGCTAGTTCTTCTGAGATGTTTGGAAAAAATTATGATGTAGACAGGTCTCAAAATAAATTTCAAAACGAAGAGACTAAATTTATGCCGCAAAGCCCATACGCGATTGCTAAGTGTGCGGCTCACCACATGACTAGACTATTCCGCGAGGCTTACGGTTTACACGCTAGTGCTGGCATTTTATTCAATCACGAAGGTGAACGACGAGGCGAGACATTTGTCACAAGAAAGATCACCAAGTGGATTGGGGAGTTTGAAGCATGGAGATCAGACGATGAATATCCATTTTGGGTAGGTTCTGTAGAGGACGCTCCAGACGTTATCTACAAAAGAACATCATACGACGTAGAGGATCAGCACTTTTCAAAAGATACATTTCCAAAGCTGCGTCTAGGTAACTTAGAAGCATTTAGAGATTGGGGGTACGCAGGAGATTACGTGGAAGCGATGTGGATGATGCTCCAACAGGACAGCCCACAGGACTTTGTTATCTGCACCGGCGAGACTCATACTATTCGCGAGTTCCTAGACGTAGCGTTTTCTCATATTAATATAGAAAATTGGTCTGACTTAGTAGTTCAAGACCCAGAATTCTATAGACCAGCAGAGGTAGAATACTTACGGGGTGATTGTAGCAAAGCTGATAAGATCCTTGGCTGGACTCCCAAGCATAGCTTTGAAGACCTAGTAAAGAAAATGTTGGATCACGATATTAATGAAAATTTATAAAGTTACGTTAGACTTAACATTTGTTTTACCCAGACTCAAAGATATAGATCTTAAAGAATTTAATTCACAAAGACCTATTATTTTTGTAGACGCAAACGATCCAGACGACGCATGTTCTAACGCGCATTTCAAGTTTGTGTCTTTAATAATAAGTCAAAAGCCAAAAATGGCAAAGATAATGAAAGATCTTCTTTTCGATTTTAGAATTATAAAAGTGAGGGTAGCAGAATGAAAAGAGACTATAACGACCCTGTATACAAAGACTGGAGGAAGCGAGTATTGAATAGAGACGGATATAAATGCCAAATGCCGAGATGTAAACATAAAAAGTATTTACAAGTTCACCACATCAGGAAATGGTCTTCCGCTTCTACATTAAGATTTGACATAGACAATGGAATCACGCTATGCGCGAGATGCCACAAGGAAGTTAATAATAATGAAAATTTTTACGAAACTTTATTTTCACAGATAGTGAGGCGAAAAAATGCCTAAAATACAACCGTTTACAATAATCAAAGATAGTCGCGAGCAAGAAGGGTACACCTTTAAGCCTAGTAGTTCTAGATACCACAAGTGCGAAGGTATGGTAGTAAGAAAACTAGACACTGGAGACTATAGTCTGGAAGGGCTAGAGGACAAGGTGTGCATAGAAAGAAAGGCTAGTGTGGTCGAGTTTGCAAACAACATTGGTCACGACATGGTGAGATTCAACAAAGAAATCAAGAGAATGATGGAGTTTCCTCATAGATTTATGATCTTTGAATTTTCTTTATCAGACTTGATGGATTTTCCCGATAGATCTGGAATCCCACAAGAGGATTGGGGGAAACTGAAAGTCACAAATAAATTCATGCTCAGAAGAATAATGGAGTACCAAATGCACAATGGCATTCACGTAATATTTTGTGATTCTAAGAAAAATGCAAAATGGACTGTTTTAAGTATATTAAAAAGAATAAATGAACTGTACGAAGTGGAGGGAAATAATGACAAATAGTTTAGATATTACTTCTGAAATACATTCTTACGGTATAGACATCAAGAACAGAGAGATATTTCTTCACGGACATGTAGGAAACACCGACGAGGATCCCGGAGTAGAATACAGAATGGCGGCAAACTTTTATAAAAACATTAGAATCTTAGATTCACAGTCGTCAAAGCCTATTTTGATTCACATGTATAGCGATGGGGGAGAGTGGGACGCTGGAATGGCTATATTCGATGCTATTAGAGTTTGCAAGTCTTTTGTAACAATCATAGCATACGGCGCTGCTACCTCTATGAGTAGTATTATACTTCAAGCGGCAGATAAAAGAGTTATGATGCCCAGAGCATATTTCTTGTTACACTACGGGACTTCAGGGTTCACCTGTGATTATCTAAGCTCGCAAAATCACGCAAAGGCTGAGAAAAAGAACACAGAGACAATGATCGACATTTACGCCAATGGCTGTATCAAAGGTAAGTATTTTAAAGAGTCCATCAAAAATCTAACCTTAGAAAAAATAAAGACAAACATAAAAAGAAAGCTAAAAGATGGAGACTGGATTTTAGACGCTAATGAAGCTGTGTATTACGGATTTGCCGATAGTGTTCTAGACACAAGAAAACTGGAAAATATAGAAAGCTTAAAATGACAGCAAAACTAAAAGACCTAGACGAAGCTTGGTTAAACCTAGAAGGCTTAGACGAATCAACAATAGTCAACCCGTTTGACATTGTTAAATTCAGCGGGGACGACGCGCATTATAAAATGCTTTGGTTGATGACCAGACCAGAGTATTTTTCTTTTTTATGTAAGTACATATTCAATATAAACATACTACCGTCCCAAGCACTGTTTTTGTGCGAGATGTGGAATAGAAAATTTCCCATGCTTATAGCTAGTCGTGGTTTTGGTAAATCCTTTATTCTATCTTTATATTCAATGATTAGAGCTTTGATTCTGCCTGAACGTAAAGTCGTAGTCGTTGGTGCTGCTTTTAGGCAGTCCAAGGTTCTTTTTGAATACATGGAAACAATTTGGAACAATGCACCAATTTTAAGGAGTATGTGCGATGCGAGTAGTGGGCCGAGACGTGATGTTGACCGTTGTGTTATGCGTATTAATAAATCTCGCGTCACTTGCCTTCCCTTGGGAGACGGGCAAAAGATTCGTGGTCAGCGTGCTAACGACATTATTTCTGACGAGTTTGCTTCTATACCCAGAGACATCTTTGAGACTGTCGTTGCTGGTTTCGCTGCGGTCAGCTCAGACCCTATTGAGAATGTTAAAAAGATTGCAGCAAAAAAGAAAGCAGCAGAATTAGGTCTAGAAATAGAACAAGAAAGTAGGGACGTAGTAAAAAAGAGAGACAACCAAATCATCCTATCGGGAACGGCCTACTATGATTTTAACCATTTTGCAGAGTATTGGAAAAAGTGGAAGTCTATAATTAAAAGTCAAGGGAAAAGTAGTAGGTTAAGAGAAGTCTTTGGGGAAGACCCCCCTAAAGACTTTAACTGGAAAGACTATTCTATTATCCGCGTTCCATACGAGTTGCTTCCAGACGGCTTTATGGATGCCTCTCAGGTCGCCCGTAGTAAGGCTACAGTCCATGCCGGTATATATCAGATGGAATTTGGCGCGTGCTTCACACGGGACTCTCAGGGCTTCTTCAAGCGTTCTCTTATCGAGTCGTGCGTTGTAGAAGAAAAATACACAGATAAACAACCAATCAAGACATCAGACGGTCATCATATTAACTTCCAATCACAACTTATTGGTGACAAAGACAAGAAGTATATCTTTGGTGTTGACCCCGCTTCTGAGGTTGACAATTTCAGCATCGTTGTACTAGAGGTAAACGCAGACCACAGGCGTATTGTTCACTGCTGGACAACAAACAGAGAAGAACACAAAGGTAAAGTCAAGAGTGGATACTCTGCCGAAACAGACTTTTACGCATACTGCGCTAGGAAAATTAGAGACTTGATGATTAGATTCCCGTGTATCCATATCGCCATGGATGCTGGTGGAGGCGGTATTGCTGTTATGGAATCTCTACACGACAAAGACAAAATCAAAGAAGGTGAGCTTGCTATATGGCCTGTTATCGACGACGGTAAACCAAAGGACACAGACGACGAGCGTGGATTACATATCTTAGAAATGTGTCAGTTTTCCAAGTACGACTGGCTTGCAGAAGCCAATCACGGAATGAGAAAAGATTTTGAAGATAAAGTTTTGCTGTTTCCTATGTTTGACACAGTTAGCTTAGGTATAGCAAACGCTGAAGATGGACTAAAAGGTAGAGTCTACGACACTTTAGAGCAGTGTGTTATGGAGATTGAGGATATGAAGGATGAGCTTGCAATGATAGCCATTACTTCTACGCCATCAGGTCGAGACAAATGGGATACACCAGAAACCGTAATTGGCACGGGAAAGAAGGGTAAGCTCAGGAAAGACCGTTACTCAGCATTGCTTATGGCTAATATGGCCGCAAGAACCCTAGCAAGACTACCAACGGCGGCAGAATATAACTTCTTTGGAGGCTTTGCGACGATTGAAAAGACTGAAAAAAACGGAAGCTTATACTCTGGGCCAAACTGGTTTACAGACGGCACGCAAGATTTATACTAATCCGTGTATAATCTAACACCATTCCAATTACATTCCAATTAACATTAACGGTTTTAAAAATGTCAGAAGATAAAAAACAAACAGAAGATAATTTTATAACATGGAACGACATAGATCAAACGAGTAAAGCTCGGGCATTTGAAAATTTCTCTAACTCGATGGAGTCCTACGAGGGCATCTCAAAAGGTTATCACAGGGACTTTTTAGATATTGAGCCTAACAGATCAGTTAGACCGCAATTCGGACGTAGTGATTATGACGCTTTCAGACCAAACGAAGCGACTCCTAGAAAACAAAAAAGAGCAATTAAACTATGTATGGATGCTTACGAGAAAGTCGGCATAGTTAGAAACATTATAGATTTAATGGGAGATTTTGGATGCCAAGGAATAAATGTAGTACACGAAAGTAAAAGTGCAGAAAAGTTTTTCAAGCAGTGGTTTAAAAAGGTGCAAGGCAAAGAAAGATCTGAAAGGTTTTTAAATAATCTATACAAAACTGGTCAGGTTTTTGTGTACAGGAGTGAGGCAGCGGTAACTCCTGAGATCAAGAAATTCATGAAAGCGATGGCTAACGACATAAGAATCGACCTGCCAATCACAGAATCAAACGTGATTCCATGGAGATACAACTTCTTTAACCCGTTAAATATCGACGTAAAAAACGGCGACATCAGCATGTTTTTAGGAAGGAGAACTCACGAGTTAAGTGCGAATTCTTTCTTTGATAATTTTAAAGACGGAGCAGTTCCCGCTAAGATACTAGAGACTTTGCCGCCAAGCGTAAAGCAAGCAATAAAATCAGGCAAAAGAAAAATTGACCTAGACGAAAGCAGGCTTTCAATATTTTATTATAAGAAAGATGATTGGCAGCAATGGGCTTACCCGCTTACCTACGCTATCTTAGACGACATCATAATGCTAGAAAAGATGAAGCTCGCTGATTTATCAGCACTGGATGGAGCTATATCAAACATCAGACTATGGACAGTTGGTAGCTTAGATCATAAAATCCTTCCAAACAAAGCGGTTATCAATAAACTAAGAAATATTCTTGCCAGTAACGTTGGTGGAGGAACCATGGAGTTAGTTTGGGGGCCAGAGCTTTCATACACTGAGTCCAACAGTCAGGTTTATAAATTCTTAGGATCTGAAAAATATCAATCAGTGTTAAACAGTATATACGCAGGTCTTGGTGTACCTCCCACGCTAACAGGTATTGCTGGTCAAAGCGGAGGATTTACTAACAACTTTATATCCTTAAAAACGTTGGTAGAAAGACTACAGTACGGAAGAGATCAGCTAACCAGATTCTGGCAGGCTGAGATGGAAATTGTAAGAAAAGCCATGGGCTTTAGAAAACCTGCGCACGTAGTTTACGATCAAATGAGCTTATCTGATGAATCTTCTGAAAAGAACCTCTTAATACAGTTGGCTGACAGAGATATAATTTCTCACGAAACAGTTCTTGAAAGATTCAAGGAAATACCAATGGTTGAAAAAGTCAGGCTCAAGAGAGAAGATAAAGACAGAGGCTCAGATAAAATACCTCCCAAAGCAAGCCCATTCCATAACGCAAATCATAACAAAGACTTGGAAAAAATTGAAAAGCAGGGAGACATCCAAATAAAAAACCAAGAACAAAAAGAGAAGAATCAGCCTAAAGATAACGGCAGGCCGAACTTTCAAAAAGACGAAGAGCCAAGAAAAAAGCGTGTAGAAACTCCAAAGTCTAATCCCGGGAAAGCTGACCTTATTCAATGGGTAATGTCTGCCTACGAAAAAGCGGAAGAACTTACCGCAGGATACTTAGGGTCAAAAGGTCTTAACAACATGCGTCAAATGACAAAGGCTCAAGTCCAAGAGTTAGAAGAAGTAAAGCTCAACTCTTTCTTATGCTTCAAACCAATGACTGAACTCAGCGATGAAAACTTGTATAAAACTTTAAAACAAAGAGTAAACAACGCACAATGGGGTGCTTACAAAGACATCAGAGAGCAAAATCTCAGCAGGGCAGACTACAAGAAAATGGTCATCTCTCGGAGGATTGAGACGCTTTTAGAGCCTCCGAATGGGTAAAAATGACCCTTTTTCGATTTTTTTGATTTTTTTGTGTATAATTGTCTGAGGTAATTAAATGACTATAAAAATTTTTCAAAAAGAAATAGACGACGGCGTTGGTGAACTCGTCAAGAGTACCGCCAGCGTTGCGTATTGTTCTGAGGCATCAGTAAGAAAAAAAGTAACTGAAGCCGATGTGGTACGCGCCACTCAGAAAATTGTTGCAGAGAACAAAGACCAGATAGATTTATTCTATTTAGAATCTGTTTTGGTTTCTTGTGGATGGAACAAAAACGATGATGTTTTTCTAGCAGAATCGACATGGGAGGCCAGAAACACTCCAGAGGACAAACAGTTTAATTTTATGCACGATGAAAATGATATTATCGGGCATATTACTGGTAGTTATGTTTTAACAAAAGATGGAAAGGCTGTTGCAGATGACAGTCTAATGCCGGAAGATTTTGACATAATTACTCAAGCAGTTCTCTATAATAGCTGGACTGATGAAGAAAACAAAGAAAGAATGAGCAAAATTCTTTCAGAAATCGAAGATGGCAAATGGTATGTTTCTATGGAATGTCTATTTGCTGGATTTGATTACGCACTAATAAACGACGACGGCAACGCTAAAATTTTAGCTAGAGATGAGCAGTCTGCTTTTTTGACTAAGCATCTTAGAGCTTATGGCGGCAAGGGTGAATACGAAGGTTATAAGGTTGGCAGGGCTTTGAGAAATATAGCTTTCTCAGGTAAAGGTCTTGTTTCCAAACCAGCCAACCCAAGAAGTATCATTTTAACAAAATCTGTCGCGTTTGAAAAAGACCATATTTCTAATTTTAATATAGGAGAATTTACAATGGCTGAAAACGTTTTAGAAATGCAGATCAAAGAAGTTCGAGCAGAGCTTGCTGCATCAAAAGCGGAGAATGAGGCTATCAAAGCTCAGATCGAAGAAGCTAAAGACAAAGAGTTTGCTTCTAAAGTTCAAGCTTATGAAGGCGAAATTAGCGACAAAGATTCTAGCATTGCTGAACTAGAGGAAAGCATCAAGAGCACTCAAGCTCGTGTTGCTGAACTAGAGGACGCTCTTGCTAAATCTCAAGACGATCTATCTGTGGCTATGAAAGACATGGATGAGATGAAGAAGAAAGAGAAGATGGAGAAGAGAAAAGCTGCACTTGTTGAAGCTGGTATCAGCGAAGAAGACGTAGAAGATTCTCTAGCCAGTTTTGACGCTCTTGAAGAAGACGCTTTTGATTCTGTTATTGCGCTTATGAAAAAGAAGTACGCAAAAGATGACAAAGAGAAAAAGGACAAAGAAGCTGAAGCTGCGATGCCTCCTGAACTTAAGGAAGCTATCGAAAAGAAGAAGAAGGAAAAAGAAGCTAAGGCAGATGAAGCTGAAGCAGATTTGAATGAAGCAGATTTGAATGAAGAAGCTTTTGATGATGTAGAAACTTCGGAAGCAACTCTAAATTCAGCCGAAATCGATGAAATGGAAGCGACCAGAGCGAGCGTTGCTAGCTGGTTAGAAAACAACGTACTAAACAAGTAACCATAACAGGAGAAATAAAAATGGCTCTTAAAGCAGATAGATTTGAAGAATCAACAGATATTTCCTTTTTCTATAACGAAGGGGAAGCCACGAGGGGTGGTGTTGTTGTTTTGGCAGATCAAGGTCAAGCATCTGGTGCAGCATTGGATCAGGGCGAAAACCTAGTCAAATACGCCAAGGCAACATCCACAGACGTTCCTATCGGAATCCTTCTAAACGATGTCGTTAACAAAGACTTAACAAAAACCCACATCAACCAATACAAGGATGAAGTACAAAAAGGTGGTAAAGTCACCGTTTTGACTCGTGGATGGGTTGTAACTAATAACATCGAAGGCACACCTAAAGCCGGTGAAGAAGCTTTTGCTTCTACAGTCGATGTTGACGGAACCGCTGGTCACATTTGTAATGCTACCAGTTTTGCAGCAGCATCAGGAGAGCTTTGCATTGGACGATTTATGTCCCGCAAAGACGCTGACGGATACTGCAAAGTTTATGTCAACCTTCCTAACGCACGCGGCCAATAATACGCCCTAACCCTAAAGGAGATATTTTATGTCACTTACAGAAAGACCTAGTGATGAGTTTATTTCATTGCTAAAAAAGTCGGGCGATAGCGACCAAAACGTTGCTTATGCCGCTCAAAGAGAATTTGCTAAAGCTCTTGAACTCCCTCTTCGCAAGGGCGTTCTCGTAGGCAATATTCTTGGAAATATTTTTGAAACAATCAATGTAGAGCCGGGAGCTTCCACAGAATACCCACTCGACTTGATTTCTCCCGGACTTGAAGGTGAGCACGTAGCTTACACCAACCCGGGTCATGGTCGCGTACCGGAACGTGCGGTCGAGAGCGACTATGTTATGATTCCAACCTACAGCATCACATCAAGTATTGATTACTTGTTGCGTTACGCTCGTGAAGCTCGTTGGGATATTGTAGGTCGCGCTATGCAAGTCCTAGAGGCCGGATTCGTTAAAAAAATGAACGATGACGGATGGCACACCCTTTTGGCCGCTGGTGTAGATCGAAACATTTTGGTTTATGATGGTGATGCCACAGCCGGAATGTTCAGCAAGCGATTAGTTTCCTTGATGCAGACTGTTATGCGTCGAAATGCAGGTGGTAACACTGGATCGGCTAATCGTGGTCGTTTGACTGACCTTTACGTTTCTCCAGAAGCTCTTGAGGACGTAAGAAACTGGGGTCTAGATCAAGTTTCTGATCAAATCAGAACTCAAATCTACACTGCCAGCGAAGGTGGTGCTCCTATCACCCGCATCTTTGGCGTGAACCTACACGACCTAGATGAGCTTGGTGAAGGTCAAGAGTACCAAACCTTCTTCTCAGCAGCAGACGGCCTTGGCGGTGCTCTCGAAGGTTCTGATGTAGAGCTTGTCGTTGGCCTTGATCAAGGAGCCAATGATAGCTTCATCATGCCAATGAAGCAAAATGTAGAGATCTTTGAAGATCCTACACTTCATCGTCAGCAGAGAGCTGGTTACTATGGATTTGCTGAACTTGGATTCGGCGTTCTTGACAACAGAAGAGTCATTCTTGGCTCATTCTAGTGTCGACTGAAAACCAGCCGCTATATAAGAGTCACTTCCATTTCTTTGGGAGTGGCTCTTTTTTGTGTATAATAGTATATAATAAAACCTTGTTTTAAGGACTTTACTAGGAGTTTAACTATGGCAGCTTTATCAGATTACTTAGAATCTGGACTTTTACATCACATATTCAGAGGTGAAACCTTCGCGAAGCCAACTAACCTAGCTATCGCATTGACCAGTGGTGTTCCAAATGACTCAGATACCGGAGCTACTCTATTAGAATTACCATCTGGTGACAGTCAAGGCAATGACACTGGATACAGAAGACTTAGCCTTGGCGATCCGTCTACCGCTGGTAATGGGGTGTGGACTTATAGTTCTGAAGATCACGCGGCAGGAAGCGGATTAATAAAGAATACTAACTCTTTTTTATTCGACACAGGTGATGGTTCTCCAGCCCTTACAGATTGGGGGTGGGTATCTGGAATCGCTATTGTGGATTCTGGAGAGTGGGGAGTAGGAAACGTTTTAATGCACGCGCAGCTTGACAACCCTCGTGTAATTTACACAGGAGATACAGTTAAGTTCGATGTATCAACCTTGCAAATTAGCTTTAAATAAAATTTAACAAAGGTTATTTAAATGACTGTTTTATCCAAGTCGGAGTATCTAACAAAAATTCAAGGTTTGCTACCTGATAACTCTACTCAACAGATTTCCCCAGAAGATCTTAGAGAGAGCTTAGTAGACCTTATAGATTCTGTTCATCTTTTCTTGGATGGAAACAAAATAATAAGTAGCAATTTTGCTTCACCAGACTTTAGAACAACCAGAGGTGGAGACGAGGCTTTAGGAAAAATACACTTAGCAAATAGGTTAAGTGTTGACAATACAGCCTTTGGATATTATGCTTTAGGAGCCAACTATTCAAGCAGTGGCAATACCGCCGTTGGATCTTACGCCCTTGGTTGTAACCTTCAGGGTACGCATAATGTAGGAGTTGGCTATAACACTTTAGCAGGAAATGTTAACGGGTCGGGCAATGTGGGCATAGGAAACTTTGCCTTTATGACTAATAAGCATGGCGACTTTAACATAGCGATAGGCCATGGTGCTGCATTTTATGCTTCAGGCAATGAAAATAACAGATTTTTTCTAGGCTCATATCCGGGGTTTGATCAAGATCACACTTGCGACATATCATTAACTGGTAATAAAAACCCTTTGATGTATGGAGAATTGGACAACCTTAGATTAGGAGTCGCGGTTCCTACTACTAACTCAGATGGTGGAACCTTACAAGTCTCTGGAGATATTACCCCACTAATAAGTAGCTATGGAAATATAGGAACACATGAATATCCTTGGGCTTCTGTAAATGAAGTCGTACACTTCTCTGGCGGCAAAATTGGCCTTAACACAAACGCACCATCTGGTGATGAAGGGTTGCTTACAGTAAATGGTCACATAGTTCCAAATCAAGATTCAATATGGTCTATAGGCCATAGAGATTTGAAGTTCGATGGATGGTTTAATGACGTAGTAATTAGCGGACAATTACACGCTAACGATGTTAACTATAATCATATTAATGAGTGCTTATACGACTGTAAAACATTACACTTAGCAACCAGCGGATTTTGCGACTCAGAAGATTTAGGCTTCCACAACGACGCTCTTTGCGGATTTCTTAGTGATGAAGCTATAGATGGTGGTGGATTTGAAATTCATTCTAGTGGTGCAGACTATCAAAGAGACTATAAGTTCTTATTCAGACATCCGGACACAACAATAAACTCTTGTGCATTGGAGGTAGATGACCATTACGCGAGAGCACGTTGGCAATCTAACATATCTTTAGAAGTTGTTTCTGGAAGACATGTACAAACAGAAAGAGTTTTGGGGCCAAGGGATAGGCTATCTTTAGTTACACAGAGTGGATGTTTTGGGATTGGACTTAGAACTGACCACGAGACTTCCGGCAACTCTGTAAATTTCGGCCCAATAGAAGTAACCGACAGCGACTATTGCTACAAAGACTTTAATTTTGTCTCTGCTTCAGGAGACTACTTGATTGACGGCAACCCAAGCGGCCATGATGTTTCCGCTCTCTTTGGTAGTGTCGACTCAGGAGTTAAAATCTCAACCCAGTTTGCTACAAGAATTAAAAGCTGTGATTCCTTAAAGGGGTTTAGCTGGGTTTATCACGACGAAATGGATCAGCAAGCTAATAATTGTGACGGTCTTGGTTCTCCACACGTTGTTAACCCCTCGCCATAAATTAGGATAATAATAAAAAGGTATATTAGATGAAAGATAGATTTTCACTACACGTACATGATGGTCAAACCCATGAGCTTGAAGCTCTGACGGTTGTAAGAAATGGGTTCACTACAGCTTCTCAATCCGGCTTAGTAGGCATAACAAATATTAAGCGAGCGGAAAACGATCATCCAATACTGCCAGAAACGATCTTCAATGTTCAAACAACTGGGGATTCCGTTGTTAGGTTTGCTAGTGTTGATGTAAATACTAGCTCTTTGCAAATTTTAGCTAATGGCAACACTAGAGCTTCTGGAGTAGAAATGTCTTACTCTCCAGCGGTTGGCTATGTAGATTTTTCTACAATAAAACCTAGCGGTTGCGAGGGCATAGGCTCTGGATTCTTATCTGTTACCAGTAATAATTTTATCGGTCTAGGAACAACAAAGCTTAAATCATCTAGAACTTTCACTCCAAATTCGCCTCTAACTATTTATCATGAGGGTACGACCAACAGTGGAACGATTGCAATAAAAGAGCAGTCCACAAGACCCGTAAGTACGTTTGAGTTTGGTAAAATATATGTCAAGGCAGATGATAACTGCCAAGGAAGGCAAAGTTTTTTCTTCTTGGACGATGCTAACAACGAATACAATCTTTCACATCCGACTGGTCTTGTTGAGACAGATAATAGATTTAACACATACGCAGGTAGATTTGCCCCACTATCCGAATGGTTATGCTCGGAAAACACAAGTTTATATTACAATACTATATATGGTTATGCTGGTGGTTGGGGCTTAACAACAGGCGATAGTAATACTCTGGTTGGATACAGTGCCGGTAGCGGATTAAAAACTGGTGGCAACAACGTGATTGTTGGAGCAAACAATCTCACGCACCGTAACTCTAGCAACTCCATTATAATTGGTACAAATATTATAGTGCCAGAAGTAGGAGAAGCTAATCATCAGGGTGAAGCATTTAATAACTTAGTATTGATAGGTAAAGACTTCGAATCTGATGCGGTAGATAATGACTACAGTATGCTCATAGGTTATGGCGATGATCCTGTAATTAGAGCTGGTCTCGGAGGATCAATAGCTTCTAACAGATTCTTGGCCGTAAAATCTGTAGCAAACTACCCTGCCCAACTAAGGGTTGACAGCGCAAACAATTCTTTTCACGTAGCTTTAACAGAGTCAGAAGAAGCCACGTTTGATATAGGAACAACCAATGTTGGTCAAATTACCTTCAGAGATAAATCCTCTTCAATACAACATAGAGGGATGGCATCTTTAAGGTTTGAGAATAGATTTGGACAAAAACAAACTCTTGTAGACTTTGTTCCTAGCGGTGACATTCCCGTGTCTTCGCCCATCTGGAATTTACCTCAGTATTCAACTCCCTACATCGCTGTAAGTGGAGACATTAGACTGCTAGGCTCAATTAGGTTTGCAAACGGCACGTCTATAAGCTCTTCACAAGATATTAACATAACAGCTACATCAGGTGTCGCGAAAAAAATCGCTGCTTCACAAACCGATTTCGTGCTAGACTATCAAGACCTGTCTATGGCAGCTTCCCTTACACCTCAAATAGACACGACCTATAGTTACCTGCCACTGGAAGTACCCTCGGGAAGTAGTAGATTTGTTGGTAAAATTAGTGTAGATTCTCTTGCTGCTTATATTGGAAGTGGTTACGCAGGTGTTGCTGACAACTGCAACATGCTGTTTGCAGATGTAACCTCCGAAATGAACATAGATACAATAAATAACTCGGGAATGGTTTTTGTTGGGTGTGGAGTAGGCGTAGGGGCAACCGGATGGAAAAACGGAGTTTTCTTAGGGCAAGAAGCCGGAGCACACAGTACGACTCCGAATACAAGTCTGCTAACAGACACAGCCCCAGTATTTATAGGTTACCGAGCAGGATACGACGCAGATTCTTTAGAAAACTCAATCTTCATCGGAACAAATGCGGGTAAAAATGCAGACAACTCTTCTAGCTCCATATTCATTGGCTCTAGCGCAGGACTCAATGCTTCCGGCAATAGAAACTGCTTGGGTATAGGAGAACACGCGCTTGATGGAGAAGACACACCGGGCCACGATTCTCTGTACGGAAACAATAATATAGAAATTGTAACAGGGCTAGATAGTAATCAAAGATTGTTCTATGGTAGTGGTAATTTAAACTCAAGGATTAATATACAAAATGTTATAGCTGGTGACCACGGAAAAAGAATGATCTCAATAGGAGACGCTAGACTTTCTCCGCAAGCACCGCTGGAAGTAAGAAGAGACACAGAACTAAATGGTCACAGTGACTCTGAAGATGTTCAAACGTGGGCTGATAATGATTTGATTGTCGCTAGGACGACAGCATCAGGAGACTACATAAGAAGAGATGAGCAAGGAACAGAAGCTTGGTTCGGCCAATACGAAGGGTTTATGGTTGATTACATATACGCCCCAAGTAGCTATACCGCGCCAACCAGCGGCCTAATGAGAACAAGAACTTACGATAATGGATTTTCTACCGACAGTCTGATATGGGTAACAAATAGAGATCCTAAATTAAATATTCATGGTGAGGGAGCTATCGGTGGAGCTGCCTTTGTAGTAACAAATAGGGTCAACGGAGAGAATAGGCCAGTCTATATAAGCTGTTCCGGATCTTAACAACATTAGGAGTTTGTAATGACACAGTGTTGTCAATGTGAAGGGGGAACGCCTCCACCATCACCCAGAGGGGCTTGTTGTTATGGTTGTTCTTCAAATCAGTGCGAAAACAACGTAGCGGCAGGAGATTGTCTATCCCGAGAATGTTCTAACTTCTACCCTAACCAGAATTGCTCTCAGATAACTTGTCCAAACGAGCAAGATACTGTCTGCTGCATGGAAAGAAACTCGTTTCTAGGAACAGTAACTAAACTGGGTTGTATACCAGACGATGGGCATCCACAAGAAAGGGTGCAGGATTGTATAGCTGCGGGATTTACAACCACTAACGTAACCGTTGTGTATTCTAGTGATGCAGACTGTAATGAAAACTGTACAGACTCAACAACCGTAGACCCAGATCCGCTCGGCATGTGCTGCATATGCCGCCAAACTCCTGAAGGTAAATATTACACCTGCGTATCTCCGGTAAGCAAAGAAAGTTGTGAAGCTTCGAGCGACTGCTTTGAGGAAGATCATTTTTTTCCTTACTTTGATTGCAATAACAATAGTCAATTTTGCCCGCAAGACGAGTTCACAACTGCCCCTCCAAACAATGGTTGCTGCATCAATGGTTTCTGTAGTGACAATTTTGATTGCCCTACATGCGTACTTTTAGGTGGCGTATGCTTATCATCCCCATGTTCTGAGATTCCAAATAATCCATGCACAGGCGCTTGTTGCACATCCGACCTGTTAACTGGAGCTGTAGTGTGCTCTGAAGTAGACATAACGTTATGCCAAAATTCTGAGTCAGTTTTTCATCCGGGTAAAACTTGCGATCTTGTTGATTGTGAGTCTTCGCCAACGACCACGGTTTCCCCAAGCACAGATCCTCCAAGTACAGATCCTCCGGGCACTACCTTATCTCCTCCCAACTGTCCATCATGCAGAACTGGCCCACTTTCAAACTGCGGAACAGATAGTATTACTGGTCAGCCATGCACACCTGTTGGTGGGTGTAAAATGATACAAACGGTCGGTGAAAGATTAGAATGTGTCAGCGTGATTGATGGCAGTATAGTTGAGGTTTTTTGCAACGATCCTGTTGGATGCTGCTGCTGCTGTCCAGAAGGCTACAACCCGAGTGAAGAGCCTACAACTACTGCCGAGCCTACAACCACCGTTGATCCAGATGCACCCACGACCACCGTTGATCCAGATGCACCCACGACCACCGTTGATCCAGCTGCACCCCCGACCACCGTTCAGCCTACAACGACTGAAGACCCTTGCGGATCGCCGTGTGAGCTGTACTGCGATGGACAATCTTGGGGCTACAACATTGGTAGCGATCAATGCCCTAATGGGTGCGATTGTATATATCGATCAGGAGGCGAAGATATTACAATTGGAACTCCTTGTACACCTGCGGAGTTTGGTCAGACACTTGATAGCCAATGTTTAAATTCTGGAGGTTCAACAACCGCTGAACCTACAACAGTCGAACCCACAACAACCACTTCGACACAGCCGCCTGAAAACTGCTGCTGTCCAGACAGTATAACAGTTGCGGCCAGCGTCAATATAGTTGGCGACTGCGTTTATTCTGATACAGGCTCTGCAACAGCGACAAGAGTTGGGGGAGACAATAAATGTACAGGCTCACACACGTATACTGCAAATGGAACCCTTGGATGTGGAGACACTTGGTCTGGAACAGTAACGTGTAACGCTGATAAAGAGGCTAATGATCCAGATAGATGGAGTCTTGACATGAACACCTGTCAAGTTGACTACACGGATAACAGTGCTGACAATCCAAATGCAACAGGGTCTTGTGATGCACCACCCGCTTGGACTGTAACAGCGCAAGCGTCAGACACATCATGCCCTTGCTGCGCAGGTAACTGTGCGTGTAATTTCCAGCAGTGTTGCGACCAGCCTGATGCGCCAATTGCCGATTGTGGAATAAGCAATCCTGACTGTACTTTTAGCTGTGAAGATTGTAGTTGCGTAGGAGACTGCGATCCTCCATCCACCACTACCCAGCCAGAGGTTACCACTTTAGTGCCACCAGATGACAATCCGGACGATCCGCAAGAAGGAGGATTCTGACCATAATGTGTATAATAAATTGATATTTCAAGGAAACTAGGAGGAAAAATGGACAAAAAACTAACTATAGGAATGGCTCACTACTCTGACTTCGACGGGGTATTTTTTACTATTCAAGATATTGTAAAAGAGCTTATATACAACAGAAGAAGAGACTTACTCTCGCAAATTCAATTTTTGATTATAGAAAATAATCCTAAAGACGAACATGCAAAAGCGGTGAAAAATTTCGCTAGAGGACTAGGAAATTTAGTTAAAGTCATAGATTCAGACAAGGTAGGAACATCTCCTTCTAGGAATAAAATTATAGAAGAAGCCATGACTAACTATGTGTTAGTAATGGATTGTCATGTTATGTTATGCCCAACGGTATCAACGTTAGATAGGTTAATAACTTTCATAACTCACAATGACAAGTCAGAGGATTTATTTAGCGGCCCAATGGTTTTAAACTCATTCTCAGATATATACACTCATTTTAATGATGAATGGGGGTCAGGAATGTGGGGTAGATGGGGGCAGGCTTGGAATTGTATATGTGATTCGTTTCACTTTTCATTTACTAAAGGTGAAGACAACAAAGTAGTGTTCAGGCGGTTGTCAGACGCAAAGAAAATAACAAAATGCGAATACTGCGACAAAGAGTTTCCTCACGGGGATTATAACGGCGTTTCATCTAGATTAAAAGAAGAGGGGTACAACAGAAGTGGGTTTGAAGAAAAAGAAAAGCCGTTTGAAATTTTTGCACAAGGTCTCGGCGTGTTTCTTACAAGAAAAAACTCATGGCTAAAATTCAATAGTCACGCATCAGGGTTTGGTGGTGAAGAGTGTTATATCCACGAAAAATACAGAATGGCAGGAAGAAAGACGGTTTGCCTACCGTTCTTAAAATGGATACATAGATTTGGCAGGCCGCAGGGGATTCAGTACCCCATCTCAACAAATCAAAAGTTAAAAAATTACATGTTAGAGTTCGAAGAATTAGGGTTAGACAAAACACCCTTAAGAAAACATTTTGTAGAAGGATTAAAAGTTGAAGCAAAAACTTGGGATTTGATCAGTCTCGAAACGTCTAACATCCTTAGTGAAAAACAGTCTCAACCAACAGGAACCCAACGAGACGAAGAGCTTATTGAAACTATAAAAAAATTAGAGAAGCAAATCCAAGATCTTTCAAAAAGACCTTGCTGCAAAACAAAAAAACAATAATACAGTAAGAATGGGGTAAAAAGATGTCTTTGGTTCTAACCGACAGAGTAAAAGAAACATCAATAACTAACGGTACGGGTACTATTACTCTTACTGGCTCTTTTGGTGGATTTCAGAGTTTCCTAGACGGTATAGGCGATGGAAACACAACTTACTATGTCATAGAAAATGAGTCTAAATTTGAAGTAGGTATAGGTACTTACACAGAGTCTGATAATTCACTCTCCAGAGACACTGTTCTAGACAGCTCAAACGGTGGCGCAAAAGTTGACCTAAGCGGACTATCTATTGTTTTCTGCACATACCCTGCTAGCAAAGCGGTGTTTCTGGACGAAAATGATGAGCTAAACATACCTATTACATCGTTAGCCATAGATTCGTTAAACATAGACGGTCTTGTTACAGCAGACAGTGGAAATTTAGGTGTTAGCGGTTTACTAACACTAAGACGAGATAGCGCAGGAAACTTCTTCCATGCTTACGTAGACAATGGTCAAGACAAAACAATATCTTTATACCATGACGGATCTATATCTCCGGGCTGGAAACTTGGACTCAAGAACTCGCCAGACAACTCTGGAGATCCTCCTACGTATGCTTATGTTTATGCTGAAGATGGAAGTATAGGTCTTTACTCAAATTCCTTGAATAGCATAAACCTATCCCATGGAGGAGGCTTTAATGTAAAGAATAAAGGCAACACCATACTTACAGCTTACAGTAGTACAGGTGTTCAAATAAACTCTTTCTCTACTGCGAATTCAGTCTTCACAGTAAAGGGGGCGGTAGCGCAGGCAGCACCTTTACAAGAGTGGATAAGTAGCTCAAACAGTTCTCTAGCTAGAGTCGAGAGTGATGGAAGTATTGTTGCAAACACAATACAATCAACTGGAGATTTAATAGCTTCAGGGAATAATGTTCTCACTAATATATCAAATTTACACACCAGCGGTGTTTCAATAAGTGGTTGGGCTAGATATTACGTAGATAGTCAAGATCACACATCTACTGCTTTGAGTGGATTTTTAGAACCACAGATAACTCAAAATGCTAGCGATATACTTTTTGTTTCAGGCTTAACAAATGCTAGCATAGACGCTCTGCCTCATAGCTCAGGAGATTTCATACTTACTGAAATCTTGGCTAACTCAGCGAGCGGAGCTGCAAATGCGGCAGACTTGTTGGTTGTTTCTGGTATAGCTGGGGGAGTGCCTGCTGCCAGTGGAGGCTTGATAACTCAGAACACAAACCTAATTCATAGTTCTGGAAACTTCCTGCTTGATGAAATTTACGCTAGTGGTGCGCACGTGTCTGGTTTAGCTAGTACAGCTATAGCCGCTGTTTCAGGATACAACGTAGGCTATACAGATGTTCAAATAGCACTACTTGTTGATAGTGCTCCAGACACCCTAAACACTCTAAATGAGATAGCCGCAGCATTAAATGACGACGCTAGCATAGCTACTACACTAACAGACTCAATAAATAATTTAGGCATATTTAGTAGAGTCTCTGTAGCGGGTCAAGACCACATTGACGCAGATTCAAACTCTGACTCATTAACTCTTGCTGAAGGTTCTAATATAACAATAACAACTTCAGCCTCCACAGATACCATAACTATATCCGCTAACGACTCTGGAGCTAGTGAAGAAGATTTAATTTATGTTTCTGGGATAGCCGCTTATGCTTCTGGTGTGGGAACTTATTCCTCTGGAATTTTAGTTGACGGTGGAACGCTAATACCTGATGCTGACAAAGGTATAGCTATAGCTAAGGGAAGTGAAAATTTTCCAGTTACCATCACTCAAGATGACAATTTTTCTGGTGGTGCATACTACATAAGACTTAGAGATAACGACACAGACAATATAACTCTTGGTGCTACGGATGTAGACGCATTTCAAATTACCGCTAGTGGCGAAGGAAGTTCTGGTGCTGAAAATATATTTAAGTTTTCTTCTACTGCTAATGATGATCATTTGGTGTTTGGTGGAAGTGCAGTTCCAACAAAAGTTCTAGGAAGCAACGTAACTGTCAATGCAGAAGGTTCTGTAGAATTACAGCGAGGTGGTAGTACAAGGGTAAGGGGTGATTCTGCGTTTACCTATTTATTTGGTCAAACTGGTGGCTACATATTTTATGGTGCTAACGCGTTAAAGCCTCAAAGTGCAACATCAATTGCCCTTGGTGGTGCTTCTAACTATTGGGGCAGTTTACATTCAAGCAATGCAAATCTTAAAGGTAGTACAGCAACTAATATTCCGCTAACCATAGATGCTCAAGCTGCACAGTCCGCGAACCTAACTGAATGGAAGGCTAGTGACGATGTTGTTATTGCACAGGTTGCTCCAGACGGTAGTATCGCTACAAGCGGAGACATTTCAGTTAGTGGGACATTGATCGCAGGAGAGCTTAAATCTCCACAGGATACGGGTGGGTATCTTAGACTTCGAGGGTCGAACGACACATACATAGACGTATCTGATGGCACGATGAATTTTTACTGCAACACGGGTCAAGCTTTCCGGTTGACAAGCTCGTTTGTGGACGTCTTTAAAACTCTCAGACCTATATCTAATCAAGACTTGGGGCGTACCACTAATAGATGGCCTAATTTATATGCGGTTAACGGTGACTTTAGTAATACTGTAAGCTCTAGCGGTGTTCAAGCAAGCGGTTTATTGCTATACGATCACGCACCAACAGTAACCACTAACACGCTATACAACGATGGTGGAACCTTGATGTTCAACGACTCTGCTGTTGGTGGCGGTAGTGTCAGTGGCACACCAAGCGGAGTTGCCTTCTTTGGTGATGACGGTTCTTTAACAGGTGACACAGACCTTATTACAGGCTTTGGAACAAATGGTAGACGAATTGGAATCAATAGTGTTGCCAACCCAACTTCTCAATTAACTGTGGGCAATCAGGTTTATAATCAAAGTGCTATTGCGGAAATAAAAAATTATAGCCGTGGAAATAGTATACTTCAAATTGTTGCCACCTCTGGTGGAAGAAGTGCCAACATTAAATACACTTCGGGTTCTCTTGATTGGTATCAGGGTCATTTACAAGCTAGCATGGGTGGACTTGGCGGTAGATTTGTTGTGGCTAGCTACGAACTAGACAACACAAAGCCTTTGGTTTATGATTCTAACGGAGACGTTATTATTGGAGGAATGGCTCCTTCTGCTAGGCTTACGGTCAATTCACGCGGCACAACCGTTGTTAATACAGTGTTTAAAGCATCGGCATTACAAAGTGCTAATATGGCAGAGTGGCGAGCTAGTGACGGAGTTGTTATAGCTAAGGTTGCCGCTGATGGAAGTATCGCTTCTAGCGGAACTGTTTCTGCTACAAACCTTAACGTTTTTGCTTCTGGTGCGGTTGGAGACACAGATAGCGAGTCCTTGAAAATATCAAGTGATGGAACCACTTACGATATATTCTCTACACCTACAGGTGCGGGTAGTCATAGAAGAATCGACATTGGCGGTTTCGACGGTGCAGCATATCGCGGTCTTAGGCTCGACACGACTAACGGGATTTTTGAGTGGCAATACAATAACGCTACTAAGTTTAAGGTTGATGCAACTACCTGTAACATTTCCTCGACAACTACAGTAACAAACGATATTAGATCAGACAATCATCGTCCTTTGACTGACAAAACTTATGACAGTGGTGAAACTGGATATAGATGGGCTAATGGCTACTTTGTTAATGGTGACTTTAACGGTACTTTGAACGCCAGTGGGGTTAGTATGATGCGTATAGCTGAAGCTGATTACCCATCTTACCAAGAAGGCACTTTCTTCTATGATGATGAAAATCATGCTTTGGCGATTTACAATGATGAGTCAGAGACGATCCAAAGGTTAGGCCAAGAAGAGTTTTTAAGGGTTAGAAACAACACCGCAGAAACGATTGATAAGGGTTGTGCTGTTCTTATAACGGGTGCTCATGGTGCTTCAGTACCGACTGTATCAGGGGCGATAGCAACATCGGAAGCAAATTCTCAAGTGGTTGGTTTAGCAAATCACTCTATTGAATCAAACTCATTTGGTTATGTTACTACTTTCGGAAAGATAGTTGGAGTTGATACCTCTCAATATAGTGAAGGCGATGAAATATATCTGTCTTCTGAAAATATAGGAAGTGGTGTTTCTACATCTCCTACGGTTCCTAACTATAAATTAAGTATTGGACATTGCATAAATAGTCATTCCAATAATGGCTCTGTGATGGTTCAGCTTGGTCATCCTAAACTTGGTGGTGGCGATACAAAGTCTGTTGCCCCTGTGCATGTAAGTGGTATACCTTTTGTTTCAGGTGTTGCAGACGGAGGCTCTTCTGCTGTACTAATGTACGAAGATGGGTTTGAATACAGCCAAGGAAGCGGTCTTGTAACAAAAGCTATAACCGCAAGCAGTGGAACATTTTTGTCTGGAGTGTCTGTAAACAGCAGTAGTCCAGACAGATCATCTCCGCTTGATGTTTACGGTGATCCTACTGCCGTTAACAGGGTAGTCGCCCAATTTAAATCGTCTACAGGTGCGGAAGTTTTAAATATATACAACGGTAATAGCGACACGACCCCCGTTGCATCTCTTAGGTCAACAAACGCCTACTTGAGTATATATAATGGCGTAGACATCAGAAAAACTGGTGGTAGTGGCAAGATGTTTGGAGTTCAAAACCCCGGCAACGAAACCAAGTTTAGAGTTGATACAGACGGAGAAGTTGCTTTAGGTTCTTCTGCTAGTCTTTATACCTATACGAACTTAGCCACTTTAGACGTTATACCAAAAAGCGCGTCTTTTCCGGGTATTGCAGTTATAGGTAACGTCTCACAAACTGCCAATCTCCAAGAATGGAAAGCAAGTGACGAGGTTAACGTAGCTACTGTTGCTCCAGATGGAAGCATCGCGTCTAGCGGAGATATTAGTGCTAGTGGAAATATTACTACAAATGGCGAATTATTAACTGATTTGATTCGCGGAGAGGTTTACTTTAAAAATCTCGCGAGCAACCACATCATTGTTGATGCGTCCGAAACAGGGACTAACAATGCGAAAATGACCTCTCGTGGTAATAGATTTATTATCACAGCCGAAAATGGGTTCAGTAACAATTTAGGCTACCTAATTTTAAACGGAGAGGGCGGTACTTATCTGCAATACGATGGTGCTGACAAACTATCAACTACATCTACGGGCGTTTCTGTAGACGGTCACTTTACTGCTACATCCAAATCGTTCCTTATTGATCACCCAACAAAGAAAGACGCGAAACTACAGTACGCTTCTTTGGAAGGCCCGGAGCATGGTGTCTACGTAAGGGGTCGCGTTACTGAAAATGTTATCGAACTTCCAGATCACTGGGTTGGACTGGTCGATGAAGAAAGTATTACAGTTCAGTTAACGGCAACCACTTATCCCCAACCAAACATGTTTGTCAGCAGCATTGTAAACAACAAGGTTTACATTAGTTCTGATGTAGAGATCGACGCTTTCTATAATGTTTACGCAGAAAGAAAAGACGTTGATAAATTGGAGGTGGAAATATGGCAGTAATATACAATTCTTCAAAGATTGTAACTGACGGTTTGGTTTTTTGTTTAGATATATCCAACCCAAGGTGTGGCGTAAGTTCAACCAAGATAAAAGACGTTATAGTTAAAGATGAAATTACTTTAGTAAACGGCCCAGAGTTTTCACCTAATTACGGTGGTGGTTTGGTTTTTGACGGAGCTAATGACTACACCCATACTGACATTCCAGAGGTTAATTTCACTGGGGTTGATGAGGATTTTACACTAGATATAGTTTGTAGGTCGCTAGATAGTTCTGCTCCTAATGCTGCTAGTGCAATAAAAACTGATGGTTGGTCGCTTGGTAATTACTATGGTCATCTGTGGAACTTTAGAATTGCTGGCCCAGATGAGGGGGGCGGCTCTGTAAGTACCTATTTCCATATGGGGGGACTCAGCATAAACGACCCAACCCTTTACCATTTTCAATTATGGAAAGCACATCCTTACATTGGAGGCAGAGCTATAAAAATAGAAGACGATTCCATCGTCTTCGATAATGGGAACGGATTATCTTGGGACAGTCAAGGTGACACTCTTAGTGGTGGGACATTAAAGCTGGGAGGGCAGGGCGGTCATCTTCTTCACTGCGAATTATTTTCCGCTAGAATTTACAATAAAAAACTTTCTACCAAGGAGATGGAAATAAATAGAGAGGTTATAAAAAGGAGGTTCCAATGAGCCACAACGATTACGATGACAGACATTACGTGATAATTTCAGCCAGTGATGTCGCAAACATAGATTTCGATCAGGTTTTAGAAACGTCCGCTAACACTGTGCGTTACAGCGTGGACGAAACATTAACTTTCGTAAAGTATAAAGGGGACATGCCTTCTAGCGTATCTGCTTGTACTAGCAAAAGTCAAGAGTATTCTCATGATGAAATTTTAGTTATTTTGGGTGGTACTGACTGGACTCCAGAGGGGCAATTTTAATGGGGTTAATACACTCACCTAAAATACCTACAAATGGATTGATTCATGCGTATGACTTTGGAAATTTAAGATGCACTCCAGAGGGTACTGTTGACGTTCTCGATCTTGTTGGTAATAAAAACGCACAGATTGATAATGGAGGTATTATATCTCCTGAAGCGGGTGGTTGTGTAAAGTGTGATGGTACAGATGATGCGGTTGAGTGGGATGGTGGAGCTAGTGACGAGATAAACTTGGGTACGGTTCACTCTGTTAGTGTTTGGTACTACCAATACAATCCTTCCGAGGGCTATGTTATTGTAACTGGTTCTAGCAACAATACTTACGGGTACAATCTGGCTGTCGCCCCGACTAACACAATAATTAGGGTTGGGATAGGGCAAGCTAAATACTTTGGGTCGCTTGGAGGCTCAATAACTGGTGAAAAATGGCAGAATGTAACATGGACTAGAAACGGAACTTATTATACAATTTATGTTGATGGTGTTCAAAGAACTGCCACGGATACAACTCTAACGGCTGATACAACCATCGGTCGAATGAACGGAGATACTTATCACAGAGAGGCTGATTTTGGTTGTGTTTATATGTACAATAGAGTTATTTCGGCACAAGAAGCTAAAGAGCTTTATGATGCTATGAAAGGTAGGTATAATCGTGGCGATTAGTGCAGGGCCAAGCGTAGTGGAAGACGGTCTAGTATTTTGTCTTGATGTTGCTAACAAATTAAGTTATGCGGGTACGGGGAATACGTGGGCTGATCTTGTTAGTTCAAACAACGGGACTCTCACAAACGGGCCAACCTTTAACGATGGTAATGGTGGAAGTATAAATTTTGACGGGTCTAACGACTATTGCGATACAGAAATTTCTCCAATATCATTAGTGTCTGACGGTGGAGATGTAACTATATCGGTTTGGGTTTTTCCTCACGTTACTAGTCAGGGCATGATTCTTGGCAATGGTGACAGCAATAGATTTTATGTAGAGACATTCTCCGGCAAGTTTCACTGGGGGTTTGGAGGCTCCCAAAATTCTGCTACCAGTCAGGCATTATTCTCAGTGAATAATTGGTATAACTATGTAGCCACCTATGATGGGTCAAATGCTAAAGGTTATTTAAATGGGGTTCTCACTGATACCACTAGTATTAGTACGCCAACCTACGGTGATTTCGCAATAAAACTAGGCCAGTGGACAAATAGCCTGTATTTTAACGGGAGCATTTCTAATGCTACGATTTACAACATTGCACTAACTGCTGATAAAATTAAACAAAATTACAAAGCTCTTAGAGGGAGATTCAACTAATGGCAAGAGACATTATAATAACGCCTAAAAATGCAGAACCTCAGATTCAGTTTACTGGGTCTGGCGATGTGTCTTCGATAAATCTAAATGTCGGCTCTGGTATTAGCCCAGTGTCCGGTATTAGAGAAGCTGGAAGTGGTATTACAACTCTGTCGTTTGAAGGTACTCAGGGTCAGCTTTTTAGCATAACAGATAATCTATCTAGCGGAACCATTTTTAGCGTAGCAGATATAACTGGCCTTCCCTTGCTAGAAGTTGACGCTTCTGGTGCTGTAAAAATAGCTGAATACGGAATTTCCACTACAGTTGGGCAAACTACACCAAAGTATAACTTTGACGTTGCTGGTACGGGAGGTTTTGAAAGCGTTGTTTCTGACAAGTTTGAGATTTACGCTAGTGGCGATGCTCTATCTGCCGGTCAAGAAAAGTTGATAATCCACGATAATAACGGCACTTTTGAAGTTAGGGCATCGGGGCAGGGTGGTGGTAGTATAAACAACTTTAAAATTGTTTCTGATAGGGCTGCAATTTCTTCAGAAGAAAACTACATTGCTATCGACGGTCAAAAATCTGGTGATAATCTGATATGTAGATTAAGACTTAAT
>Ga0206123_10000497_pt1 | contig 38551 bp, 37 predicted proteins | sample Helgoland_Spring_2_FD_160086 | JGI IMG/M metagenome (GOLD analysis project Ga0206123, IMG submission 160086) | Pelagic subsurface seawater microbial communities from Kabeltonne, Helgoland, North Sea - Helgoland_Spring_Bloom_20160316_1 | ecosystem: Environmental > Aquatic > Marine > Epipelagic ...
CTCGAGTCTGCAAACTCGCGAGATCGGAACCAGCCCCCGGTTCCGAATACCCCTGGCACCACTGCACATCACCCATGGCAATTCTCGGAATATGGCGCAACTTCTGCTCCTCGGTACCAAATTCAAGTAGCGTTGGCCCTACCATCGAGACACCCTGCCCTACCAGGGGTAACCTGGCCTCAATTAGTTGAAGTTCCTCGATCAGAACATTGCACTCGTCAGGCGTTAGACCACCACCACCATATTCCCTGGGCCAGGTCGGGATCGTCCATCCTTTCTCGCCTAGTTTATGGCGCCATTCCAAAAGCAAAGGATCTTTTATCGGCAGCTTACTACCCACAGTGATGGGTTCACCCTTGCCTCTTGCAGAGTCGGGGCAATTAGTTATCAGCCAGGCTCGAACTTCTTCCCGAAAATTGTTCATATTCCAATCATCTTGTTTAGGCTCACAGATAGGCTTATGCTCTTATTCACGAGAGTCGTGTTATTAGGCACTAGAGTATACTATAAGCATGGATACTAAAATCAATTTGATTGCAGAAAATTTTCTGGGCTTCTTAATTACAAGCGATTAGTAGACATAAACTGGTCTTTTATTTACCTAGAACAGCAACTTTATCTAACGGGGTACCTTTATAAATGAGTGATAGTCCCAATGATGTACTGAGGAGAAGACTTCAAAGCTCACCGTTCTGGACTAAAGTCGGCTTTGAACTAGAGTCCAGTAAGGCCGGCCGGGTTCGAATACGTTTACCCTATGACATAGCCAATACCACAACAGCCACAGCTCTGCATGGAGGGGCTATCGCAGCCACACTGGATGCGGCAGGGTCTCTTGCAGCCTGGTCATCAGAAGAGAGAGAAGACGTCTCCGGACAGTTACTTGCCTGTGACGTCAGCTATATTGCAGGCGCATTGGGTGAAGACATATTTGGTGAAGCTGAAGTACTACGCAAAGGTAAGGAGATCGTCTACACAACCATCCGTGTCCTAAATGGTGACGGTAAACTACTCGCTTCGGCAAATCATATCTATAACCTGACTACACCAGAGCCCACCCCAGCGGCACCAACTAATAAACTGGGGGCTGCCATGAAACTCGGCAGAACTCTTCCAGGGATTGGTGATCTGTCAGAGCCTGACGATGATATCGTGCAGAAGAACCTCAGCATATTATCAAAAATGGATGGCCGTATGCCCTACATGTCCCAGATTAATTGGAAGTTCAATAGTGGTGGATATGGTTTTGCAGAGTTCCTATTGCCATGGAAAGATTCCTCAATAGGAGAAGACGGCGGACTCGCGGGTGGTGCTCTCCTCTCGGCGGTGGATCATTCGGGGTCTCTTGCGGCGTGGATGACGACAGAACTGGGTAGACGGGACTTGTTCGGTTCAACAGTCAATACAAAGATAAAAATATTTGCACCTGCGATTAAGCGGGATGTCATCGTCAGGGCCAGAGCTACCGGCGGAAGTGGAAGCATAATCCACTCGGATGTAGACATTTTTTCTTCAGCCGGTGAACCAGTCGCGAGTGGTTCTACGATTTACCGTATTATTCACCGGGGTTGACTAGAATCGCAAACGACCGAATGAGTGAAAATACTGCTCGTTGGCCTCTCCGCTTACACCATCAATTCGAAGTTGGGACCTCCGAAAAAGGTATCCCTTTGTCCATTCGGGGTTCCTGCGGAAGACCCAGTACCCTCTCGGCGATAATATTAGCCATAATCTCGTCGGTGCCACCGGCTATTCTCATGCCTGGTATATCCATATAAGCTGACTGGAATAAATTTTCATCATCTTCAAGACCCGGTGTCCAGGCAACGCCTGCCTGCTCCATTAAATCTATGGCGAAAGAGGAAAGATCCTGGGTTTTCGGTGCACCAACCAATTTGCCAATGCTGTTTTCCGGTCCTGGTATTTCACCTCTTGATAATGCTGTTAGCGATCTTAAACCAGTATATTTTAGCCCTGCTTCCTGAATGTACCAATTCGCCAGCTTTGCCCTGACACCTTGATTTTTTATCGCCGGTTCATCATCAATATAAACCTCTGATGCCAGTTTCATTGCAGTCTTAAATCCTGCACCACTGCGCCCACCACCGATAGTTGCGCGTTCGTTCATCAGGGTGGTTAACGCTACTTGCCAACCCTGACCTACTTCGCCGAGTCGTTGCACATCGGATACACGAACATCAGTAAAATAAACTTCATTGAAACCCGATGCACCCGACATCTGCTTGATGGGCTTAATTTCAATACCTTCTGACTTCATGTCAATAAAAAAATAACTCAGGCCCTGGTGTTTGGGGACGTTAGGGTCTGTGCGAAGAACTATTATGCCGTAGTCTGAATACTGCGCGCCAGAAGTCCATATTTTCTGCCCGTTAATTAACCAGTCATCGCCATCACGTACCGCCTTGGTTCTAAGTGCTGCGAGGTCTGAGCCTCCAGCGGGCTCACTAAATAATTGACACCAGATTTCTTCACCACTGGCCATTTTCGGAAGATATCTTTTCTGCTGTTCTTCTGTAGCCCAGGCCATCATCGTAGGCCCGCCCATACCTTGGCCAATCATAAAAACACCTGTATTAGGCGGATCGACCTTCGCTTCCTCCTGACCCCAGATAACTTGTTCAATAGCTGTAGCACCTCGCCCGCCGAACTCTTTTGGCCAACGCAAACAGGCCCAACCGGCATCCGCTTTCCTTTTCTGCCAGAGTTTTGCCTGCCCCATGGCATCAACTCCCTTTAGCTCCTCCGCTGTTGGAACATTGGTTTTCAACCACGCTGCTGCTGCTTCTCTGAATTTTGTTTCTTCTGCTGTGTCATTAAAATCCATTCTAATTCTCCCCCGCAGCATTCTGCTGTTCAATTCCGGATATAAGTTTGTCCTGCCAATGTGCTTCACTGCCAATATTCACGGATAACATTTTTGCCCGACGATAGTGGAACTGGCAATCAAACTCCCAGGTGAAACCCATACCGCCGTGAGTTTGTATATTCTCCTTAGAGGCAAAATAATAAGCCTGAATCCCGGCTACCCTGGCCGCCGCTGCTGCAACTGGCAAATCAGGAGCATCTGTATCAAGTGCCCAAGCACCATAGTAGCAATTGGATTTAGCCAGGGTGTTTTTAACATAAACATTAGCAAGCTTATGCTTAATAGCCTGGTAACTTGCTATGGCTCTGCCAAAGGCAAACCGGCCCAGAGCATATTCTTTTGCCATTTTAAGTGCAGCCTCTGATCCACCCGTTTGCTCCCACGCAAATAGTATCGCTGCCCGATTCAGAATGTCCTGGGTCGCCGCCCAACCAGCCCCTTCTTCACCCATCAGCTCTGCCTTCGCATTCAAAAAAGTCAGATCTGCATGAGATCGACCAGGGTCAAGCGTTTTGATCTTATTCCGCTGGACAGCTTCTTGGTTCAGATCAACGATCGACAGACTTGCACCATCTCCTGAATTAGACTTGCCGACAACAATCGCAAAATCAGCAATGTCGCCATCAGGGACAGCTATTTTTGATCCAGAAACAGAATCACCGCTTGTCATTTTCATTCTGGAGGGTGTCAAGCGGCCTTTTGATTCCGCCAGCGCGAAAGTACCAATGACTTCACCGGTAGCCAATTTAGGCAACCAGGTTTCTTTTTGGGATTGTGAGCCATAATTAAGAATCGCTTCCGAGGCAAGATAAACAGAGGATGAAAAAGGCAAGGGTGCAAGTGCCCGACCAAGCTCTTCTGCGATAACTGAAAGTTCAATGTAACTCAGCCCCAGGCCGCCAAATTCCTCAGGAATGACAGTTGAAGTCCAGCCCATCTCAGCCACTTTCGTCCAGAGCTCCTTGTTAAAGGCACCTCCATTCTCTAGTGTCTCACGAACAATTTTTAGCGAACAATTGTCTTGTAAAAAGCCCCGTGCTTGTTCTCGAAGCAAATTCTGCTCTTCTGAAAATTCAAAATTCAATGTTTATCACTCCTGTCAACTTTCAACGACGTATATGGACACCTGTATGTGCACCTGCTCCTCGGCCCTTCTTTTCTAACCTTCTGCAGCAGCTTGCATCATGCCCACTATACGAGTTACATTATCTCAATTTAGTAATCATGTATACAGTCTAAAGCCAGCAAGCTATGAGTGATCAATAAGGAGAATATATGAGTGACGCAAGAGTTCCATTACTGCCCATTGAGGAGGCCAGAGCCCGAGCCGAGAAGGTTGGGATAAGCGAGCAAATGGCCAACCTTTCAGTATTCCGTGTCCTGCTGCATCACCCTGCACTGGCTAAACGCGTATGTGATTTGCTGTTATCTCTTTTATATACAGACAACAAGCTAAATCCCCGCCTGCGCGAGCTTCTCATTATGAGGATAGGTTGGGCAACCGGGGCAGTCTATGAGTGGACTCAACACTGGCGCGTCGCGACTCAAATGGATATTCCGGAAGCTGACATACTCGCGGTTCGAGACTGGAAAAATTCTGATGTCCTCAGCGAGGAAGACAAAGCTATTCTGCAAGCTACTGATGATGTGCTCCAACAGGGATCTATCTCCGATGAGGCATGGAGAGAGTGTTGCAAATATGTTGAATCGGAAGCCGAGCGTGTGGAGTTAGTCCTGGCAATTGGAAACTGGGGACTATTCTCTCAGTTACTACAGAGTCTGAATATTCCGCTAGAAGATGGAATTGAATCCTGGCCGCCAGATGGAAAAGTTCCCGGAAGCTAAGCATCTAACCGAAGCTTCTTGCTATAAGCTATAACGCTGAAACCTGTCATGGCTTAGCCAAAGGAAACTAACGAATAAAAATAGTCGCTGAACACTATATCCAGCGACTATTCCTAAACTCTGGCATCAGGCGAAAATTAACCCATCTAGCTCAAATTACGCAGCCTAGGCTTTTTTTGGATGTAGCTTCACCGGAAGTTCTGTGAAACCCTTAATCAAGGTAGAGAAACTTCGAACTGGCTCACCCACAACCTCAACAAACTCAAAACGATCCATGATTCCTTGCCAGAGAACACGCAACTGCATCTCTGCAAGACGATTACCCATGCATCTATGCACACCGAAACCGAAAGAAAGATGGTGACGAGGACGGACTCTATCGATAATGAATTCATAAGGTTTGTCTATAACCTCTTCATCACGGTTACCAGAGACATACCACATAATAACCTTGTCTCCTTTTTTGAGCTTTTTACCACCAAGCACTGTGTCTTCAGTTACTGTTCTTCGCATCGAAGTCAATGGCGTCTGCCAACGAATGATCTCTGGCACCATATTTGTGATCAAACTGTGGTCGTCCCGCAACTTCTGGTACTCTGCTGGATTCTCGTTCAGCGCTAACACACCACCTGAAATAGAATTCCGCGTGGTGTCATTACCACCAATGATGAGCAGCATCAAATTACCCAAAAATTCATATGGCTGCATGTTACGTGTGGCTTCGCCATGAGCCAACATTGATATCAGGTCTCCACGTGGCGGTTCATTAACACGTTCGTTCCACAATTCTGTAAATGAGGCAAGGCAGTCCATTAGCACATCCCGCCTTTCCTCTACTGTCTTAACTAGCCCGTTGGGTCCTGGCTGGGTCGTCGCAACATCAGACCAGAAGGTCAACTTACGACGATCTTCGAATGGAAAATCAAATAGCGTCGCCAACATCTGCGTTGTCAATTCTATCGAAACCTTGTCAACCCAGTTAAATGTCTCGCCAATGGGTAGAGAGTCGAGTATTTTTCCAACCCTCTCTGTAATCAAGGGCTCAATCTCTACGAGGTTCCGTGGTGCGACCACGCCCTGAACTGTTTTTCGCTGGCCGCTATGCTTTGGGTCGTCCATGGCAATGAACATCTCTACTGGCAACGCCCCAGTATTAACCGGAGCGATACTAATCCCCTCAGCAGAAGAATAAACCTTCGGATTCCCCTCAACCGCCATAATGTCATGGAATTTTGTCACAGACCAATAAGGTCCGAACTGCGATTCCTTACAATAGTGCACAGGATCATCTTTACGAAGGCGATCCAAAAACGGCCAATAGGCATCTGCTTCAAATAAAGCAGGCTGAGCCACATCAATTTCATCTAACGGTATTGTCGCGGGATCTCTACCCAACATGGAATCTCTCAAATCCATGATCGCAAGATCGTCATCATCCATCACTGCTTCACTCATCGCAATTTCCTCCAAATAATCAATTACACGAATTGTCCACCGCTAACTATAACCAATTAGTAAGTGCGTTTACATCTTTTCCCAATACGCCCGAAAAACAACCTGATATGCACAATTCCGCTAAATAACAATGGCTTATATCATCAACCCGCAAACCAATATCGTTTTAAACTGCCGTTACTCCGCCATCAACAGCGAGTTCTGCACCGGTAATAAATGCCGCATCATCAGAGGCAAGAAATACGATGCTGGCTGCAATATCCCTGGGTTCTCCAATTCGCCCCATAGGATGTGCGTTTGCCATCGCCACGCGGACTTCATTACTACCTTCCTCTCCTCTGGAATTGAGGACCATCCCACCCATAGGCGTATCCACCAATCCCGGATGTACAGAATTACAACGAACGCCCTTACGCGCAAATTCTAACGCCGTTGACTTAGTCAGCAACCGGACTCCTCCTTTAGTCATAGAGTAGACTGGAGCATTACGAGAACCCACTAAACCGGCTGCTGATGAAAGATTTACAATTGCACTGCCGACTATTGCGTCTTTGGCTCTGCGTATCAGCTCCGGTGCACAAATCTTTGTACCAAGAAAAACTCCCTCAAGGTTAACGCTCACCAGCTTCGCAAAATCTTCCTGGGTCGTATCAAAGATAGATTTCGAAATATATACTCCGGCATTGTTTACTAGGATATCAATCCCGCCAAATTCTCGTTTTGCGACTTCAACTGCGTCTTTCCAGCTTTGACTTTTGGTGACATCCAGATTCACATAGATCGCATCCCCCCCTTCGTCACAGATAGCCTGGGCATTGGCCAGACCCTCTTCCTCAAGCAAATCGGCAACGATTACCTGCGCCCCATTCAAGGCTAACAACCTTGCAGTCGCACCACCAATGCCGCGAGCACCACCGGAAACAATAGCAACCTTACCGTCAACTCTGCTCATGAAAACCCCTACTAATCAGACGTTCCCTAAAAGGTAATGACCTGACGTGCAACTTCACCCGTCTTCAAGGCTTCCATACCTGCATTGATTTCTGACAACGGAATTCGACTTGAGATGAGTGGGTCGAGCTTCAACTTGCCCGATAAATAAAAGTCTACATATCTTGGCATATCTATTCGGAAGCGATTCGAACCCATCATGGACCCTTGAAGTTTCTTCTCCTGAAGCAGATCCATACCGGGTATTTCAATTTTTTGGCCAGCAGGGACCATCCCTATAACAGTCGCAGTACCACCTGTGGCCAACATATTCCATGCATCTTCGCTCGTCTGCTTAAGGCCAATGGCCTCAAATGAATAATCAACCCCACCACGAGTTAGATCTTTTACCTGTTCGACAGAATCACCATTACTTGCGTTGATCACATCAGTCGCACCGAACTCTTTGGCGAGTTCAAGCTTTGAGTCGAGTCGATCTATAGCAATGATTCGACCTGCGCCGGCAATTGCCGCACCATTAATAGCACTGAGACCAATACCACCACAACCAATCACTGCGACAGTTGAACCAGCCTCGACATTTGCCGTACGTAACGCAGCACCAACCCCTGTGGTTACACCACAACCGATGAGTGCTGCACGATCAAGCGGCATTTCTTTCTTGATTTTTACCACAGCATTCTCATGGACCAACAGCTCCTCGGCATAGGAAGAAAGATGTGCAAACTGAGCAACCGGTTCTCCATTCATAGAGAGTCGTGACTTCTCCCCTTTCTTGCGCGCGGTGGCACGGCCACCACAACGGTTGGGGAAACCCGATAAACAATGATTACAGTGGCCACAGAATACTGAGAGACAGGTAATGACATGGTCACCTGGTTTTACATACTCAACCTCTGAACCCACTTCCAGAATAACGCCAGCCGATTCATGGCCAAGTACGGCGGGTGCACGAAATGGGAATATTCCTTCGACGAAATGCAGGTCACTATGACAAATACCCGCAAACTCTGTTTTAACACGAATTTCTCTGGGTTTAAGCCCATCCAATTGTACGTCTTCTATCGTCATCGGAATATTAGGGCCGTGAAAAATTGCTGCTTTCATGATTTATCCTCTATTTTGAAACTTGTGTCTCACCCATACTTTCCAATTCCGCAGGGCAAACACATCTAAAAATACAAATTCAGAACACCCAATCCAGAACGCCTAATCCAGAACGCCTAATCCAGAATAGATAGTTGGTAAGTATACTTACAATAGATGACAATATGGGCTGTCGGCGATGGTGTCAACTATTGAAATCGTTCACGGCATTACTTACTTATCAAAAGCCAATGGTTACTCTAATTCCGGAACATACAACTTTCGGACTTTAAACCTCTGAATCTTCCCTGCTTCGGTTCGTGGCAGTTCCTGTTCAAATTCAATGTCTCGTGGACATTTGAACTTCGCAATATTTTCAGCACAGTGCTCAATCAAGGACTCCTTAAGCGCCTCGGATGCGCCAACTCCTTTCTTCAATTCCACCACAGACATGACTGTCTCACCCCAGGCTTCACTGGGAATACCAATGGTGCATGCATCGGCGACATCAGGATGTTTTAACAGGCAGGCATCCACCTCCGCCGGATACACATTCACACCACCACTCAAAATAAGATCGTTACGACGATCCGACATAAACAGATAGCCGTCTTCATCCACGTAACCAACGTCATGCATGGAAAAGTGCGTGCCATTACGATAGGCACCTTCTGTTTTTTCTTCTGCTTTAAAGTATTTAAATCTTCCTTGCTCAGGCACTGGAAGCCAGATGATACCCACTTCCCCTGCTGGCAATTCCTTGTCACTTTCTTCATCAACAATGACCAGACCAGGAGGTGCAAGACCAACCGATCCCTTTTTGCTGAGCCACGATTTGGGGTCAATTAACGTTCCCGTTCCCTCTGTAGCGCCATAATATTCAAAGACTATGGGGCCGAACCATTCAAATATTTCTTCCTTTACATGGACCGGACAAGGGGCTGCGCCGTGGATGATGAACTTCATTGATGAGACATCATATTTGCTGCGAACCTCTTCCGGCAAGGCAAGCAGACGATGAAACATTGTTGGAACCATATGGCTCTGTGTTATTTTTTTATCGTGGATGAGTCGAAGTGTCTCTTCCGGCTCCCATTTGTCCATTAGATAAATACCAATTCCAGCATTGAGTGCTGCAGTCAGGTCCAACGCCAGAGGGGCAGCATGATAAAGAGGCCCGGTACAAAGTGCAGTATCTGTCTCGGGATCATAGCCAGCTGCAGCCGCAATCAAAGAAACGCCGGAAACGTTGGATATCGGTTCACGATAAACCCCTTTAGGGGATCCAGTAGTACCTGAGGTATACAACATTTGCTGGCCTAACATCGGATTCTCGATATTTAAAGTGGATTCACCCGCTATCAAATCATCAAGCAGTTCGCAGCCTTCTACATACCCCCCGATAGACACACTGACTTTTACATTTTTACAGGCGCGCAATATCTTTTCGATGTTTTCTTCAAAGCGAACATCTCCAAACAAAGCCACTGATTCTGAATCATTGACAATGTAACTTATCTCTACTGCCGTCAGGTGCCAGTTGATGGGTGTGATTCGAAGGCCAGACCGATGGCAGGCCATTAATACTTCCGCGAACTCAGGCCTGTTAGTACACATCAACGATACAGCATCACCCTTATTCAAACCTGAGTTCATCAGGCTTCTGGCAATTTGGTTAATTCTGTTGTTGAGTTGCTTGTAGGTTCGCGACCCTTGCTCAGACTGAATAGCCAGACGTTCAGGATTCTGATTAGCATGAAATGCCACTATCATCCCTTTAGCGGTGGCTTCCTCTAGACTATCGAAATTATTTGTCACCCGACTCACCTCAATTGTAAAAGTGTCTGACTGATCGAAAGAAGAGCTATTAGCATGGCTCTTCCTGCATACCGATAAAACCTATACAGCTCGCTGACGTTTTCGCCTCGCGACCCCATCTTCTGACGTGGCCATGTCTGTTATCTCATCGAGATTTTCCACAAAGGTCTCATAGGTAGCATCAACTCCCAGGTTTGCGCCATCATTACCGTACATAGCGGCTGTAGAATAACGCCCACCTGCAGCTTCAAATATTTTCCCGCTCGGTGCATCAGCGCTACACATATATAGAACGGCCGGTGTAATTAGAGATGGCGCACTAATCGGTGGAGGGTTGTCTGCATCCATTGGAGAGCGACCTGGCAGATTCGCCGTCATTCTTGTGATTGCTGCCGGGCCTAGACAATTGATTTTTACATTGTGGCTCGCACCTTCCAGCGAAAGGACATTCATCAAACCAACCATTGCCATCTTTGCAGAAGCATAGTTTGCCTGGCCAAAATTGCCCCACAGACCTGACCCAGAGGAAGTGCAGACAATACGGCCATAATTCTGTGCATACATAATGGGCCAGGCCGCGTGTGTGACATACGCCGTGCCATTGATATGCACATTCATCACGAGATCCCATTCATCCAGCGTCATATTTTTAAATGACTTGTCTCTCAGTATTCCGGCATTGTTTACCAGAATATCAATCGTTCCATAGGCATCCACGGCATCCGTGACAATACTTTTTGCACCAGCCCTGTCTGACACAGATGCCTTATTAGCAATTGCCTCACCACCCGCTGCCTTTATTTCTGCGACGACAACATCTGCTGCGTCCCCTTCGCCAGAGCCATCCATACTGCCACCAAGGTCATTTACAACGACCTTAGCGCCACGACGGGCAAATTCCAGCGCATGCGCTTTTCCCAATCCGCCACCGGCACCCGTTATAGCAACTACCTTTCCTTCAAATTCACTCATTTCACTCTCCTGTAATAAATACTAGAAAACCACCTTGATTTTTGTGCGCTGCATTCTCATGAATTCCCCGCCGCGAGGACTAGTTCGAAATCATCCAGCGCTGGTTTGCTCATTACATCCCTGAACCGTTGCATCCCCCATGGCCAGGCCGCCGGAATGCCTCTGTCATCCAGATACCAGCTGTTGCAACCAGAGACCCATACAGTATTTTTTGTCGCTTCTACGCGTTCAGCTTCCACTCGTGTTGCTGACTCTGCTGTTGCAGAAAACTCCGTGCAGCTGTTGTTGCGAACAAGATCTACCAACTGCATAAAATAATCTACCTGTAGTTCTGCCACATCAATTAACGAAAAGTTGCCAACGGGACCGTTCGGTCCATTAAGCAAAACCAGATTTGGAAACTCAGGAACCATCACTGAAAGATAGGCTGATGGCCTGTCTTTCCAGGCTTCTTCCAATGTAATCCCGTCTCGGCCAACGACTTCTGTTGGACGGAGAAACTTGTCGACCTGAAATCCTGTAGCCAACACCAGCACGTCTACCTCATGTAACTTCCCATCCACCGTTCGAATACCGGCAGCTTCAACGCACTTGATGCTTTCTGTCACCAGTTCCACATCCGAATGCTGGATTGCAGGATAATAGTTGGGAGAGATGATCAAGCGTTTGCAGGCGACCTGATAGCTCGGCTGCAATTTTTCCCTCAGCTTCATATCGAGCACACTATCTTCCAGATTTTGGCGACACAATTTTCCTATCTGAAGCAAGGCTTCCGGGTTTTCTCCAACAACGGCGGCAGAAAAACCACCTTCAGTCACCGCTGTAAGCTCTTTACGTAAAGCTGGAAGCGCTTCAGGATCATCACGGAAGTTTTGTTTATCTTCATCGCTAAAGGCGAAATTATCCTGTGGCATTATCCACTGAGGAGTACGCTGGAACTGGGTCAGCTTCCGGGTTTTACCCGCCAGCGCACCCACTATTTGAATAGCCGTCGAGCCACTTCCGATGACTCCAACACGTTTCCCCTCGAGCTCGATGCTGTGATCCCAACGTGCACTGTGAAACATGGTTCCCTTGAATTCATCTAAACCTGCAATGTTGGGATAAGAAGGGTGATGCAGCACACCACTGGCAGCTATGACAAAATCCGCTACATCTGACTCACCCTGATCGGTCTCAAGATGCCATTGTCCTTCGCGGAACTCCATCCTGGTAATCTCTGTACCAAACCTGGTGAATTCCTGTACACCGTATTGATTCGCGACTGCCTCGAAATACTCAAGAATTTCCTGACCTGGTGAACAAACATGGCTCCAGTCTGGGTTGGGTGCAAAGGAGTAACTATACAGATGGGAGGGCACATCACAGGCAATACCTGGATAAGTATTCTCCCTCCAGGTCCCACCAAACCTATCCCCTTTCTCGTACAGGGTAAAATTATTCAGCCCTGCTTCCTGAAGTTTAATCGCACTCAGGATACCAGCCATTCCACCACCGATAATGACAAACCTGAGGTCCTTCTTACTACCTGCTTGAACCATTTAACTTTCTCGACTAATTCATCGTTAACCGGGCTAACCGTGATTACGCAACGGCACCCACTTTTCTCAATTCAACAATTTGTTCCTCAGCCATATCTAACCGATTAACCAATACTTCGTCAGTATGTTGACCTAACAAGGCAACAAGATCTGAAGATCCAAGATTCACTCCTGCAAACTGAAAGGGAAGATTTTGAATCAGATACGCGCCATCATCATCCTGAACTTCTGTAAACGTACCACGTGCCTTCATTTGCGGATGATCTAACATATCTGCTGGCGAATTATAGATACTGCATGGGACACCGCATGAATTAAGGCGCTCTTCGCACTCTTGTGCAGTTAGTGATGCAGACCAGCTCTCAATTTCAGCTACTAACAGTTGCGGGTTTCTCGTTCTGTTTGTCTGCGCGAACCTCTCGTCTTCCATCAGGTCTGGACGATCCATCGCTTTACATAAACCCTTAAAATTTTTGCCAGAGATAATACAAACCATGACGAAACCGTCCTTTACTGCTACAGGACGGTAGCTACGTGCTGCAGCTGGATCACTTAACTGGGCATTTTGTAGTTGAGGCGGGATCAGTGTCAGCATTGATTCGAGCATAGTGACATCGATGTGATCACCACGCCCATGGCTGGCCCGACCTAGGAATGCTGCCTGGATTGCTCCGAACGCGTATGCCCCAGTCAGAATATCGGCCACCATAATACCGCTGTTATGTGGTCGATCCTGGACTTCATCCTGGCACTCCATATGCGCATGGTCAAAACCACTAGATGCCTGCGCAATGGGCGCATAGGCTGCTCGATCAACAAATGGTCCGGATTGACCAAATCCCGACATGGAACAATATATGAGGCTGGGAAACTCATCTTTCACAGCCCCGTAGTCAAGGCCAAATTTCTTCATAACACCCGGGCGATAATTCTCAACCACCACATCAACTGTTGACATAAGCTGCCGGGCTATAGCGCGACCAGAATCTGTTTTAAGGTCAATTGCGATACTCGACTTTCCGGCGTTGAAATGTGCATAGATTCGACTAACACCTTTAGGCCCACGAGTGATGTCACCAATACCAGGCGTTTCAACCTTGACGACCTCAGCGCCACAATCAGCAAGCATACGCGCACAAATAGGACCCGCGTAAACAGTAGAAAAGTCCAGTACTTGTAGGCCTTCAAGAGGCTTGCCCGTAGTTATCAATTTATTCGTTGCCTCATTATTCCTGTTAGACAATGGTCTCCAACTTTTGAGCCATTTAACCTGCCAGGGGGCTAGGTACTTTCTGACTTTTCTGAAAACACTTCAGTCGCAATATTCATTCCTTCGACTGCCACGGGAAAACCGCCATAGATCGCCATATGCATGATGATTTCACTGATTTCACTTTTACTGAGGCCATTATCGAGGGCCTTACCAATATGAAGCCGTAACTCATTTGGGCGGTAAAGTGCGGTCAAGGCCGCGACAGTGATTAAACTACGATCTCTTTGCGATAACCCATCACGTGACCAGACGCCTTCTGGTATAACCGTATCAATAATCAATTTTCCCCAGTCATCTCGAATCTCTTCAGGTGCCGGTAACGCATCTGTTATAGCTCTTGCGAGCTTTAGCTTCTCTTCTTCATTCATCAGATTTCCTATACAAATAATGTACTCAAGTGATGATTGTGCATTTTGTTCACTATAATGTAAACATGCTTACATAACTTCAACAAAGCAGCCAAAGTAAATGATGGATTCAATTCATTTTTTCGCAAGGCTATACCTGAAATCGATATACACCTTCATCCATGACGATACGACCAGCAGTTGGGGCCGCAAAATGAGTGCCCAGCACCAGCGTGTTTTCGCTATATTGATCCATAAATGCTTCACGGCTGATCTCTGCAATTTCCGACTGGACGTCTGCAATATCCTTCCATTTAGGTCGTGAAAACTGGACCGGATGATGAAAAAGGTCACCTGTTATCACAGCCCTCTGGCCTTCAGATTCGATCTTCACACTGACATGGCCAGGGGTATGACCAGGGGTAGGTATTAAACTTACCTCTGAAGTTATCTCATGACTCGAGTCAACAAAATCAACCAATCCAGATTCTATAACCGGCAAAATTGAATCCTGCTTAGCTTCTGCACCAAAGGGATCTTCTTCGTCCTTCCAGTATTCCCACTCTTTTTCTCCAATCAAATACCTGGCATTGGCAAAAGTTGGCACCCAGCTATCATTCTCAAGTATCGTATTCCAGCCGACATGATCCACATGCAGATGAGTGCATAAAACGATATCCACAGATTCACGTTTTGCACCTGCTTCTTCAAGCTGTTCAAGGAACTGACCCTGGCGCAGGTTCCAGTCAGGGAGTGGCCGTGGCTTATCATTGCCGATACAGGTATCAACAAGTATTTTCACACCTTCTGACTCCACCAGAAAAGTATGAATACTTAAAGGGATGGTGCCATCCTCATTGATAAAGTGGGGTTTCAGCCAGCCTGACATTGGCTCAAGATTATCTGGTGTAGCTTCGGGAATTAGCATTGTCAGGTCGATGTCTTGCAGTACATCTACCACCCGGGTGATCGTCACATTGCCAATCTTCCAAGTTTCCATATCTTTCTCCCATTATTTTTATAAAATTTAACCGCAATTGTGGGTTTCTTCGAATTACAATTATCCAAAAAAACTCTTCACACACCGCCGCGGCAAATAAATGAAAATTTCTCAACTTTATATTTGTCAGGTAGCATACAATAATTCACCACTATGCCGAAGACTATTATGAAACCCAACATTCAACCAGAATCAAAATCCTGGCAGATATCAAACGAGATAAATCTGACCGGTTTCGAGTGGCAAAACGATAAACCACTGGCGTTGCTTTCACATGCCAACGGTTTCTGTGCCGCGACTTGGTCACCGGTTGTGCAGCATTTACTACCCCACTACCATGTCATTGCATTTGATTTCCGCGGGCATGGTGGCTCATCAACTCCTGCCGCCCCGGATGGTTATCGATGGCAAAACCTTGTTGACGACATGTTGTTGCTCACGAGAACGATATTGACAGCTAAAGGCGAGCAGCAGGTTGCGCTTGCCGCTGGCAGCTCGCTGGGCGGCGTCATCACGGCAGCTGCTGCATCAGAGCAACCAGCGTTATTTAGACGGATCGTGATGTTAGACCCACCTGTATTGCCACACACGGAAAGCGTAAAACGACTTGGGCTGGAAACACCCGCAGCAATGACCAATCCTGGTTCCAGGATTGGCGACCAGGCCAGGCGACGTCGTGCAATATGGCCATCAAGGGCGGCCGCAGTGGAAAAGTGGCGGAACAAACCAATGTTCACCTCCTGGGATGAAGATGCGTTCGATCAATACATAAAATACGGCTTCAGGGACAGGCTAGACGGTTCGGTAGAGCTCTCCTGCCCGCCCGAAGTAGAAGCAGCAATATTTGACCAGACAGGAGACTTAAATATATTTGATCGTGCAAACGCCATCAGTTGCCCAATCACTGTTGTGCATGCAGCAGGTGGACATTTCCCCAAAGCGCTGTATAAGGAATTGGCCCGATTGTGTCCCCAGGGTGACTTTGCCTCAATCGATGGTGGGTGGTCATTTACTGCCAATGGAAGCGCCAAAGTTAACGGCAGATCTGTTGATTACCGAATAGATATCACCACATCAGGACGCAAACGATATCTGCCAGAGCCAACTGGCATCTGATCTGTTTTTCTTATGCCCGCACCGCGCGGGCAATTTCACCCCATTTCCCCATATTTTCAGGGTGGTGTTTTATGTCCTCTGCAGCTAGATAGGTCACAACACGAGTGGCCACACCTTCATAGCGACCCTTCAACGCATCTGCCATATCGTCCCACTTGGCGACAACAGCAAATTGAGAAAGCATCTCATCGGTGATGGTGTCTGCCATGCCCTGCATATCACCCTTGCGCATCAATCCACCTAGTTTCTCTGTGGTACCCTCAAAACCAAGATCATCGAACTGGAAAGCATAATTGGGCGTGGATCCGTAAAAAGCGATTTGTGTTTTCGCTCGCTGTAGCATCATTTGTCGTTCTTCTTCTGAATCTCCCGGAATAGCGAACACCGGAATAATTAGATCAATCTCATCGGTATTTCGACCGGCTTTCTCTGCCCCTTCTTTGACCGCTGGAAGAAGGCGGTTTTCAATGTATGGCATGGAATGCATTGGATGCACATGCAAACCATCACAAAGTTCACCAGCCACTTTACACATGTACGGCCCCACCGCAGAAATATCTATCTTTACGTCTTCAAAGTCATGGCGGGGTGGTGACCACATCGCAGGTAGCAGGCTGAGATTGTAGTATGGTCCTTCATGTGAAAGTTTTTCTTCGCCACGGAACGCACGCATACAGGCTTTAAATGCCGCAACATAATCCCTCATTTGAGGGGCGGGTTTATCAAAGACAGAGCTGTAACGTCGGATCACATGCCCCTTAACCTGGCTACCTAAACCCAGGCGAAATCGACCTTCAGTATTCAGCGCCATCTCCCACGCGACCTGTGCAGATATCATCGGACTACGTGGAAATGCAACGGCAATTCCGGTACTAAACGACATTTTCGGTGCAGCTGTTGCTGCTGCCGCAATCATCATCCAGGGCACCTGACCTGCTTCCGTGAAAAGCATACCAGAAAAACCAGTCGCCTCCAGTTGGGTTGCGAGCTGCGCACTTGTTTTCCAGGTCAAGCCACCTGTCATTAAATCAAATTCCATGTCCAACCTCTTAATTTCATGTTGCTATTGTGATTAAATACCGATATCCGTTTACACCTAAGGTCTCTTTTTGCGATCCGTAGGTCGTCCTAACATTCGATCAGTGTTGATACATAATTGTATTTCTGACGTACCTTGAAATATTTTTGTCAGCCGTGCATCACGCCAATATCTTTCCATTGGATGAAGCTTGGTGTAATCGGTACAGCCAAGAATCTGCAAGCAATCGGAGGTTACTCTTTCTGCCATTTCTGTTGCAAACCACTGCACTATTGAGGACTCCTTATCCGTTCGGCGACAATTATCCAGTTCCACGCAAACGTGATACATTAACTGCTGGGCGGCTTCAGTTTCAGATGCCATTCGAAAAACTTTTTACCGGGTTTCCTAAAAACCCGCAATAGGCTGACCAAACCGAAATCGTTTGTGTGAGCAAGTATTGACATCCTCTAATGCACCACGGGCCAAACCAATGGCTCTTGCATCTGTATGAGCACGTGCAATTCCGAGCTCGCTAACCGTACTTTTAAAACCCACGGTATCACTCCCGCCTATTATATTGTCTTACGGAACTCAACCATCAACCCACGGGCTAGAGATTTAGCGCTGGATGCCACTAAAGCCTCCAGGTCGAGAAAGACATGGTCTAATTCCACCTTCAATGCCTTCGCCGTCATTTTTTCATTGGAACCTGGTACTGGCACTGGTAGTTGACGCCGTCTTAATCTTTTAGGTATTTCAGAAATTTTCTTTCCCTCACACAATTCTAATATTGCAGTTCTTGCCATCGAAAATAATCGCTCGCTACTTTTTCTTTTGATAAGAACACGCTGTTTACCTTCAAACACAACTTTATCGTTTTGATTAACACCTCGGTTTGAACTTCACCTCACCGGAGGAAGAGTCTACTTCATTTTTCCCAGCGCTTCAGAATATGCATATAACGTATCCCCGAGAAATCCCAAAGTGATCAGGCGTATTTACCCCGACTAAGTTCTCGCAATATATTTTCCCGTGTGTCTTGCATACCAAGCCCAATAAGCATGAAAATGGTTACCCCACCAGCTATAACTGCTTGCCAAAACTGCCCTTCACCGCACCCTAATTAAAGTGTGCACCAGACGTATTTAAAACCTGTAAAATATTGCCAATATTATTGTTTTCACACAAGGTCTTGCCACGTGAATGGCGGCTAACCTACCCAATGTAATGTCTTCAAAATCACTATTCTTACTGACTAAACCAATAGTCAGCTCCATATCTCCTTACCATCAGAATTCATTAACCTAACAATGTTGGTACGCTCAAACACATCCACCTTAAAACTCTGTTGGTTAAACCCCTCTGCATACCAACGGACAATACGCGCATGTTTTTTGCTCTTTGATATTCTATTACCCACAACGCTACTTCTGCCACTAACGTATCATCGACATGCCAATCAGAACATTAAGGACCAACATTGGTTTGACCACCATTTTTTCATGCCCCAGAGATGGTCATACGTCTCGTTAAAATACAATCGATTGAATGAAAGCATTTGAGTTGAGAACCAGATATTGTCGCCCTCAGTGATGGTCCGCACCAATCGGGATCAAATATCCGGCCTTCCGTAAAATCTTCATATCTCTGTCCCTTAATAGCATCTATCGCCCCTTTTTTTTAAATCAGTTTCGCTCAGGATTCCCCCCTCGTCAGCCTAAATCAAATTCTACTAATCTGGAATTTAGCCAATTTGGCACTAGTTCCACCAGCTGCATTGACCAGCAGCATCTTGTCTTATAATATGTATGCAGACTTACATTATACTAGCATACATATTTTAAACCATCAGACTTCTAGGTTTTGAATATTACAGACGAACTAACCGCTCCCATCAGGATGGAGTAAATGTTTCATATAGTCAGCAACACTAAGTTTTGCAAACCAGACCCAACCTCCCCTGGACGGGAATCTGGTCTTTGTGAAGGCGCCTTTGGCGCCTTTTTTTAGCTCAATCTGACTAGCAGGTTTTGTTGTCGCTTTCTGCAGGGATTTATTGCGCAGATTCGAATTTGAAGTGGATCATCAGCCCCAGCATAACAAAAGCTAGCTGTCGGTAAGCTCCCACTTTTTCTCCGGAAAGAGATGAAGCGATGACGAGAACACACCAACAACTAACCTATGGACAAAGATGCCAGATATCGGGGCAAACAAAACGGTTTCAGCCAAAGATCGATCGCGGATTTCATTGACATCGGCCAGTCCACGGTGAGACGTGAATTGGCACTAAATTCAGGACAACACGGCTACCGCTTAGAACAAGCATAAGAGAAATCCAAGCAACGAAGATTTGCTTCAAAAGGCCCTATTTGCATGCAGCCAATCGCGGTGAAACCCATTAAAGCAAAACTTAAACTGGATTGAAGCCCAGAGCAGATATTAGGCTGACAAGAAGTCTGGCGGCATTCTTTATCAGCATCATCGCCAACAGCGTAAAAAACATGACAAGCGGCGCAATGGCAAGTTCACCAGAGGCCAGATAATCAACCGAGTAAGCATAGACGAACGACCCGATGTTGTTGATCGCAAATCCGGGGTAGGCGATTGGGAATTTGATACGGTGATTGGTCAAGGGCATAGCGGCGCATTCTTGACCATCGCGGAGCGGGAACATAGTTTACTTTATCGTCGCGATTGAAGAACCAAACTGCAACTGTCACTGTCACTGTCACTGTCACTGTCACTGTCACTGTCACTGTCACTGTCACTCAGGCAACAATCAAGTTGCGTAAACAGTACAAAGAAGTCGTTCTTACAATCACTGCTGACATTGGCAAAGAGTTCGCGTGCCATGAACAGATCTGAAAGGCACTGAACACGAAGGTTTATTTTGCTTACCACTGTTCATTCTGGGAGCGTGGACTAAATGAAAATACCAATGGTTTGTTACGCCAACACTTTCCAAAGATCGCCGACTTCAGTCAAATCACGCAAGCCTAGCTCAGTAGTGCAGTAACACGTCTCGATAACAGACCAAGAAAACAATTAAAATACAAAACACCGACTGATTTAGCGAATGCCGTAAGAAGGAAATTTGCCGCCTAAAACTGATGCACTTGGTTCTTGAATCCAAGTTATATCAAAAGAATGTTTAGACCTTCAGCGTAAATGAACTCTAAGCTCTGATCTCAGCTTGTCCCTGTCCTGTGCTTCCAACAATACATCAAAACTACCGCTAATTCGTTGCAACCGAAAATATTCCATAAGGAAATCATATTCTGAATTTACAGAATCCAGGGCTGAGGTTAATGCTGCTAACTGTGCGTCAAGCAGATCAATGATAGTGACAACCCCGCTGGCATAAGAATCGACCACAAGTTCAAGGTTTTTCTCCCCAGCATCTGCAGCAACGCGAGCATTCTCAATATTCCGGAGCGCCGCTATCATTATGTAATACTGGCGAAGTAGCTGAGCCCTAATACTTAGCTGCGCCTCATCGACAAACAATCTAGCCTGGTTCACATCGGCATTCGCAGTTTGTATCCTTGCCAACCGCCCACCACCGGCATAAAGCGCCAAATCAGCTGTTACCGCCGCCGCCCATTCAACTTCGTCGGTGGTTCCACCAATTTTCTCACCTGTGCCAGGTATTGTGAAATCCAGCTGATCCACACCTGCTCCATTCTTATTGACTCGTTTTCTATATTCCCCAGTTAAGGCTACAGTAGGAATGCTCAGGCTTCGCCGAGCCGCCAGGAGATTGCGTTCCCGGACCAATAATTGACTCCTGGCCAGGGCAAGTTCCGGTGCTTTTTCTAGAGCTATCTGCTGCCAGAACTTGAAACCTTTCTTCTGATTTTTTGATTTCTGTAATGCTTCAAAAAGCGTCGCCTGGTTTAACAGAAATATCTTATCCCCGAGACGTGGTTTCTGAAGTTGTAGCTCATCATCAAGTGGCTGATTCAGCACCTGGTTTAGACTGACCCGTGCAGTTGCTGCTCTCGCAATCGAGTTAACCAGGTTACTGTTGCTGGAAGCAAGGCGAGTTTGCCAGCGATATACCTCAGATTTATTGGCAACACCAAATCCCAGCCTAATATTAGCCCGATCAAGATTTGAAGTCGTTAACTTCAGGTCATCTTCAAAGACCGTCACTAGCGAATTTGCACGCAGAACAGTCAGGTAGGCAAGTGTCACCTTCAAGACGGTATCCTGCAAACGGACTTCATATTCCTGCCCTGCGGCTTTTTCCAGAATTTTCCCAATCTGGTAAGCCGCACTAATATCATCAGAGTAAATCAATTGTCGCAACGATAGAGCGGCAAAAACCTGATATTCAGGTGCCCTGCCGTTACTGGCTTCAGCACGATCCTTATCAATAGCATTCTGGCTTACCTGTACACTGAGGTGCGGTAGTAATGCACTAAGAGCCTCGCCTGCTTGACCCGACGCGGCTTCTATCCTGGTAGCTTCGGCAAGCAGGCGCAAGTTTTTCGCTAATCCACGGTGTATAGCTCCTACGAGTGACAGGGATTCTCTGACGGTCGGTATTTCTATGATCTCGGGTTCACTGAATTCTACTCGCTTAGCTATCTGAGAAGGTTCTGATTTCTTTACCGGAACAGTGACCGTAGTTTTCGGCGTCGATTGGTATCGATACCAGATCCAGTTTTCAATACCAAGCCTATTAAGATTTGACTGAATATCGTTTACCCGCAGCTCCTGCAGAGGGCCAATGATGAGTCGGTACGACACATCATGCAACTGCACATCGACAAGCTCATTAGATTTATCACCAAGCACCCTGGCATTCTGCATTGCCCGTGCCTCATCTGAAAAACTACCGACAACCAGGTAAATATGACGTGAATTGTCATCAATGATTGGCGCACCGAAGACGAGCGTTGACTGTAATAGTAATGCACAAAGTAATAACCTGCTAAGCGTCATCCTTCTAACTCATCCTGTAAGTTTCGCCGAACCTGAAAGAGGCCAGATCTAATTATTTCCCGGTTACTCGGTACCAATCCTCGCTCTGCAATTTCATTCATACTATCTATGACACCAAGAAGCCTTTCTTCTACCAAACCCAATTTATCTGTCAGGAATATGTTTTTTACTCGCCTGTCTTCTTTACTGGGCTCTCGCACGAGCCATCCGGCTGCTTCGAGGGAATCCAATGTCTTACCGACTGGTGATTTCCCACGATTGAGTACATCTGCGACTTCAGTCTGGGTTAATCCTTTGTGTCGTGCCAGAGAACTAAGCACCTGCCACTGAACTGAGGTGAGCCCTAGGTCCCGGACCTGGCGATTGAAATATTTTTGATAGAGCAAACTGAGGTCAGATATCAGAATTGAAAACTCCTGATCCATCCGCTCGCCATCTGTCACAAGTTGATAATCTCTCGACATTGTCAGACTCGGTTATTAGTATTCTATGATACTATCATCTATGATGTCGTGTCACTAACACCTTACTCGAGACTAATTTGTTTTCTTCGCCACGCCCAACAAGTCTTCTCTTGCTATTAACCGCGTTATTATCCGGTTGTAGTACAGAATCTGACCAGCCGATTGAAACCACCGCTACAGCGGAACTTGAATCCCTGCCACTGCAGATTACAGTAGTTCGGAAGGTGGAGCTTAGCGAACCCATCATGGCGACTGGTACCATGGCGGCACATAAAGTTACCAACATTACCCCAATCGTGAGTGGGTTGGTTGAGGAGGTTTATGCCGCAGTGGGTGACCGGGTCAAAATGGATCAGCCTCTCCTTCGGATTCGCCAAATAGACGTGAAACTTCGTATCAAGAAGCTGCAACAACAGGTAGTTCTCGCTAACGCTGAACTAAAAGATGCAAAACGTGATCTAGAAACAAGCATTGGTCTGAGCAAGAAAGGCGCTGTTTCCACAGAGGCATCCGACAATCTCCGGATACGATTGGAAGTTACGAACGCACGACTCAGTATTGCCCAAACGCAACTGGAAGAAGCCGAGCAGAATTTGAAGGATACAGAAAGCAAGGCACCGTTTGATGGGGTCATTACAGTACGTAATGTCAATGAAGGAACCTATGTGCAGACAATGCGTGGCGGCGGTGGGCCACCACTATTACAAGTCCAGAAAATAGATATCATCGTGACTACCATTCGCTTGCCAGAGACAGACTTACCCCGCATAAAAATCGGCACCCCAGCGAAAGTTTTTATAGATGGGCTGAATGAATCATTCCAAACCACAATCCACGTCATCAACGACTGGATCGATCACAAATCCAGAACCATTGATGTCCGTCTGGGTATTGAAAACAAAGATTACAGGATTAAACCAGGACTGTTTGCCCGGGTGGAGATATATCCCGATACCCGCGAGGCATTAGTGGTCGAACGGAGTGCTGTGCTGGGAACTCAATCGAATTACGTGTTCACCAACGCAGACGGCATTGCCAAGAAAGTCCCCGTTTCAATTCGCGAGCTAGATACCCGAGAAGTAGAGATCACATCTGGCCTTGATGAAGGGCAGGAAGTACTTGTCGGCAACAATCTTAGCCGACTACAAGAAGGGTCTTCTATTCGGATACAGGAACTCTAACTGTGTTGATTGCCGATCATTCAATTAAACATCCGGTGATGACGGTGATGATCATTGGTAGCTTGATGTTGCTCGGTGGCGTTTCCATTGACCGACTCGGTGTTGACTTATTTCCCAAAATTGAATTTCCTTTCATAATAGTGGGTACACGCCTTGACGGTGCCTCTCCAGAAGTCATTGAAACAGAAGTAACTGACCTCCTCGAAGAGGAGATTAACGCCACTTCCGGTCTAAAGACGCTAACTTCCGTCTCAACAGATGGCTATTCCCAGATCCTGATAGAATTTACGCTCGATTCAGACGCTGACACAAAAGCCCAGGAAATTCGTAACAAGGTCGACCGCGTCTTACCGTTGCTCCCGGCGGAGGCGGAGGCACCAGTCGTTCAAAAAATGGATCCGGATTCTGAGCCGGTCATCACTATCATCGTTTCTGGAAACATGCCTGTTAAGGACCTCACTCACTATGCAGACAAACAAATTAAGGAGCGGCTGCAAAGACTCGATGGTGTGGGTGGTGTTGAGATTGTTGGTGGACGTGAAAAAGAAGTTCGTATCTGGGTGGATTCCTACAAACTACGCAGCTACCAGATAACAGTCCAGGAAGTCGTTCAGGCAATTCGAAGGGAACATGCTGAAATACCTGGTGGACGACTGGATGTGGCTGGTGGTCATGGTGAATTCACCATGAAAACCAAAGGAGAAGTCACCCGGATCAGTGAATTTGAAGATATTGTCATAGCGAAAAGAGGACAAGCGGATATCCGAGTAGGTGATGTCGCACGGGTCGCAGATGGCATGGAAGACGAACGAAGCTATGCCGAACTCAATGGCACACCAGGTGTTGCATTGGAAGTTCGCCGCCAATCGGGAAAGAATACCGTTGCTGTCGTTCAACAGATTCAAAAAGAACTTGAGCAGATTCGGCATGATGCACCTGACGGAGTCAAAATACTGACAGCAAAAGATATCAGTCGATTTATCCAGTCTTCCATAGAAGACGTTAAAATTGACCTGATGATCGGCATAGTCCTGGTTGTGATTGTCGTGCTCTCTTTCCTTATGAGCACAAGGGCAACTATTATTGTTGCCACCGCGATACCCACCGCGCTGATATCAACATTCTTCGCTTTTTATGTTCTGGATTTCACGATTAACATGCTCACCATGATGGCATTGTCTGTCGCTATCGGACTATTGGTTGACGACGCCATCGTCGTGCTCGAATCCATATTTGTACACCTTAAAAAAGGCATGAACCCAGTTGACGCAGCTTCACAAGGTACGGCCAAAGTTGGTGGTGCTGTTATAGCAGGCTCACTATCCATCATGGCAGTATTTATTCCCATTGCTTTTATGGAAGGAATCGTCGGCAGATTTTTCTTTCAATATGGGCTGACAATAGTTTTTTCTGTGGGTATTTCATTGCTGGTTTCAGTCACGCTGACACCAATGCTTTGCGCAAAATGGCTGGATAAGTACGAAGAACCTTCTGGCATTTTTTTAATCCTTGAAAAAGGATACCAACTGCTAGAACTTCTCTATAAACATGTCCTTGCTTTTTCACTACAACACCGCTGGTTGATTATCCTCATCGCGATGTTTTCCATGTACATCGGTGGCAAGATCGCTGGCGAAATACCAATGGCATTTTCCTCCAAAACCGACAGGAGTGAGTTCAGTGCCAGGGTTGAAATGCCACTTGGGACCGGTATCGAAGAATCAAAGTTGGTGGGACGAAAAGTTGCAGATGCGATTCGCCAGGTGCCGAATGTAAATCTGGTTTTCATGTCAATTGGTTCAGGTGCAATAAGCAGAGCTAATACGATTGACTACTACATAGGCCTCAAACATAAGTCAGAGCGAGAGATAGGGGCCCAGATTATCCTTGACCAGGTTCGAAAGGTTCTCTATGAGGCAGCCCCCCAGGCGAAACAAATTCAAATGGCAGAAATCCCATGGATAAGCGGGGGTAGCGGCGCCAGTATGCAGACCGATTTATACGTTGTCGTTCAAGGACCCGAGCTTGCCAGACTACAATCAATCTCTGAAGGTATCCTTTCTCAAATGCATAAAAAGAGCTTCTATAATGACATTCGCACGACATTTGACACAGGCAAACCAGAAGTACACGTTGAAATCGATCGAAAACGTGCGGCAGATCTTGGTATATCAGTCCGGGACCTTGCCTCCACGATCAGTGCGATGGTCGGCGGTCAGGACATCACCACCTTCCAAGAAGGTGGCTCCAGATTTGATGTGCGTATTCGGCTAGAAGAGGGCAATCGGGACAAATTAGCCAAGCTCAAAATGATCCAGGTTCGCAACGGTCGCGGCGAGTTGATTGACGTCTCTAACGTGGCGACCTTCCACATTGCGCGTGTCCCAGTGGAAATAAACCGCCGGAATAGATCACGACAAATCAGCATATTCGCCATGGCGCCTGCCGGGGTTGCCGTGGGTATTCTGAAGGAAGATATGGATAGTATTATCGCAAATATTGATCTGCCTTCAGGATATTCTATTGGTTACGAAGGTCAATCTGAACAAATTGAAGAAACAGGGAGGGCAATCCTTTTCGCTTTCGGTATGGCGCTTGTGGCGCTCTACATGATTCTGGCCAGCCAATTTAACAGCTTCGGTCAACCTATGGTTATTATGCTGACAGCTCCCTTGTCTTTTATTGGCGCATTTGCCTCGTTGTATATTTTTAATGGTGAACTCAGCCTCTTTGCACAGATAGGTCTCATTGCACTCATGGGACTGGTAATGAAGAATGGCATCCTGCTAGTAGATTATGCCAACCAGGTGAGGCCGGAGGGACTCTCCGCCTATGACGCCATGTTGACGGCAGGTCAATTAAGATTAAGGCCGGTATTGATGACAGCCTTTTCCACTATATGCGGCATGATTCCTGTGGCTTTCTCAAATTCGGATGGTGCAGAATTCAGGACCGCACTAGGTTTAATTGTCATTGGTGGACTCAGTTCTTCAACGGCACTGACGCTAGTGGTGGTTCCCGTCGCCTATACACTCTACGATGATATGCTAAACAATTTGGGTAAGGTGGCAAGTCGGTTTTTAAAAAAACCTGCCAAAACTGCACCAATCGAAATCGAGTAGAGCCTCACGCAATACCCAGGAAGCGCTCAGCAGCCTGATAGGACAACGAGTCCATATTCTTCGTACTGGTGCTCCCTAAGAAACCCCTCAAGTCCCCCTCCATAATCGCGTAAGGGTAATCCGTACCTGCAAATATCTGACCTGGGGCAAACTCTTCTTCAAGATAACCCAGGTAGCCTGAATCATAGACAAGGCTGTCATAGAAGAAACGGGCGGCATAATGCTGCGGCGTCTCGGGCAACTCCCCTGCAAAAGATTGAGTCAGTTTCCAACCCTGCGTCAATCTGTGTATCAGAGGAACGATGGCGCCACCACCATGGCTGTAGCCGATTCGCAGCATTGGATATCTTACAGGGACACCGGCGCGAATAATTGAAATTGCAGACAGCGCTGTATCAAGTGGGAAAGCTGCAAATGGAATCAGGTCTGGTGATTCTGCCAACCGATCAGCCCCGATCGGGTGAAGTGCGTGCACAAATATTGCCAGCCCCAGTTTTTCCGCCTCTGCATAGAATTCTTCGAATCGAGAATCTCCCAGCACGACACCATTGATGTTACTACCAATCTGTACACCAGCGAATCCGTCAGCTTTAAGCATGGAGAGTGACTTTGCGGCAAGCCCAGGATCCTGCAAAGGCACAATTCCCAGGCCAGAAAATCGAGCAGGTGCCTTTGCGATCATTTCGGCAATAACCTGATTCATCCACATGCACATATCCAACCCTGCCTTCGGCTCAAACCAGTAAGACAATAGTTCCGGCATGGGAGAAAGGGCTTGCATGGTAATGCCTGCCCGGTCCATATCTTCAATCCGTCGTTCAACATCCCAGGATCGACTGTCAAGACGCCGGAAGCTTTTTCCTTCTATCAGAATTTCAGCCGAGTCTTTTTCACAGACCATGCACGGCCATCTAGGCTCCAGCCCAATCCTGGGGCCATTGGGGAACGAGTTTGGAACGATATGGGTGTGTACATCTATGAGTCGTGTCAATTGTTACTCCTTATTGACTCTCGGGTAGAACAACCGACAAACCATCTAATGCTTCAGTCATCTTAATTTGGCAGGACAGCCGCCCTCTAGGATGAGGATCGGCAGCAAACTCCAGCATGCTGGACTCAGCCTTGCTGGCTGGCTGGAGCTTTTCAACCCATTCTGTATCGATGTGAACGTGACAGGTGGCGCAACTCAATACCCCGCCACACTCGGCGTCAATACCGGGCACACCGTGGCTGGTTGCAACCTGCATCAGGCTCAGCCCTTTTGTCGCTTCAACTTCATATGTTTGACCCGACTGGGCCCTGAACTTAACTTTCACCTGGTTACTCAATTTCTTATTTAAAACTTCATATCAATAGTGATCGTAGCTGCAAGAATCGACTAACGACTTCACAACATCGTAGAGCCACCGTTGACGCTAATGACCTGCCCTGTCACAAATGCAGCCTCCTCACTCGCGAGGTACATCACCATGGAGGCAACCTCATCCATCTTGGCAGCACGCCCCAAAGGAATAACTGAAATGAATTTTTCGATAATAGGAACCCCTTTAGCCGCGGCAGCCTGCACTACAGGGGTCGCAACCATACAGGGTGCTACCGTGTTAACCGTGATTCCGGACTGTGCAAACTCCCGCGCCAACCCCGTGGTAAGGCCATGAACACCACCCTTCGCAGCATTATATCCTGCATGATTCCAGAGACCGTTACGGACTGAGTCAGCACCAATGTTAACTATTCGGCCATATTCCTGCTCAACCATTAAAGGCAGTACAGCATGACAACACCACAATGTCGGCCAGAGGTTGCGATTCATTGTCTCTATTAGGGAGTCAGCATCATGTTCAAGAAATGGCCTGATGACGCCGCCACCCGCATTATTGACGAGCACGTCAATTGAACCGTATGCCTTGCTGGTCAATTTCACCGCCTCGCGAACAATATGTTCCTGGCTCAGATCACCGATAAATGTATCAACCTTACCGAGTTCTTCTGCCAGCTGCGATAACCCATCCACATTGATGTCGGCGAGCATCAGATTGAAGCCCTCCGCCTTAAATCGCCTGGCGATCGCGCTTCCAATCGGGCTAGCGGCTCCTGTGATGAAAGCTGTTCTCCCTTCTAATTCATTCATTGTGAATCCTGACACCCAATCAAATGATAATGCTAACCTTGCCTTGATCGTTGATATTGTCTACATCAAGGAAAGACACTTTCTTTGTTATCTTTATCTCGCTATCAACCAGGCAGAGCGTGTAATTATGATGCCCCAGGTATGTTTCTGTCACACCACCCTTGCTCCGGTAGGTAACAAAATTCGAGGTAACATGAAATTCATCTTCTGTGCCATCAAGGATACGGACATTTGAGACCATATGCCTGCACTTGGATTTTGGCCATTCAACATGGGCCGTTTTCTTACCGAGCCGTTTCACTCGCTCGGTCAGGCGGAAGTAGTCATCGGCAACATAAAATAAAGTACTGGCCGGATCTACAAGGTCATCGGCGCCCGCGGGTGGCACCCAATACTGGGCCCCTTCGACAAATAATATGAGCCAGTCTTCAAGCTGCCATGAGTCCAGTAGTGATGCCTCATAAAACAAAAAGTCTTCGATGTCAGATCTGGTCAGCGAAAGGGAAGCCTGCTTATTCGCCTGGATTGTCATAGTGAATCACCCTGCATCCGCCGATCCCATTCTCGCCAGAATACACGCATTTGTTCTTCATCCGTGTTGATTTGTTCATTCTCACCCAGACCCTTGGATATATCATTCCAGGCGGTGTAGGTGAGATTCCGATAACCCTGCTGGCACATCTTTAGGGCCTCGCAGTCATCAGGGGTCGCAAAGCCACCAGGCCCGAGAAATTCAAGAAAATTATACAATCGCCGCTCTCTCATGACTTCACTTTCATCGGATGGCGCCAACGCCCAGGCTTTCACATGTTGCTTGTTAGCAGATTGTGGGAAGAACGTTCGAAGCGTAATCGCCATAATGTTATTAATAACAAGATTTGGGAAAATCAACATATTGAAATTATGATAGGCAATTCGATCCGCACGCTCCTTACCGAAGCGTTTTTCGAGACCAGCACGAAGAGACGCGGTATCTGCCTCACCCTGTACTCCCCAGGCCGCGACTGGCTTCGCCACCGGCCTTCCCCAGGGTGCGCCATATTCTATGACAGCATGACCATTCCCCAGGTCCCGTGCCTCATTGACCGTGGTTCCGTTATCGCCTAATTGCCCCCCACCAGCAATGAGATAATCAAAATATGTCGCATGTGTGGGCATTCCGTGATATCCATCGAAACTGTTCTCAACTAGCAGTTTCCAGTTCGCCTCGAACCCATACTCCTGGGTACCACCGACAATTTCCATCCCAACCTCGGATTGATCGATAGTAAGGTCAATATACTCAATCGCCCCCGACAAATAAGTTTTCAGGTCAATGGCGTTAGCGTCATAATTAATAAAATAGAGCCCACGATAATCTTCCAGTTGAGAAACCTGTACAAGGTCATGGATGCCATCAATGCCTTCTGAATGATAGCGTTCATCCTCAGGTCGGCTAATAAGCTTACCACCAAGATCGAATGACCAGGCATGGTACATGCACCGAAACATCTTGTCGTTGCCTTGTTTTTCCCTGCAAACAAGCGCTCCACGATGAGGGCAGCTATTAAAAAAAGCACGCGCGAGCCCATCGACACCACGTGCGAATATCAGCTCTCGACCACCGACATCACGGGTTAAAAAGTCCCCCGGTTTTGGGATTTCACTTTCATGGCCTATGTAAAGCCAGCATTTATCAAAGATCTTCCGTTCTTCCCTTGCCAGAATGTTATCATCCACGAATACCCGTCTGTTGACCTGAAAGTAAGACTTGTTCTGACTTTCTCTTATATAAGGTTCAACGATTATTTCTGCTTCTGATGCGCTCATACTTTCTCCCTATGCTCTTTTTTTCGCGAGGCTATGATCTATGTAATTCAGACTTCATCTCAATTGACCTGATCAGATCACGGCCGAAAAACAGCAAAACACTTCTGTGAATTGAATATCCAGGTTTCAAGATAATCAATTATCTCCGGTTTATAATCAGGCACGACACCAGATAGGCAGATCCAATTCTTAAATTCCTGGCAACCAGCATCATCGATTGCGGCATTCTCAAGGTTTGACCACTGGCGCTGGTTACCCGCTTCGAGCTCATCAAATCGCGCACGATCAAAATCACGATCCGGGTACAGCCAGTGATGTTTTTCAGTAAGGAAAGCATGTGACCAGCCAGACGAGGCCATAACCACGAATCGTTCCGGACGCTCTTCAAGCACTTTTCGTAAAGTTTCGCCCAGCTTGAAACAGGTCTGGGGTGTCGGCCCTGCAGGACCCAAACGGTCCAGATAGGGGTCCTTCTCGGACTCAGGTCGCTTATCAAAAAGATGGGCAGCACCACCACGAGTTGAGATAACGCCTTTGCCATAGCAATTTACAGAGATTGGAATAATGGGATACGACCATCCTTCCTGATCCCAGTCCAGAAACACCATGGCATTCGAGAAAGCATGCGACAGTGTTGGATAGTTGGAATATTTGTAGGAATAAGCAATCGGAAAATGCCTCGATATCACCTGATCGGCTATTGTTCGTGCTAGGTGACCCGCTCCTGGAACATTAAAAGTATGATTTGGCTCGACCCCCCATATATTTGAACTACTATTAATAAAAGTAAAAGGTCGAGCAGGAAATTCATCCATACAATATATATTGAATGGGGGAATAACATCTTCTTTAAAATTTTCGTACTGATCATCACCGAAGATAATAATCGCGTCAGGAGCAAATTCATCAATCTCCCTACGTACTTCTTTCAGCGCTCTCTTATGTCGTGCCTGGTGATTAAGCGCCTCGGCATGCTCATTTTTTAATTCTTCCTGCATACCTGCCGGCCAATTTGAGACCTGCTTCATCTCATCCGGCACCAGATGACTGGTCATTATGCCTCGTAGTAAATTAGCGTAGGTATCCGGATATCCCAGCAATGGTGGATAATGCGTGATGCCTACCCCGAGTATTTCTGACATTTTCATCCCCTACATTGTTTTTTAGGTCCGCCAACCTCAATACGAACCTGATTACCCAGGAGGTACCTGATTAGTTTATAGGCGTAAAATAAGGTATTGCGCTCCCCTGGCCATTATCCCGGAATACAACTTCTACCTGTTGGCCAATGAAAAGCGAATCTGGATCACAATCAATGATGTTAGTGAGCACGCTCACACCTTCTTCAAGCGTCACATAAGCTAATGTGAATGGTACTTTTGCCTTGCGCAGGGTGCTGTGAGTATAAATTTCACCCTTACCGCTTGCCTCTACCCATCGAGTATCTAGACTGTGGCAATGTGGGCACTTTGACCTGGGATAGAAGTGGTGCCGATCACAATCCTTGCAGTGCTTAATCAGAAATTTCTTCAGGATGGTTGCCTCCCAGAAAGGCTTTGTCTCCTCATTGATCATCGGAACAGGTACTTTCATGGCTTCACTCATGCGTCTTCACCTCCTAGGATTAATGTAGCACTTCCCATTCGAGTACCAATAGATCCGCCAGTACCATGGGCAAGCACCAATTGACAATTAGGAACCTGAACTTTTTCATGTGCTTCGCCCCTCAGTTGGCGTACTGCTTCAATGATTTTTGTTACCCCACCACGGTTCGCCGGATGATTGTTACATAGGCCACCACCATCAGTATTGAAAGGCAGTTTCCCAACACCGGAAATAAGATTGCCATCCATTACAAACTTGCCACCCTCGCCTTTATCACAGAAACCCAGATCCTCTATAGTCTCGAGAACTGTAATGGTGAAGGAGTCATAAATTGAGGCGTAATCAATGTCTGCCGGAGTTATACCTGCCTCATCAAATGCCAATGGTCCTGACCACTTCGCACCGGTGTAGGTAAGGTCGATAAGCCCGCCATTTAGATGTTTAGGCGCTTCTCCATGGCCCAATATTTTCACCTGAGTTCGGTTCAAAGTCTTTGCAATTTCAGGACTGACAATAACAACTGCACCACCACCGTCAGTAATCACACAGCAATCCAAGCGGTGCAAAGGATCAGAAATCATTGGAGAATTGACGACATCTTCTACCGTAACTACATCCTGCAATAAAGCATTCGGGTTATATTGAGCATGGGTCGAGGCTGCCACTTTCACCCAGGCTAATTGTTCACTAGTGGTGCCATACTCATGCATGTGCCGCATTGCGGCCATACCATACATATTAGAAGTGGTTGGACCATAGGGTGCTTCAAATCCCGATTCAGGTATCGATGAACCCATTGTTCTTGGGGCTGTACCTGTCGCCTGACCTGATGACCGGGGTTTCCCTGCCAATGTTATGAGGGCTACGTTACATTTTCCAGCGGCAATAGCAGCAACGGCATGCCCCACATGAACTACGGGGGAGGAACCACCTGTCTCCGTGGAATCTGTATAGCGCAAATCCAACCCGAGATACTCGGCCATATTTATAGCACCCATACCAGGCGCGTCACCAGCACAGAAGTAGCCATCGACATCACTAAAGGACAGGCCCGCATCGTCAAGCGCCCCTTTAGCCACTTCAGCATGAAGTTGAGGTAATGATTTTTCGGGCGCGAGCCTCAGAGGATGCTCAAATATGCCAGCAATGAAGGCTTTACTGTTAAGTGTCATTTCAATCCAATTAATTTAAATAGTTATAAGGAAGCATACTGTATCATAGTATACATATAAGGAAAAACCTCCCTATGAAATGCAGATTAACCCAAACGAACGGTGTTGTAGCGGGCAGCAATCGACTGCGCGCGCTTCCCTAAAAGCAGTAGATTTGTAGGCTACGAATCCTCCTTAAGGAGAAAATGACCATGGGACAAGGCTATTGGTTTATTGACATCGTCTTGCCATATTTCGCAGCGCACATTCGCTACCCTTCGCCCCTGCCTGGTTACAATGGCACGCCCGAAGACGTCCATCGGCCTTGCTGATCTCAAGTAATCCATTGAGATATCAATTGTCTTCGGTAACCTTTGCGATGATGAGTCATGCAAAATTTGTAAAACTGCAGTGACTTCCAAAAATGCACCAAGCACCCCTCCATGGATAGCAGGAAGCGTTGGATTACCGATCAATTTCTCATGGAATGGTAGTTCTGTGATCAGTAGCGAACCCGCCATTCTCACATTGATTCCCAGAAATTTGGTGTAAGGGATTCTTGATAACAACAATGAGAGGTTCTTACCCTCCCCTGCCTCGTGAAGCTCTGATAATAATTTCATTTGCGGGGTATATTCATTGTTCCGATCATAAATGTACCGACTGACGTCGCTATCGGATTATTGATATCACTCTGCCAGGCTACACCTTTAACGAAAGCGACATTCTTGGTGGTCTTGTAACATTCTGCTTGAGCGAACAAATCAGCACCAGGTAGGGCTGGTTGCATATAATCGATTCGAAGATCCAGAGTTGCGATAGCCATATTCTCCTTCTCTTCTATTTTGGCCTTAACTGCCATGCCCGAGGCGGTATCCAACATGGTCGTAATAACACCACCGTGAGGGACACCCGTGTCAGGGTCACCAACCAGGATATCCGCGTATGGCATCTTTACCTGACCCAAACCTTCCTCATTATCAATATACTCAAGGTTGAGGATCAACCCGTGTGGGCTTTTCATACCACCATCTTCTTCTAGGGAATTCATGAAAGATACCTTCTAAGAGATTCAGTTTTAGGCTGAAACAACAGCTGATCTACCAACCGCATTTAACGTGGGTCCCTGATGGTAACTGTCCCTTGCGCTACTGCTGCGAGCCGACCTTCATTCATCACGTCAATACGAATAACGGCCTGTGTCCTGCCCAGGCTGATAATGCTGGCAGTAGCATCCAGGATACCTTTGGATACGGGGGCAGTCAGATTAATTTTGAATTCTGTCGTCGCGGCCCACTGCCCAGCTTTCATTGCAGGATAACAAACACAACCCAGCATATGATCACAAAATGCGGATAGAACTCCACCATGCATATTCCCGAATGGTGTGAGTAGCTCAGGTCTCACTTCCACCTGACCACGCATGACACCTGGAGTTGATTCAACAATTTTGAAGCCAAGAAAATCGTGAAGCCCACCTGCTCCACCCTTGTTCTTCATGAAGTTTTTGGCAATATTTTCATTGTGAGGAATATCTCTTTTTTTTATTTCGGCCATTTTGGTAGTCTCTCATTAGCTATTTTTGGAAGTGTCGATGTGATAATGGGGTGGATAGTGAAGATGGTCACCGCAGGCTACTTTGGCGGTATCAGGCAAGAGTGAATTGAACCTTCACCCTCAACTTCCCTGCCTAATGTGCGAATAGCAAGATCAGCATCCGACAGATCAAATTCATGGGTATGCATTTTTTGGAAATCTACACGACCCGATTCAATCAGGTTAATGGCGCTCTTATATCCTGTTGAAGTCACGCCAATCGCTCCACGAATGTTGATCTCTTTCAAGACAATCAGATCTGAAATGAAATTGTCCACTGATTTCATGCCTTTAACACCGGCCAGAACTATCGTGCCACCCGGCCGAACCATATCCAACGCGTCTCTTACTGGTTGAGTAGCATAAGCACTGACATCGATCACGACATCTGCACCACCATTGGTTAATTCCTTCACACGTCTTACAGAATCTTCTTCTTCGACATTGATGGTGTGATCTGCCCCATAGAATTTCGCTACTTCGAATTTTTTAGCATCCGCCGATAAACCTGTAACAATTATTGTTCCTGCGCCGACTTCCCTACAGGCGATAACACTGGATATTCCGCGCTGACCCGGCCCGAGAATGACGACACTATCACCCGGTTTGGTTTCGGGGATCTCAACTCCCCAACGAAATCCAGCACCTAGCGGATTAAAAATAACTGCGATCTCAGGTGGCAGGGCCGGATCAACCTTATGCATGATGGTATTGGGGTGTAGATACATGTATTGGGCATACCCTCCCCATAGACTGGGAGATTCCGACACGGGTATATACGAATACATCTGCCTGCTATCACAAAGATGATAACGACCACCAAGACAGCAGCTGCAGAATCTGCAGGAAATCATGGTTTCCACCGCAACTCTGTCTCCCACCTCAACACCCCATCGTCTGGCTGCCTTATCGCCAATTTTTACAATTTTCCCAAGTGGTTCATGTCCTGGGATAATCGGCATCGGCACTTTAATCGCACCTTCATATTGCTCAAGATCACTACCACAGATACCACAGGCTTCCAGTTCTAAAATCGCCGAATCGTCGTCGATCTCTGGTATATCAATATCCCGTGGTTCCAATTTCCGGGGACCCGTCTGAACCATCGCGAAAGATTTACTAGGTAGCATACTCATTTTCTAATCCTCAATACTTAACGCTAATCGGGGGCAAATATTGACCGCTGCAATCAGATCATGCCTCAGCGATTCATCCGGGTTTTCAATGAGAACTACAAGTTCATCGTTTTCGTCCATTTTAAAAACCTGAGGGCAACTGCTGACACAGAGCTCGTTCGATTCACACAAGTCACGATCTACTTTAATTTTCATGCAGGCTATTCCTGTATCTAGACCAAATTAATCTTAGGCAGCGGCCAAATTCATCTGCATCGGAAGGTGTTTTATTCCGCCAATTAGCGAGGATTTTAGCCTTGAGGGGTCACCCTTAAGTTCAACATGCTCGATGCGGTTAAACAAGCCACGAAATACAGCACGTAACTCAAGTCTTGCAAGATGAGCACCAAGACAGAGATGTTCCCCAATACCAAATCCAAGTTGGGGATTTGGGTCTCGTAAAACATCAAACCGGTAGGGGTCGGTGAATATATTCTCATCACGATTTGCCGAAGGATAAAATAAAACAAGATGCTCTCCTGCACTTATATCAACACCATGCAGTTTTACATCCTTATTTGGTGTCCTGCAGAAATGGATAACTGGTGAAGTCCAGCGAACCATTTCTTCTACAGCACTGTTGAGTACACCTGGGTTTTTTAGAGCGATATCCATTTGCTCCGGGTGTTCTAAAAGGGCGAGCATACCACCGGTGGTTGCATTTCTGGTCGTCTCATTACCAGCTGCAATTAGCAAAAACATGTAACTCAATAATTCCAGAGGTTCCAGATAATTCCCTTCTACCTTTGCATTAGCCAGCACACTGGTTAAATCATCCTTAGGAGACTTTCTTCTATCTTCTACAAATTTAGTACAGTACTCGAACACCTCTTCAAGGGCTTTCATTGCCAGCTCAGTACCCTCGGTGCCATCTTCACGTGCGAAATCAGGGTCAAGCGAGCCAATGACCTCGTTAGTCCACTTAAAAAACTGATCACGATCATCAGCAGGCAACCCAAGCAATTCGGCGATGACAGCGAGCGGAAGGGTCATCGAGACTTCTGTCACAAAATCTATATCTCCCTTATCCTCAATCTTATCAAGAATCTTATTTGCTACATCATCAAGCGTGGTCTGGCTCGCGTTCAATCGATTTTTTGTAAAATATTTACTCATTAGCTTACGGTAAGTGCGATGATCTGGCGGGTCCATATTCAGAAGGGTTCGCAGTCTCATCTCCTGACCCTCCGCCGCGCTTTGGGGTTGCAAAACAAGTAACGGTGCGTTTTCGAATAGCATCGGTTGTTTTGAAACATCAATAATATCCTGGTAGCGGGTAACCGCATAAAAAGGCACCAGGTTCTTGTGCTCGCAGTATGCTATGGGTGCATTTTTCCGTAACTCATCCCAATACTTATAGGGATATCCATTTTGCTGGTAATAATTCGGGTCGATAATCTCACTGGGTGCTATGGGTGCAGCAGACATTGGGGTACTCCTAGTGTGTAGATTTTTTAATTTATGAACAAATTCACATGTCGACGTGACGCTTAAAAACTAGCCACATTCTCACCAACAATCAATAATGTATATTGCATTACTGTTTTGTGCATTACAAACATATTTCAGACGTAATAATTACGAATCGAAACCACATTTAACATTTCCAATAAACTCAGCTCCGTGTTACTGTACCGTCCGGACTGTTTAGTTATAATACTAAAACTAAACACAGTAGCATCGAAACCTTTAACGACATTGGAGAATTATCGAAATGAAAACAAAGCCACTCTATGTACTCATCGCGTTGCTTGCACTGGGTGTTACATCGGCCCCTGCGAGCGCTGGCAATAAAAACGCTGCTTTAACAGCCTGCAAGGCACACATTGCTGAACTCTACAAAGATGACCTCCAAAAATCAAAACTCAAGAAAACCTACCAACGCAGCGACCACATCGAGGTCAAAATGAAGCTAAAGATCGCCGGTGAAAGTATTAAAGCAATGTGTCTCGTCAGTAATGATGGTGAAGTAACCTACTCTACAGATAGCGAATAAGAAATAGCGCAACTTGTCTGCATAGAAAGTCACAATAGTGCGTTGCTGTTTGCATGGAA
>Ga0206123_10000505_pt1 | contig 38240 bp, 29 predicted proteins | sample Helgoland_Spring_2_FD_160086 | JGI IMG/M metagenome (GOLD analysis project Ga0206123, IMG submission 160086) | Pelagic subsurface seawater microbial communities from Kabeltonne, Helgoland, North Sea - Helgoland_Spring_Bloom_20160316_1 | ecosystem: Environmental > Aquatic > Marine > Epipelagic ...
ATGGCGGTTTTCTACCACTGGTCAGCGTACAACCCAATTATCCGCGACGGGCAGCCCGACAGGGAATCGAAGGCTATACAATTGTGGAATTCGAAGTGACAGCACAGGGGTTGGTCCAAAACCCGCGGGTGATTGAGCATCACCCAAATTCAGTATTCGACAATGAATCCTTGAAAGCGATTCGAAAGTTCAAATATAAGCCTGAGGTTATTAAGGGTGTAGCAATACCCAGGCAAGGTGTCATGAACCGATTTACATTTGAATTGAAGCAGTCCTAGAGCTGCTGCTTTCTGGACACTTCTCTTTGTGCCTCGTGTAGTTCGTCACTAAACTCGACGTGTTGCATAAGGGCATAATGATAAGCCTCGACCAGCGCGTTCCAACTCGCTTTAATAATATCCACGTTGACACCAATTGTGCCGAACATTTCACCCTGAAACCGGTGCTCAAGGGACACTCGCACTTTGGCGGCAGTTTCTTCAGTGCTATTAACTACCCTGACCGAGAAGTCAGTCAGATGGAGATCATCCAGCACAGGGAACTCCTCAAGCAGTGATTTACGTAGTGCGCGGTTCAACGCATCAACCGGACCATGACCTTCCGCTGCACATAATTGCAGGTTTTCACTTACCCGGTCACCCCCATTACCGACCCGCACCTTGACAGATGCTTCAATCAAACCATCAGTTTCAGCAAGGTCTTCGTTGCTGGGACTATAAATTCGATAGTACAAAGGCTCAAATTGAGGTTTATATTTACCCACGTGCCTTCTGACAACTAGATCGAAGCTACCATCGGCATTCTCGAAAGAATAACCCGCATGCTCCCTATCCTGAATTTCTTCGAGAATAGACTTTACCAAATTGCTGTCTTCTAACTCTGGATACCGATTTGCGAGTTTAGCTTTAAGGTTTGAACCCCCTGCCAGTTCGGAGATCAGAATCTTGCGCGAATTTCCCACCAGTTCAGGTTCTATATGCTCGTAGGTTTCCGGATTACGCTGTACCGCACTCACATGAATCCCGCCTTTGTGAGCAAAGGCACTGGGACCTACAAATGGTTGTCCGGATGGGCCCTGAATACCCAGATATTCCCATACCACTTTAGAAAGATTCGTGAGCCCTTTGAGATTTCCTTCAGGCAAGCACTGATAGCCCATTTTTAGTTCGAGATTGCCGAGCACCGAAGTAAGATCAACATTTCCACAACGCTCACCGATGCCGTTAATAGTCCCATGAACCTGAATGACACCCTCTTCAATTGCTCTGAGAGTATTGGCAACACCCAGGCCACCATCATTGTGAACATGAATTCCAAGCTTGATCCCTGGCGCATCTTTTCGGACTGCCCGAATGGCAGCGGCCAGTTCGTGGGGCATAACTCCACCGTTGGTATCACAGAGGATGACACGATAAGCGCCGGCATCCGCAGCAGCACGAATGGTTGCCAGAGCATAACCCGGGTCACTCTTAAAACCATCAAAAAAATGCTCGGCATCGTACAGCACGGGTTTGCCAGTCGCGGTTAGCAGATGGGATACAGAACCGGCAATCATGTCCAGGTTTTTATCCGGACTGACCCTCAGCGCCTGTTCAACATGTAAGTCCCAGCTCTTGCCAAAGATACAAGTCGCACCTGCCTGCGCCGCAATAAGCTTCTGCAGAAAAAAATCGTCAGCCGGATCGACGTCAGAACGATGGGTTGAACCAAACGCAACAATCACCGCAGTTTTTAGTTCCAGTTCCCGGGCCCTGACAAAAAATTCATCGTCTTTTGGATTCGACCCTGGCCACCCACCCTCAATGAAATCCACACCCATGACATCAAGCGCAGCTGCAATATCAAGTTTGTCACCCAGGCTCAGGTTTATACCCTCCCCCTGGTTCCCATCCCTCAGCGTTGTGTCATAGATTTCTATCTTCTTTCGCACTTTTTAATACCCTGGTCTGATAGGTTTCTGATTCAAAGGTAGAATGTGTTCACACACAGGGCTCACTAGCGACCGTAACCCAATCGAGCCGCGACATCATCAATTCTGCTTCCGGCAGCCAACAGTGAGTCCAACGGATCATTTGTTGATGTCAGCAGTGCTTCCCGGGCACTCTCTTTCATCCTGATAGAAAAAATATTGTTTGCACAAGTGATTTTGAGAGCTTCAAGGTCGATCACAATCTCGGCATCGGGATCCAGCTCCAGCGAGGATGCCAGCTTTTCCCGATCAGCTTTTTCCATCATCAGACACGGGATACCCAGAGTTGTACAGTTGCCATGGAAGATCTCGGCAAAAGAACCGGCGATCACAGCCTTGAGGCCAAATTTCTGAATGGCCTGGGGTGCATGCTCTCGACTGGAACCACAGCCAAAATTATTGTCTGATATCAGAATTTCTGCACCCTGGAACCGGGCATCGTCCAACGGATGGTCTTTTGAGCTCCCGTCTTCTCTAAATCTTTCGTCATAAAACAGGGAAGGCCCCAATTCATCGAAGGTGACGCACTTAAGAAACCGCGCGGGAATAATTCTATCTGTATCAATATCGTTACCAGGTACGTAAACCCCTTTACCACTTAACTTTATCATAACTATTTACTCACTTATCCTTGGTCGCACATCGCCTGACTAGTTAGTTCCAGTCCAGAAACTGATGAAACCAGCTAATAATCGAAATCCTAAATATAAGTTAGGTAGTAATTACAGTCACTAACGTGGGAAGTATTCCTACCGAACCTGGTTAATGGATGCGCACTAGTTAATACCAAACACCTCACGGGCATCGGCAACCTTTCCTTCAATCGCAGCAGCTGCAACCATTATAGGGCTCATCAATATTGTTCTTCCTGTGGGAGAACCCTGCCGGCCAACAAAATTCCTGTTTGAACTTGACGCACAAACTTCGTCCCCGACTAATTTGTCAGGGTTCATCGCCAGGCACATGGAACAACCAGGCAGTCTCCATTCAAAACCTGCGGCTTCAAATATCTTGTGCAGACCCAACGCTCTCGCCGCTTTGTCGACCTGTTCGGAACCTGGCACGGCGATTGCTTTTACAGTAGCGGCTACTTTTTTGCCCTCAAGATATTTTGCGACAGCTTCAAAATCACTCAAGCGCCCATTAGTACAACTGCCAATAAATGCGACATCGATATGGGTGCCCTTAATTGGAGTATTCGCCTCCAGCTGCATATATGTAAGCGCATCCGTCACCAGATTCCTGTCAAGCCCATCAAGTTTTAACGGGTCTGGCGTATTCTCATCAATACCCAGTGCCTGTCCCGGAGTAATCCCCCAGGTTACTGTTGGAGAAATGTCTTTTGCATCGATCAGGATGTCATCATCAAATTGGGCATCTTCATCACTGGCATAGGATTTCCATTTCTCAACCGCTGCATCAAATTCCGCACCGGTAGGTACCCGCTCCTTACCTTTTAAGTATTCAAATGTTGTTTGATCAGGATTAACGTATCCACATCGGGCGCCACCCTCAATGCTCATATTACAAACCGTCATTCGCTCTTCCATCGACATGGCGTCAATGACTGAACCGGCATATTCGTAGGCATAACCCACACCGCCATTGACACCCAGGGTTTTGATGATATGTAGCGTGACGTCTTTTGCGGTCACCCCCGCCGACAGTGTCCCTTCAACCCTGATACGTCTCACTTTTAGCTTGTCCATTGCCAGGCTCTGACTCGCAAGCACATCTCGGACCTGACTGGTGCCAATACCAAGAGCAATACAGCCAAAAGCGCCGTGGGTTGAGGTATGGCTGTCACCGCAACAAATTGTCATTCCCGGTTGTGTTAACCCTTGTTCCGGACCAACGACATGGACAATCCCCTGAGTACCACTCTGGGGTGCAAAGAATTCAATACCATGTTCAGCTGTCGCATCAGTTAGAACCTGAAGCATCTTTTCCGCCATATCATCTGCCAGCGGCCGGCTCTGATCTTCGGTTGGAATAATATGATCGACGGTAGCGAATGTGCGCTTTGGATAACGCACACCGAGTCCCTTGTCCTTCAGCATGCCGAAAGCCTGAGGACTGGTGACTTCATGGATAAGATGCAGGGCGATAAATATCTGATCCTGACCGCTGTCGAGATGTCTGATGACATGGTCATCCCAAACTTTTTGATATAGGTTTTTGCTCACTTGAGGCTCCGCTCCAATAAAACTGGGGCGGGAGTTTATCATGAATCAACTAATTTAGAATTCCCGTCAGGAATAGTGGGGATATCTGTTTATCTATCAAATGTTGTCAATCAGGGTTTCAGGTTGCACCATGATTTTTGCATGGAGTTCTGGATCAGCCAGCTTCTGAAATGCCCCGGGAACCCCGTCAATAGACACGGTACCCGTAATCATGGGCGCAACATTCACCTTCCCTTCCGCAATATTGTGGAGCGTGGTTTCAAACTCCTCAGGGGTATAGGCAAGCACAAACTGGACATTCAATTCTTTGGTAATTGCAGTCAGTGGATTGATCTGATCCCGCTCCATACAAACCCCGACAACAACAATACGGGTCCCCCGTTCTGCTCCTGTCATCATTTGATCCAATATACCCGGCACACCAACACACTCAAAATAAACACCTTCCCTGAAAGTTGCAGCACCAGAAAGGGGATTTGGCGGCATTTCCGAACCGTCTATCTCCTTCGATGCCACTTCAGACCAACTGGCATAAGGAGAATGTTCCGCTGGATTGATCACAATATCCGCCCCGACCTGCTCCGCCAACGCTCTTCTCCGCGGACTAAAGTCCGCTGCGATGATTGGACCTAGCCCTTTGAGCTTGAGGGCCATAATGACAGCCAGTCCGACCGGTCCACAGCCGATGACAAGGGGGACTTCCTTTTTGCTCAACCTTGCCGCCTCAACGGCGTGATAGCCGACCGCTGTCGGTTCAGTTAAGGCTGCGAGGTTGGTATCCAGGCCATTAGGTACCTCAAGCAACAGCGGCTCAAACAGCACCATGTTTTCCGCGTATCCACCCGGTACTTCGTTGGAGTAGCCGACAGAACAGACCCCGGAAGGTCTCACCGTAACTGGCATCGAGCAAACCCGGGTGCCCTCGGCAAATCGTTTTTGGGTACCTGGGCCAAAATCAAGAATCTCGGCACAAAATTCGTGTCCCATCACAACATCACGTTGCAGATCCATGTTAAATCCGGCCCCTGACTCCTCGGATGCAGCAACAAGCTTGTGGGCATGTTTGAGGGTATGGAGATCAGAACCACAAATTCCACATGCCAGGGTTCTGACCAACACTTCACCCGCCTGGGGTTTTGGTGAATCAAGGTCGTCGACCACCAATTTTGAATCTCGCATCACAGCTGCGCGCATGGAGTCTCCATTTTGATACTGATATTAAGATAGAACTACCTTTGCAGGTAGAAAAGGTTGTAGACAGAAAAGTTATTCCGCTCTGGTTTTAGCCTGCTGGCGTGCCACTTCCACAACCTGGCTCGCTAGTTTTGAATTAGGTAACACTTCATAAAAGAACTCTTCAGGGTCATTACTGTCTGCTTCCGACTTCAATACCGCCCCTTGCTTCCATCGCTGAACCCGACCCTCGCGGATGACCAAATCCCGTTCTTTACCCAGGGTATCCGGATACTTGCCAACGAACATGACCTCGGACAATTCGGCCATTTTGACCCGAATCTTTTTAAGTGAAATCTCCGACATTAACTTACGAAAAGCAGGACCATCAAGTAAAACACCGTTCACATTGTAATTGATGTGCTTTTGACCCTTTTCACTGGGCGGCAACGCAGCGCCATCATCGGGTTCCTCATCCACCAGTAAAACCTCGACATTAAAGTCTGAATCACTGAACGAATCCCGGAGATGCCAGGAACAGGAAGACATTCGATCAGCGATGCCAATCGCAGGAGAAATCATGATGGCCCGTTTATCATCAAACAGAAATAACGGCCGTTCGGCGGAGTAGCAGATTCCAATTCCAATTTCGAGACTGGGTAGCCCCGTCTGTTTGGAATTTGAATTTTTTGAATTAACAATATCCAATATCTCTTTGGCGATACCGCAGGCACGTGACACTGAATACCATTGATTTGGTGCGTCGTTATGTTCGTATATCCCCAGAATAACGGCATCGCCTTCGATAAATACTTTTGCCGCACCATAGTTTGCCAACAATTGATTAATGGGATCAAAAAATCTTAGGCTGAAGTAGGATGCAGGATTTAGCCCTTGATTGATCAGTTCCCGGGTCACGGTTGTTGATCCACGAACATCCGCTTTAATGATGGTGTGATGTATGATCTCGGACTCGTCTGATTCAATAAGTTTTGCTTCTTCACTACTGACCAACTGATAAAGGCTACCCCCGGATTTTGCAAGCTGAAGTTTTTCCGGATCCTGAATAATGTTTATGCGATTGAATATGCGGTGGGCAAAACGGTAATACTTTATATGAAGCCTGAATCGACTGATGTCAGTGAGAATTTTCAGGAAGTATTCTTCAGCTTCATCCTTGAACCGCTGGTTAACCTGGCGACCCAGGTCGTCCAGCTTTTTAAGTAACGCCGCCGCACCATCTTTTGATGAATCGATTTTTGACAATATTTTTTTAACATCATTACCTGCGACATAAGCACAAGCCTGGCGAATATCCAGGAACTGGGCATCGGTTGCAGTCCAGCTATCCCTTAACCCGTAACCGGCTATCATTTCCTTAAACTCGGTATCGTTGGTGAACAGTTTACGGGCATCCAATGCCGCCCGAACCAACTTCTTAACATCTGATTTAAACGCCCACTGGGCTTTCATCCCTTCCTGGTCTTTAAGCACGGCTAGTGACCGATTATGGATGCTAGAGTCAAACACAAATCGAACATTACCCGGTTGATCTAACCAACAAAATGATTCTGCAACCAGTACCTTTTGATCTTCAGAAGCCCCCAATATATTTTGTGCAGCAAACAAACCCCCGAGTTCATCGTAAATCTCACTCTGGGCAGACCCAAGGTCAACTTTTGACTTCAAAGGCAACAAGGGTAACTCGGGGAAAAGGTCACCCAGGTGTGCCTCCAGTTTTTGTATTCCTGCGGGGAAATCGGACCGGTTCCACAGGGCATAATTTTCATGTAAGAGGCTATCTTCAAGAGGGTTGCTGGCACTTAACATGGGGTTAAACATAATATTGAGCAATTCGGGAATGTCATTACCCAAAAATTGCTCCCGAAGCTGGCGGAGTTCTGAAGTTTCCTCCCGCTGCAGTTGTTTGAAGATAAATCTATTAATCTTGTAGGTGAAACTGTCCCTATTCTGCCTAAAGCGAGTAAAGCGTTCCTGGGTAGCCAGTAGGCTCCGCGAACCTGAAAATTTCTGCTGTGACAGAGTTTCTTCCATTTGCTCGGACATTTGATCCATTTGGGCCCGGGTTTCCTGAAGCACAAATTTAATGACCGAAAACTGAAGCAAATTGATGACAGCGGGACTGAGGTCAGTCTTTGCCCTGTGTAAAGTGGCGCGAATCAGATCTCGATAATTATGGCGAAAATCATCCATCTGTTCGGATTTTCCGACCCTGGACCCTGCTACAACCTGTTTGGTGACACCCTCAACAACTTCCTTACCGTTGAACACAAAGGCAGCGCTCAATTCCACATCGATGTGATAATTATCAATTCCCTTGTTTCCGACACTGGAATCCATTTGGATGGAGGCCGGAGCTGAAACTAACGCTAGAATATCTGCTTCCGAGCGGACAATACCATTACGTTTCATGTTTGATTTCCGATCTGCGGATGCCACTGATTCCCTTATACTCACTCTACCTCCGGAGACTAAAGATTAGCCCATTTGGTATCGAAAAATCGACGTTTATCAGGACAATCGGACAACCTGTCGTTTTGCTCCCCAATCGCCAGGCTTTTCAGCAAAAACCCCGGCTACCCATGTCCCGCAACGGGTGCAACAACCCTGTGCATCCAGTCTCCATGCCCCCAGCTGGTACCAGTCACGCTCAATCAGACATTCACCACAATGGACACAATAAGTAGAAGAAGCTGCTACATCATGCACATTGCCTGTATAGACATGATGAATACCGGCATTCGTTGCTATTGCCCTTGCAGTGAGCAGACTCGTCATGCTTGTCGCTGATTTATCGCGCATTTTGAAATCCGGATGAAAGGCAGTGAAATGTAGCGGTACATCGACACCCAGATTATCCACAATCCAGCGACACATTTGCTCCAGTTCCCCCGGACTATCATTCTCTCCCGGAATTAATAATGTGGTAATTTCCAGCCAGACGTTGGTCTCTGTATGGACATATAACAAAGTATCCAACACCTTGTGGAGGTGTCCACCACATACATTTCGGTAAAAATCCTGGGTAAATCCCTTAAGATCGATGTTGGTTGCATCCATCGCCGAGAAAAACTCGGCCCGCGGTTCCGGATTCACATAACCCGCAGTGACCGCAATAGAATTAATGCCCGACTCCCTTGCCATGGCCGCAACGTCAATTGCATATTCGTGGAAAATTATCGGATCATTGTAGGTAAAGGCAATACTCTTTGCCCCGTGAGTCACCGCTGCAGCAACCAGCGCTTCCGGACTTGCACTATCTGCCAGGCTGTCCATTTCCCTGGACTTGCTAATCTCCCAATTTTGACAAAATTTACAAGCCAGATTACACCCCGCGGTACCAAACGACAGCACCGCTGAGCCCGGGAAAAAGTGATTCAATGGCTTTTTCTCGACCGGATCGAGACAAAACCCGCTGGACCGGCCATAACTTGTCAAAACTATTTCCCCATCGTGACAGGCCCGGACAAAACACAAACCCTGCTGACCCTCTCGTAATTTACATTCTCTGGGGCATAAATCACATTGAACCTGAATCCCGGACTTTATCTGTCCTGCGACAACAACTGCTTGCGCAGGGTCAGAATTCTGCGAATCTTCAAGCGGGTGCCAATATTTAGTTGGCCAGGCAGCAGCAGACCCCTCACTTTTTGCAATAGCTCCAACACCTGCAGAACTTTCCAACGTGGTTTGTCCGAACCGCCAATTCAATATTGAAAACTTGTCATCGCTCATAACCACAATTATGGTGTAACCCAATGAATTAGAAAACGGCTTTTTCAATGCAACAGGTCAGGTATCCCGCCTTCGCCGGCTCATTCTACCCTGTAAACCAACAGGAACTCTCGGACATGATCGAGTCCCTGCTGGGCTCGCAATCCTTACCGGAGATTGCTGACTGCAGTTCCAAAGCACTGATTGTGCCTCATGCCGGCCTTATTTACTCCGGCCCAGTCGCAGCATCTGCCTATCAAACAGCAAAAAATTTATCTGAAAAGATAAAACGGGTCATCCTGATAGGCCCATCTCACCAGGTTGCATTTCAGGGTATCGCTACACCCACTGTTAAATTTTTCCGAACCCCGCTTGGGGATATTGAGCTTGATACCCCGGCGCTTGAACAGCTGGTCGCCGACGGAATTGCACACCCGCTCGATCTTGCCCATGACCGTGAGCATTGTCTCGAGGTGCAACTACCATTTCTGCAAAGATTGTTGGGGCAATTCAAGTTGGTCCCACTTGTTGTCGGTGATGCAAGCAAGGAGATTGTGGCTCAATTACTTTCGAAACTCTGGGGGCAAGAAGAGACCCTGGTGGTTATTTCATCTGACCTTAGTCACTATCACACCTATGCCCAGGCGCAAAAAATAGATAGTGCGACCGCCATGAAAATTGTTAATTTGATCCCGGATCTTGAGGGCGATGACGCTTGTGGATGCCGGTGTATTAACGGGTTAATCGAATACGCCAGAAACAATGACCTTAAGATAGAGAAGATAAGAGTCAATAATTCCGGTGATACCGCTGGTGACAAGGACAAGGTCGTTGGCTATGGGGCATTCAACATTTGCACACCCGGGGCAAACACTTACTCATTGGCTCAACGACAACGACTGCTTCAAGTTGCACGGGAAGCAATCTTGCAACCATTGATCAGCCAGGACAATTACCACATCGACCTAAAAAAATTCCCACCATCCTTAACTGAAAATCGCGCCAGCTTTGTGACTCTGCAACTTCACGACAAACTAAGGGGGTGTATTGGCAGCCTTGCACCTCATCGGGCGCTGATTGTTGACGTTGCTTATAATGCGCAGTCTGCCGCCTTCAAAGATCCAAGATTTACGCCACTGACAATCGACGATTTCCATGACACTGTCATTCACCTGTCAATCCTCAGTCAGCCGCAACTGCTCGTTTGTCCTGACCGGAACTCGCTGCTGCAGTTACTGAAACCCGGGCGGGATGGCATCATCATTGAAGAAAATGGCAAAAGTGCAACTTATCTTCCATCCGTTTGGGAACAGCTGCCGGATCCTGAAGTATTTATCACGGAACTCCGGCGAAAAGCCGGACTCGAACCAGCTGGTTGGTCAACAACTACCCGGGTTTTGCATTATACAACGGAGGAATTCTCTTAACCCGGATCGATGCTGGGTCACCCCTAATATATCAAGTTAAATTGCTTCTGGATTCTACTCTGATAACATGCATTCAAATCGAAAAATCTACTATTAAACGGGTGATCGGGATGGGCGAACTAACAAAAACGGAAATGGAAATAATCCTCGCAAATCAAAAGAAGGCTTATATCCATGAGGGAGAGGTGAGCGCTGATACACGAATAGACAGGATCAATCGGGCAATTGATATTCTGACAAACAACAGATCAAAACTCTGCGAGGCGATGGCCTCTGATTTTGGTCATCGTTCCATGGAGCAGTCAAAACTGACTGACATCGACGGCTCCATTGGACCATTGAAAGACGCCAGAAAGAACCTGAAGAAATGGATGAAACCCGAGCGGCGAAAAGCCATGTTTCCACTCGGTATTTTTGGCTCCAGAGCGAGAGTTGCTTATCAACCGCTCGGGGTAATTGGTTGTATCAGTCCATGGAACTTTCCAGTGCAGTTGACGTTTGGACCGCTTGCCGGCATCTTTGCGGCGGGAAACAGAACAATGATAAAACCCTCGGAATTTACCCCCGCAACGTCGGAACTTATGAAGGAGCTTTTTCACGCAGCTTATGATGCCAATGAGGTCTCGGTCATCACCGGCGGACCCAACGTTGGTGAGGCGTTTAGTACGCTTCAGTTCGATCATTTACTGTTTACCGGTGCAACATCAATTGCAAAACACGTAATGAGGGCAGCCTCCGAAAATCTTGTACCCGTAACGCTTGAACTCGGCGGCAAATCACCGGTCATTGTGGGCAAATCTGCGGACATCGAACTTACCGCCACTAATGTGATGGCAGGTAAAACCATGAACGCAGGGCAAATATGCCTGGCACCAGATTATCTATTTATTCATGAAGACTCGGCGGCAAACTTTATCGAAGCCGCAAAAAAATCGGTCGCCAGAATGTATCCCGACTTGAAGGACAATCCGGATTACACTTCCATAGTTAACGAACGTCATTTTGACCGAATCAATAGTTATATTAAGGATGCAAAAGACAAAGGTGCAGAAGTCATCGAAATCAACCCTGCTGACGAAGACTTCAATCAACAGCAACACCACAAAATTCCCCCGACGATTATTCTTGATCCATCCGATGATATGGAAGTCATGAAGAACGAAATTTTTGGACCTGTTCTACCGATCAAACGATACAAGGCACTTGATGAAACCCTGGAGTATATAAACGGACATCCACGCCCCCTGGGATTGTACTATTTTGGACAGGATAGCAACGAAGAACATAAAGTACTGACTCACACAACCTCAGGGGGAGTGACAGTCAATGATGTCGTGATGCATGTTGCACAGGAAGATCTGCCCTTTGGCGGTGTCGGCCAGAGCGGGATGGGTTCCTACCACGGCTTTGATGGATTTAAGACATTCAGCCACGCCAAAGCAATTTTCACACAGTCTAAAACTGTCTCTAAACTTGCGGCAGCGATGCGCCCACCCTACAAGAAGGCATCATAATAAGTGCCGGATATTACTTGAGCTTCAGAGCGGTTTAATCCAACTCGAACTACAGCCGCAATTTACTGGAAATTCGCATTAGGGGAATTCGCACGGTTGCAACCACACCGTGCGAATCCTCCCTGTTTGACAGCTTAATATCTCCGCCATGAAACTCGGTAATGACCTTGGCAATATACAAACCCAGTCCCAGGTGACTACTGGTACCATCGTATTCCGTTCGAATCGAGACCATAGAGTCAAACAAATTTTCACGCATGTCCTGGGGTAGTCCAGGTCCTTCATTCATCACTCGTAAAACTGCAGTTTCCTCTTCTATCGTCAGGCGAATCCTGATCTCCGTTTCAGGAAATGAAAACTCCACTGCATTACCAATTAACTTGTCAAACAGTTGGGCTATCAGGTCAGGTAAACCCGTGACAGGAACAGACTTCGCTTCAACACTTAAAGCAAAACGCGCGTCTGGAAAAGCTAATTTGTATCCTTCAACACATCCCTCTACCACCTGGATAAACTCGAAAGACACAATGTCATCCATATCCAGACTCTGCTCAAGTCGAGTCGCCTCACTCATATTATTGAGAATCAGGCTCAGACGCTGCAGCCCATCGTGAGCCCGTTCTACATAGACTTGATTTTCATCATCAAGCTGGTCGACATCGATATTATCGAGGGAGGATCGGACAATGGAAATTGGCGTCCGTAATTCATGGGCCAATCGGCTCGCCATGCTCTCAAGGTAATGATTGTACTGTTGAAGCCTCGTAACCATATCTGAAAAGCTTCGGGACAGGTCTCCGATTTCGTCAGGTACTGTTGACCTGGGTAACTTTTCAAGCACTCGACCCCGTGTGTCAATTGCGGTTTCCAGTTGGTATTTCAGCGCCCTGAGTCGAGATGTCTGCAACCATACAAGGATGCACCAAAAGATCAGCCCAAGGATCAGTAGCAACAGGAACTGAACCATCATCTCATCTCTTACACGATCGCGATACTGCAGAAGCTCAACCTCTGAGGTCTGGAGCACAATCGCTGCAACCACCTCCCCGTCAGAATAAACAGGTTCTGCCACAGTGAAGCTTTGTGTTTGTGTCGTGTCTCCACCCATGACAGCACCGGATTCGCCAGTCAGGGCGCTACTAATAAAATCTGCCGTCTGGAATATTCCCTCAAGCTTCGAGTGCCCGTTGTCCGACCCGGTATCCGAAACCGGAAATAAAGAACTGAAAAATTGAATTACTCCTGACTCCCATGAAAGTTCATAACCAAAATCACGGGTTTTCTGATTCCGGGTATGGGAGACTATGCGTTTTTTACTATCTAACAACCAAATATCGGCATGCTCCACCAGTGCTATAGTCCGTTGAATTCCCGTGGAAGGCATAATCAGGTTCACAAGATCAGATTCATTGTCAACAATCGAACTGCCAATCAAATATTGAATTTGCCTGTCCTCTGCATCATCAACATCAGCTATCGCAAAACCAAACCGATCACCAACCAGTTCCAGTGGAATCCTGAGTTCAAGGTTGTAGCCATTTTCTGTTGCTAGCCACATCGCCTCAATACGCTCCTCCTGACGCAGGGAACGACCAGAACCAGAAACCGAGTGAGCACTTAGGCGTGCCGGTTGAAATGCCGATATTGTATATTTTCTATAGACACCTTGAGGGTCGACAATACCAAGCTGCAGATGGTCATTCCTGTGAACGCTTGGATTATTGATTTCTCGATAGACTACATGGTCATCGAGAACTTTGAGGTATAGATACAAATAATCGGTAGAGACACCGAGCTTATAACCTACAGAAAGCGATTCCCGATTATATGTTCTGCTTATGTCGACAACATCTTCAACATCAAACGCCTCGTTAGCAGTCCCAACCCAGTCGTCGTCTCGACCATCCAGCAACTTATCATCCCCGATTGAATCAGCCACCAGATCCCGCCTGCCTTCGACCCTGCTTCGAAGCTTAATGTTTGCCAACAATTCTTTCGAAGCTTCAAGGGACCGGGCTAGATAGCTGGCGTTTGCCACTGCTTGCAGCCGATGTTGCTCCAGCATCGTGAAGGTCCAGTTGTTTAACCAGAAATTTGCCAAAAACGGAAAAGCCAGTAGGAGCAAAAACGGCAGTATTAACTGGCTTCTGATCCCGATACCATAACGGCTATCAACGATCCCTGCAGCGTTGGTCGGTACCATTGCTAAATGTTCCACCGATAACCAATACCGTACCCGGTCTCAATACAATCGAATTCAGCATCAATTTTCTGAAACTTCTTGCGGATACGTTTGATGTGGGACGTAATGGTTGCATCATCGACAACTATATGACTTTCATCCATTAATTGCTGGCGATTCTTAACATGACCTACATGTTTTGTAAGGGCATATACCATCCAAAATTCGGTCAGCGTCAGGTCCACAACCTGATCATCCCAATGACAACTGAAGCGCAGTTCATCAACCCGCAATTTGCCCTGTTCGATAATTTTCTGTTGAGCTAAATCCGGTTCTGCCATGACCTCAACACGACGGAACAATGCTGAAACACGTGCAACCAGGTGAGGCAAACTCATATCTTTGGTGACATAGTCGTCAGCACCCATACGGAGACCGCTGACAATATCCAGATCGCTGTCTCGGGCACTTAAAAATATGATCGGTAGAGTTCTGGATTTCTGCCGTAGCCACTGGCATAGGCTATAGCCGCCATCGACCTCGTCTCCCAGACCAATATCCACAATCACCAGATCAGGTAGCTGGGAACTAAAGACATTTTGAGCATCGGGACGATTCTTAAAACTGCTAACCTGGTAACCCTGTTTCCGGAATAAATCGGAATAGTTTTCCCTCAGCATTTCATCGTCTTCTACGATGGCGACTCTATAACTCATAAGCTTTTGAAACCTCCTGCTGGATAACTGCCCGTTGTAAAAGTTAGAGAACTTCAATTGTCATATTTTTGCCACATTTGATCTGCAAATTGGCAGTATTGACGCCGGAGAGCGCCTTTTTTCCACAGTGTAATACACATCAAGCATCAATGATGCGGATAACAATCACACTGGAGAAATATGAAATGAGAATCCCATTTTCAGCAACAATAATCGGTCTGTCACTCGTCGCTTCGCTATATTCCGGGTCCGGACTTGCACAAACTAAAAACACAGAAGAGGAGGAAACCAGAGGCGCAATCGCCGGTCTGGTTGTCGGTGCCGCTGTCGGTGGCCCAGTTGGCGCCGGTTTCGGAGCGATGCTCGGTGGTGCTGTGTTAGGGAAACTGGCAGGTTACAGCCGTATCAACCGGGAACTTGAAGATGAAGTTGTTCAGCTACAAACAGACGGTCAGCTAAGCGAGAAGAAAATGCATACCGAATTAGCAAATCTGGATGACGAACTCAAACGAATGATCAAGATCCAAACCGCCAGTTGGAATAGTCGTCAATTGCCAATCCAGTTTAAAACCGCTTCGAGCACCATCGAGCAACATTATCAACAACAGTTAGATGAAATAGCACGAATCCTGACCAGAAATCTCGATACCCGGGTAAGTTTGTCTGGATTCTCAGACCGGAGAGGTGACCCTGCCTATAACCAGAGCCTCTCTGAAAGCCGGGTTTCGAATGTCTATAACTATCTGGTCTCCAGAGGGGTAAATACCACTCAAATCGCAACCAAAGCATTCGGTGAGTCACAACCATTGAGTACTGAAGAAACCGCAGAAAATCACTTCTTCGACCGCAGGGTCGTCATGCAATTTTCATTTGACCTTGACGCATATTTAGCGAGTCGCTAGAGGACTGGTCCTGACAGGTGTTGTTACCCCTGCACACGGTCACCAGGGGGAGTTGGGGGGCGCAAGCCCCCCTTTTTTATCAGCCAAATCCTCGCAGCAGCCCACCCCAACGCCAGCAACGCAACACGTCTGCCAATGCTGCGGCAAAATAGGTGAGTGCGGCAGCCCTAAGAATCGATCTTATTGCAGACAAGTGTTTAGTCTCAACATACTCACCCTGCTGTAGAATCGGCAGGGCTTTATTAAAACTGGCATCCCATTCCTGTGGCAAAATAATCAAATGGACAAACGCAGAGATGATCAAAACCCCAGCAACGAGCAAAATAGCCAGCATGCTTATACGGGGGGCTGATAACAACAGTCCAAAAACCGGCAAGGACACCAACGCAATTCCCAGTCGCTGTATCCTGTGTGCGACCGGATAGTATTTTGTGTATAGCTGACAACTGGGCTCGTTCCGATGAAACTGAATGGCGTGCCCAACTTCATGCGCCGCAATTGCAATTGCCGTCAGGGATTTACCGTTGTAATTTTCAGGTCCTAGCCGAACGGCCTTGTCCTCCGGACTATAATGATCTGCACCGGACTGCCCCTCTTCAATGATGACACCTTCCAGATCGAATCGTCGCACCAGATGACGAGCAAGTTCCGCACCCGTGCCAGGCACATCAACCAATTCACGACGAAATCGCCAAAGCGTAAACCGAACCCACAGAAAGGGGCCATAAATAAGAAGGAGCACCGCCACCAGCAACAGAGGACTCATTTAGCTTCCTTAGCTGTTACCAAATGGAAACTCTTTCAGACTCAGGCAGATAAAGCGCATTGGTTTTCTCCACATTGAAGGCGGAATACCACTCATCAACATTTCTGACGACACCGTTCACTCGAAACTTTGCGGGGGAATGCGGATCAGATTTCAGCCGTTGTAAAGTTGCTTCTTCCCTGACCTTCTCCCGCCAGGATTGGGCGTACGAAATGAAAAACCGCTGGATACCAGTCAAACCGTCAATCACCGGTGCGGGTTCACCGGCCAAGGAGAGTTGATAGGCCCGCAACGCAACTTCCAGACCACCGAGATCACCGATATTTTCACCCAGGGTAAATTTCCCATCGACGTAATTATCTTTCACCGCCTCGTATTGGCTGTACTGTTCTGCCAATTTTGCAGTTCGAGTATCAAATGCTGTTCGGTCTGCATCATTCCACCAATTTCTCTTGATACCTTTTGCATCTGATTTGGAACCCTGGTCATCAAACCCGTGCCCCATTTCATGGCCAATAATTGCCCCAATTGCACCGTAGTTTACGGCTGAGTCAGCATTGGGATCAAAATACGGTGCTTCAAGAATTGCGGCCGGAAACACGATTTCATTGAAGGAAGAGAGATAATAGGCATTGACGGTTTGGGGCATCATAAACCACTCTTCCCGGTCAGTTGGCTGCCCAAGTCGATTGCTGTCAAAATCCTCGAAGAATTTGTCAATACGGCGAGAATTACCAAACAGGTCAGCCTTGTTTATTTTGATTTCATCCAATGCCAGCCACTGGTCCGGATAGCCAATTTTTGCCTTGAATGCTGCAAGCTTGGCCCTTGCTTCAACTTTCGTTGGTGCACTCATCCAGTCCAGTGCATCGATTCGCTCTCCATAGGCTGCGCGAAGATTCTCAACAAGAACATTCATTTTCGCTTTCGAGTTTTCATGGAAATGCCGCTTAACATAAATCTGACCCAATGCTTCTCCCAGGCCATTCTTCGCTCCAACTCTCGCGACTCCACGCTTCCAGCGATCCAGTTGTTGTTCTCGACCCTGGATAACGCCACCCCAAAAATCAAAATTGGCACCGTCAATTTGTTCCGAAAGTAAGGCCGCATTGTTAGAGATCAAGTGATAGCTCAGATATGCCTTCCAGGTCTCAAGGGGGATGGTGTTTATGAGATTTATCAGTGGTGCGATTGTATCCGGATGCGAGACATTGACATCTTTCAAGTCGTGGATCCCGGCTGACTCAAAAAACACTTCCCAGTTGTATTCCGGGTGGGTTTCCCTGAGTGCCTTGACAGTTGTCGGATTAAAGGTTTTGTCACGATCGCGCCGATCGGCCCTGATCCATTGGAGACTGGCAATTTTAGTTTCGAGCGCCACAATTGCACTGGCGTAGGTTTTTTCATCACCGTAACCCGAAAATGCCAACATCTGTGCAATATGTTTTTCGTAAGCCACTCGAATTTCCCTAAATTCATCTGTGTCATCGAGATAGTAATCACGGTCAGGTAGACCCATACCGCCAAGACCAACATTCATGTTGTATTCATCAGGATTTTTCGGATTGATCCCCAGCCCCGCAAAAATGGGACGGATACCTGACACATAGGCACTTCTGCCAAATTCTTCGGTCAGTGCACGCACACCTTTAATTCCGGCTATCCGGTCAAGGTCCGGTCTTAGTGGTGTGATACCCAGTTCATTGACAAGACCTGCACTCATCCAACTCGCGTAATAATCCCCAACTTTTTGTTCAGGCGTTCCCTCAGCACCACTTTGTGCCCCCAGTTCATCTATAATGTCACGGACCCGCTGTTCGGCGCGCTCATGAATAATTAACCCAACCCCATAGGAAGTCCGTTCCGGGGGAATATCGTTAGCTTTCAACCAGCCACCGTTAATGTAGCTGAAAAAGTCGTCACCTGGCACAATCGCCTCGTCACCCGCGGTAAGATCAACGCCCCAGTCTCCATAGACTGCAGCGCCCTGGCCCGGATCACTATCTTGACGAAACGCTGATTCACTACCAGAGGCAGAAACGCCGGCTTCACTTTCCATTTTGTTGTCACTACAGGCCGCAAGCGCGACACACAAAAATACTGATAACAGAGTAATACTGGTTTGAAACATTTCTTCTCCTATTAGTCCAGCTAAATCAAAATACTGCCTGTGAAAGTGGGCCGATGGTCCGCCACCTTACACTGGCCCGTTTGTCATGACCCAAGTGTACGTTCAAGAAGCTGCAGGGCACGTGCTGCAAATTCAAACATATTTTTTTCCCGATCATCATGTCCAGTGATCACTGTTTCACTCGCCTCGACTGGTCCCGCAAGCGCTATCACACTTATGCCGACCTCTTTACTGTAAGGGGTCCCTCCAGGACCAGCAACGCCCAGCTCCGCAATTCCCCATGTAGCCCCCATGGATTCACGTATCGAACGGGCAAACACCATCGCCATTTCTTCGGTTAAGGGTTTTAACCCCTTGATTTGATCCATAGGCAAGTCGAGAAAAACCTTTCTGGATTCTTTTGTGTAAATCACCGTTCCGCCCGCATAGTAAGCTGATGCTCCGGGTACCGATAGTAAGCCTGCGCTAATGAGTCCCCCGGCTGAAGATTCAGCAACAGAAATCGTTTGCTTTTGTTTCTTGAGAAGGTCTGCTGCCCCCGTTGCCATTAGTTGTAAGTTCATCTCTGTCGCTCCTGTGAAAAATACCTGGGCTGCATAACGGCGCCCTCTCGAATTCCTATACTCACGCCGCTAGATCGCCGGTCAGCTGGAAAGGTGTCAGAACAATAGAGTCCTGTTATTCTCAGTCCAGCTCTCCATGACCAAATCTATTCTAACCTGTATATTTTTAGGCCATTTCCTATGTCACACCAATCATCTCATGACTGAATCGCCCAGTGTAGAAAAATCAATCTGGCAAAATTCCGGGTTTCTTGCCTATCTTGCATCATCGACATTCTACTCGGCTGGCTTTTCCATGCAGCAACTCATTATCAGTTGGCTGCTGGTTGGTGTACTTGTATTGCCCGGAGATGAAGTCGGTCTCATACAGGCCGCAATCGGTATACCCGGTCTATTCCTGATGCTCTGGGGTGGAGCCAGCGCAGATAACAGGGACCCCAGGTCGATTCTGATTAATGTTTATTCCATCATGTGGCTGTTTCCGCTCATGCTGGTTGGATTTATTTACTGGGATTTACTAAATATCTGGACAATCCTGATGTTTGGGCTTGCGATCAGTACAGCGACCTCATTCTCCAGCCCTGCACAACAATCAATCCTGAATCATATTGCTGGTGGCCAAATTCAAAAAGCAGTCACAGCCTCTACAGCGGTGATCTTCCTGGTTCAAATTTTTTCACTGGGTTTTGCGGGACAAATGGACACAGTTGGGCTCAGCAACGTGCTCGTTGTTCAATCTACTTGTATCCTGCTGGGTGCAATAGCGATCACCCGCTTGAACAAAACTGCACCCCCACCTCAACGGGCGGGAGAAACCGCCTGGCAAAGATTATCGAATGGGTTTAGAGCAACCTATAACAACAAAAAGGTGTTTCACCTGCTGATCATCAACTTTGTCTCAAGTGTTTTTAATGCCGGCGCTTTCATGACAGTGGTCCCTTTTGTCGTCAAGCGGGCCTATGACGGCAACGCACTTCAACTTGCAACAATAATGATCATTTTCTACTTTGGTGCAACTCTCACGAATCTGTTTATGTTTAAAATTATGCCCATCGCAAAACCCGGGCGCTGGTTCCTGACCATGCAAATCAGCCGAGTAGTGATTCTGTTGTTGTTATGGATAAAACCCGATTGGTGGCTTTTGATTATTGCGATGTTTGCCTGGGGACTGAATATGGGGGTGACTACAACTTTGTCCCGGACAATCGTACAGGAATCTGCAGAGCCGGAATTCAGAGCAAGAATTCTGTCTGTCTATAGTTTAGGTTTAATAGGCAGCGCACCAATCGGTGCAATTGTTCTAGGCAATATCATAGAAATATTCGGCACGCTTGAGGCGCTGATCCCGGCGATGTTTGTCTCCATTGTGTTGTTTATCTACGGCGTATTCTTCTCGCCTGTCTGGTCGTATGTTTCACCCAACTTTGACAAGGATTCCTGAATTAGCTGACTATATACCGGGAATCAGGGACTCTGGACTTAACCCTGTAATTCGATTGATCAAATCATAAAGATCGGAAATGATGAGCGGATCCTGAAAAGGTTTACCGTGGCCCAGGGCAACCAGCAGCAGTATCATCGAACTCCGCAACACCAGATAATAATCCAGATTTCTAATATCGAGTAATCGTGTCGAGTCGTAAGCATGGCGATAATCCCGGATGACCCGATCGAGATCCACTGGTTCAAATTCACCAGCGGATGTTAGATGCTTAACAACGATCGAGAAGGATATCAACGTATTAGCCACGTCGAATGCAGCTTCCAGGACAGCGAAGTTTGACCAATCCAGGACACCGGAAATCTCGCCGTTTTCCTGCATGATGTTAAGTTTGTGAAAATCGCCGTGACAAATGGATAGCCTAGATTCTTTCGGCTTATAGCGAAAAAGCCAGGTGATCAATTCATTCGCCCAGGTAAACCCTTGACCAGCCTGCTCAATCCGTTCAAGCATATCGCCTAGAAAGATTTGTCGAATATCGCGTTGGGCAAGTGTCGCTATCACGACGTCGGTATCTCGATTATGAAGCATACCGTGCGTTTCGCCCATAATCCTGGAAGACGCTGGCTCTCCCAACTGAAGAAGTGTTTCACCGGGAACACAATCCATGATGATAAACGGTGCATCAATAATGGTGACATCAGTACACACGAGATGGACCGCTGGCACCAGATGTTGCTGATCCGAAAGTGCGTTCTGAACAGTTGCTTCAAATACAGCCCGCGGGCCCTGTTCCCGGTTTGGATAGACCCTTAGAACAAGCTCACGGGACAGAGCTTCGATAACTCCATGTAATTGAAATCGAAATATTGAGGTATCGTAGCCGCCGGATATTCTGGTCAACGGCATTGAGTAGTTGGCGGACCTATTTCCCGGGATCCTGCGAAGGTAATTAATAAGTGAAGCAGACACTTTATCGTCGGACTGCGAATGGGACATTGGACTGGCCTCGGCCGCAACTCAATTTTCTGAGCCTGCTACCCAAAGTGAAGAGTTATTCGATGATCGAAGCCCGTAGAACGGGTTTACGTTTTTCCGACAATCGTGTTACCCGGGAAATCTCCATCTTTATCAAACAATATATGATCAATCTTACGCCGGCTAAGCAGTAGCCTGCGGTCGGGTACAATCGCTCCTGCTCTGGGTCCCCGTCGATATTGTATTCTCCGGTGACCTTTACGTCGTTCGACAAATCCCGGTTGCCTGGAAATGTCATCTGGATCAGGCATCAAATCAATCCAGCATTCGCAACCGATTTCCGCAAGCTTCATGGCAAAATCCATCGCCTGCGGTTCGGTCAACTCACCCTTGATTGTATATTCCACACCAGAGAACAGACGCTTTACCTTACCCGCTTCAAGTCTGAACACTTTGCCAAATCGCCGTTTAGTCACATCAGGCTCATATTCACCGGTCAGGTCTCCGGCAAATACCACCCTGTAGTTGTTGTTTTCAGCCATTTGGCCTGCCATTCCAGATTATCGAATTTGTTTTGAACCCGTATACCGCCCAAACTCCCGAATTTTAGTGCTACAGATAAAAATACAGGCGCTATAGCAGGCATTTTGCATCAAAATCATCCAGGCCACCAGATCAAGCAATCGGGTGGCGCATCTGTTAAGCAGACCTCACTGGGTCTATAATATGAACTTCACAAGCTTGAGCAAATAAAATGACAGACGCAACGCCAGAGAGCCCAAACGCGCCCCCGGGTAACGCCGCCATAAATGGCAGCATGTTCCTTTATGGAACCCCGGTCCTTCTAAATCATGAACAACACAGCTTGCTGGGTGTGACAAAGAAAGATAATCCTTTCGAATTTACAAAGCACATCAAGGCCATCCCAATTGTGGCGGCAGAATTTTCCAGTGTCCAGAAGCACTACCCCATTGTTTTCAGCAATCTCGATAACCCTGCACCCCTGGCAGTTGTTGGTCTCAAGGAAGATCGAAATCTGTTTGTAAACGACCAGGGTCAGTGGGACCCTCATAGTTATGTTCCCTCGTATATTCGAAGATACCCTTATGCGCTGGCTACCGGTGACAATGATCAAGCGGCAGTGGTGATCGACACGTCCGCAGATAGTATTACCACCGAATCAGATTTCCCTTTCTTTGACGGTCAATCAGTGACCAAAGAAACCCAGGATATGATAGATTTTTGCCAACAGTTTGCGCTTGAAGCAGCCAAAACCGAAAACCTGTGTCGAAGGATCAAGGAACTCGGGTTGTTAACACCACAGACGGCAACCCAGAACTCCGATGACGGTAGTGAACCATCAACAATTGCTAACTATGTTTCTATTGATCCACAAAAACTCTCGGGACTTTCTGCGGAAGAAATTCAATCTTTACTTAAAGAGGGAATACTCGCGTCCATTTTTTCCCAGGCATTTTCAATGGAAAACTGGACCCGACTAATTGCGAGAGAAAACCTGCAGAGAAGCTAGCCAAAGCTAAGTTGTTAGTTACGTAACGACTACACCGCCGGGTGAGAAATTTCTTAACCCGGCTTAACGCTTCACCAGGCGCTGCGCATAAAATCCGTCAGTACCATGTATGTCCGGTCTCAAGACAAGCTCACCATATTCATAAATGCTATTTGCCAAAGAACTGTCAATCGCACTTATATTCACCATTTCCGGATCAAGCCTTGAGCGCCCATGTTCTGATCGATGAAAGTCATCCCGGGTTTTCAGAAATGCATTAATCACCTGCTGATTTTCAGCTTCCAGTAGTGAACAGGTTGCATATACCAGGACCCCGCCGGGTTTAACGAGGGTCGCAGCGTGGGCCAGAATTTGAAGTTGTACGGCTACCAGTTCATCCAGATCCTGGCCAATCCATTTCAAGCCGGCATTTCTACGTAAGGTCCCCACTCCCGAACAGGGTGCATCAACCAGCACACAATCAGCCTGACCAAGAAGCTCGGGTGCAGTCATCGCAGTTCCGGTTTCCGCATCAACCAACAAAGTCTCGACTATGCTGACCCTGGATCGAGTCAAGCGAACAGCTAGACGCTCCAGGCGGTTAGCATACACATCACACGCAATCAGCCGGCCTTTATTCTGCATCAATTCAGCCAGGTGAAGCGTTTTGCCTCCAGCACCAGCGCAGTAATCGACCACCATCTGCCCAGGTTTTGGATCCGCGAGCCAACCAATTAGTTGACTCCCTTCATCCTGAAATTCGAATCCACCTGCTCGAAAAGACTTTAAATTTTGTAGCGGTCCTCTCTTTTGGACTCGAACGCCTGAAGTTGCTAACGGAGTTGGTGTGGCTTCGATTTTTGCTAACTCAAGTATCCGCAAGACATCATTGCGGGAATTTATTTGAGAGTTGACCCTGATGTCCACCTGGGCCGGTTGCAATAATGCCAAACACAAGCTTTGTAACTCGGCTTCGGAATATTGATTCTTCAGAGCCTGAAATAGCCATTCAGGTAAACTGAATTTTTGTGGAAATGTCAGAATGTCGTCAGTTACTCCTTGCAGAAAATGATGTAGCACTTCGATGAATTCGGCAGCGGCTGTCTCCAAAAAATCCTCGGGTTGCCATTCAAAGTAGCGCAGTAATCCACAAGCAGGGATAGCCTCAGACGCGACTACTCCGCTCACACCACTTAATTCAACCAGTGTTTGAAGCTCAAGTTTTCGACGAACGCAAAGATAGACGATATTTGCCAGGGATCGCCTGTCTTTTGCACCCATTTTCCTGTGCCGCCTGAAATACTTCTCCACAACCCGCTCGGTAGGTTCAGCGAACTCGAAAATTTCCCCAAGCAACTCAACGGCTTGTAAGTATCTGGTTCTTGAATAACGCATCTAATCTTCTCTTAACCGGAATACAGACCGCCGCTCCTACAATAAGCTGGTCTACAGTGTTATCTTCTTGATAGTCTCAGCGCGGATGTAAGGCTTCTATATCTGCTATTGTTAGACACACGAGAGTATATAACTTCAGTACCCTATTACCGGATAAATATGCAACAGAATAAAAAGACAGCCTTAATTCTCTCGGGTGGAGGGGCACGAGGCTCTTATCAGGTAGGCACCTTAAAAGCTATCGCACACATTCAACCCGATGGTGGTTCCAATCCATTCGATATTATCTGCGGGACCAGCGCCGGCGCAATTAACGCTTCACTTCTCGCCTGCGAAAGCGATCACTACGGTCATGCGATAACCAGGCTCGAGGCGCTTTGGAAAAACCTTGAATCCGACCGAATTCATAAGGTCGGCTACGCCCAATTGTTGAAATCTACGCTCAAGCTGTTTGGATCTTTTTTTAGCAGTGGAATTACGACTGGCCCACCTTCTGCGCTACTCGACAACGAACCCTTACGGGAACTGCTGACTTCTGAAATCGATTTTAGCAAACTCGATGAGCACATTAAAAATGGCAGGCTTCATGCACTCTGTATCACAGCGCTGGCCTATAACTCCGGTCAGAATATTAGTTTCTATCAAGGTAACAAGGACATAAAAGGCTGGCACAGAAATCAGCGTCTGGGGGTCAGTACCCGTTTGAATCACGATCACCTCATGGCTTCTTCTGCTCTCCCTACTATTTTCCCACCGGTTAAGATTCATCGGGAGTATTTCGGCGACGGTGCCATACGCCAGAGCGCGCCTCTGAGCGCTGCGCTTCACCTGGGTGCTGAGAAAATGTTCGTGATTGGCGTCAGTTACAACCATAAAGGTCGAGTCGAAACCCGGGAACGGGTGACCCATACGCCGACATTCGCCCAGATTGCGGGGCAACTGCTAAACAGTTCATTTATCGATGCGATGGATGAAGATCTGGAAATGCTCGAGCGATTCAATTTGATCAGTCGCTACCTCAATCGTGACCAACTTAAAGCTGCCAACATCCGCCCGGTTGATGTACTTACCATTACCCCCTCGGTACGATTCGATGCAATCGCCGCTAAACATATTCCCAGACTGCCCCTCTCTATGAGGACATTTTTTAGAACTATCGGTGCAACCGACACCGGTGGCGGCGCTAGTATGGCTAGCTATCTTTTATTTGAGTCCGAATTTTGCACAGAATTAATGGAGGCTGGCTATCGGGACGCGATGGACCGCGAGGAAGAAATTAGATCGTTTTTGACCCGCTGACACACTGCAAATCCGATAGCAGCAGGATAGCTCAAATTGAATTTTGCGCTATCCTGCCGCCGGTTGCCCCCCTGCCGGTTTTCAGTTCCGGAGGAAAAGTTTATCGGGAACCTGAACTTGAGATCAGGGATAAGAAGTCCGGGACTATCGTCCGGTAAACTCCGGCTTTCTATGCTCGAGGAATGCCTGAACACCCTCTTTAAAATCTTCGCTCTGAAACATGCCACCAAGATGCATCATCAATTGATCAACTGATGTATCGTAGGATTGCTCCAGGCCCATACGCATCATTCGCTTGGTTGTCTGCACCGCCAGTGGTGCATTATCCGCAATTTCCTGCGCCCACGTCATGGCAGTGGTCATCACCTCGGCATCGGGTACAACAGTATTAACCAGTCCAATTTCAAGACACTCATCCGCACCTACAACCCGACCACGGTAGTACAATTCCGCCGCCTTGGCCCAACCAATTAAACGCGGCAATAACCAGGTTCCGCCACTCTCGGGTACCACGTTTCGCTTGGCCGTCACTGCTGCCATTTTTGAAGATTGGGCAGCAACCCGGATGTCACAAAGCAAAGCGATATCCATGCCATAACCTGCTGCGGCACCATTCAGTGCACAAACTATAGGTGTATCAATATTCCACATCACATTGATGGGCGCGTCACGCAGGTCAAACAACTGGCGTGGACGATTGCTACCTTTTGAATCTCCACTGCCTATCCCGCCTTGCCCCACGTCAATCAAATCCAGACCCGCACAAAAACCCTTTCCGGAACCTGTCAGGACAATACATCTGACGTCGGGATCTTTATTTGCCTCGGTCATTTTTACCGAAAGCTCATTCAGCATGAGTCGGCTGATCGCATTAAGCCTGTCTGGGCGATTGAGCGTGATAACAACAATATTGCCCTGTTGTTCGACCAATAGTTCTTCAGTAGAAGATGCGCTAACTGTCATGATATTTCCCTCTTTGATATAAATAGTAAAGTCATCAGGCTGACCCTTTTCAGGATGAATCCTGAGCTAAGTGTGTAAGATGCCACAGCCGGTGATCGCGGGCCATTGCTCAATTACCGCTGGACCAGAAAAAGACTGCTTGAATGACACTAATAATTCCCGGAATCCTGTGATCATTGACTCTCAATAAAATGTCTGATGTCTTTGACCGCCTTACTCCTTCGCCGGTGGAAGACCGAGAATGACACAACCAAATCAGCATGCCCAATTCCGGCATAAACTTCCCGCGACGCTCTACCGCCAACAGCAATTTGTTTTTCCATCAGGCTTTTGGAATGTCCCCGCCTCACCCTGTTGTCATCCCGGCCATGGAGCAGGTAGAGAGGTGGCGCCCCGGGACGAACGAAGTTGACCGCCTGTGAGTTTGGGTATTCATGTTCAGGGGCAAACAGGTCCCAATGACTCTCCTCGGTATATGGATAGAAATCGTAAGGTCCTGACAGCCCGATAAACGCTGTAATTCGATTCTCTACTTCATCAATGTGAGACAACAGTTCCTTGTTGAGGCATAACAATGAACCCAGTTGGGCTCCGGCAGAATGGCCCATAATAAATATGGGCCTTTCAGCTTCAATCTCCTCGTTCTGCAGAAGCCAGGTCGCCGCAAGCCGGACATCGTCGAGCATGCTGCTAAATCGAACTTCCGGATAAAGTCGATAATCCGGCAATACCACATCACATCCCATGCCGCAGAGTGTATCCGCGACAAAACGATAGTCCTGCCGATTCCCGCTCTGCCAGTTACCCCCATAGATAAAAAGTACAAGCGGGCGGAGTTTGGTTCGTTCATCCTCTGAATATCCCTGAACATTCTCCCGAACCCTGTCCCGGACATAGTAGTCGAGACGATTACGGGCATGCGGACCGTATTTTATCCCTCGACGCACTCGATAGCCGCCCGATCTTGCGAGGGCATTTATAATTTGTAAGCCCGCAAGTTGGGCTGAAGCTTCGACGATTTTCTTGAATTTCAATGGCCTATTTCCCAATAATCCTGTAGCATCTGACGCGGTTTTTATTGGTCCCGCACTGGTCGTTGAAAGACGCGCAACTCCGCTAGTCGCTATATTTAACCACGCTTGTCACACCTCACAGGAAACAAGCGGGAGCCATGCCACAGTGACCAGATCTCTGGTTACCGAATTATATATGTTCCGTAGCCAAATTATTGATGGGCACAGAACGAACACCGAACAATAAACGTTAACGTTTGCATTGGCAAAATTATGCAGCAGTGTGCTGCAGCGCCGATCAACATACATTTAAATGGAAAAAACAGACATTGCTGTATCGTCAAGAACACAGGGTAGATTACTGCTCATCCGTTGCCTCGATTTCAACCACCGGAATAGTCAAAAAATCAGCCGCCAGCGTCATTAGCGTTTTCCTCTTGTTAATTGCCACCCTGTTAGGTGATATCCACGCCGCCGCCGGCTCGTCTCTGACAGACTCAAGGGTTATGCGGGAAATAGATCCCGACATCACTACGGTCATGATCAAAAAACAGACATCCAAACTGGGCATGAAGATCGATGGGGTCCTTGATGAAGCCGTCTGGGCGTCGATCCCTTATATGGATGATTTTTTTGTCATTGAGCCTGACACCCTGGTGCCGGGCGAATTTCGTACCGAAGCCAGATTTTTCTACACCGAAAAAGGTCTGTATGTAGGGGTACGCAGTGAACAACCCGCAGAAACTTTAATCTCAAGATTGAGTTCCAGGGATCAGTTTATTCCAAGGGATTCAATCTCCTTCACAATCGACCCGGGCGGTGAAGGTTTGTATGGATACTGGTTCGCCGTTAATCTCGGTGGAACACTTCAGGATGGCACTGTATTGCCGGAACGCCAATTTAGCAATCAATGGGATGGCCCCTGGAAAGGAGCGTCTGCTGAAGATGAAACAGGCTGGAATGCTGAGTTTTTTATCCCCTGGTCAATCATGACAATGCCGGACACAACCTCCAGCACACGCAACCTTGGCATCTATATGTCCAGGAGTGTTGCTCACAAAAATGAGCGATGGGCATTTCCGGCGCTACCCAGAACAACCAGCGTATTTCTTTCACAGCTAAGAAGGATGCAGATTGAAGGAGTCAATCCCAAGCAACAATTTACTTTTTACCCCTATGCTTCAACGACTTACGACAATCTCAATGATGCTGATCCTGACAATTATAAAGCCGGCTTTGACGTATTTTGGCGCCCCACCACTAATCTCCAACTAACCGCGACTGTAAACCCTGATTTCGGCAATGTTGAATCGGACAACGTTGTTGTAAACCTATCGTCATTTGAGACTTTTTTCCCGGAAAAGCGACCATTTTTTCTGGAGGGCAATGAAATTTTTGATGCCACCCCCAGAGCCAGGCAAAGGCGGGGCGGTCGCGGTAGCCCAACCACGCTGGTCAATACTCGCCGCATTGGCAGTTCGCCAATTGACCCGGGCATAGACGATTTCGAACTGGAAGACATCGAGATCAATCAACCCTCGGAACTGGCTGGCGCGGCCAAGATCACAGGCCAAAATGGCAAACTCCGCTACGGCGTCCTTACTGCTTTTGAAGAAGACACTTTGCTTGAGGGTGAACTAAATCTAGCACCATTTAGTGTTGTTCAGGATGGTCGGGAATTTGGTGTGGCCAGGCTACTGTATGAAGATACCAGCACCGGGGCGCGACGTGGTTTTGGCTGGTTAGGGACTATTGTAGATCACCCACAGTCGAAGTCGATGGTCCAATCATTTGATGGACACTACCTCTCACGTGATGGCAACTGGAATACTGATGCCCAGATAATGTACAGCGATGTTGATGACGTTACCGGTGCCGGAGGTTTTGTCGATGTCCAGTACAACCCCTCCCAGGGCCGCGAGCACAGCGTCAGCTTTGACTACTTTGATGAAAATCTGGAAATCAACGATTTTGGATTTTTACAACGCAACGATCTTGTTGGTATGCGCTACAGGTATGAAAGAACTGAGTCAGGATTTAGTCACATCAGATCAAGAGAAACATCTATCAGCGTAACCCAGCAGTACAATACCGACGGAAAAAGCGTTCGGGCCGGTCTCTTCACTTCGCAGGATCGGCTGTTCAATAACAACAATTTTATGTTTATGGAATTTAACTATTTCCCGGAACGATGGGATGATGTGAACAGCGACGGCAACGGCTCCTTCAAGATTCACGATCGTCTGAATACCGGCATGTTCTATGGGACAGATCGATCAAAAACCCTGAGCACAGAATATGGCCTGTTTTACTCTGAAGAGGACCTTGGGGGTAGAACACTGGAGGCTCAATTTAACGCCACCTGGCGTCCGACCGATAGATTTTCACTCACCTCTTTCATTACCTATGAAGACAAACAGGGTTGGTTGATTCACCATGATAGCCGCGACTTTACGACGTATAACACATCCCTGTGGCGCCCCCGTATTGAGGCGGATTTCTTTCTGAGTGCGAGACAGCAGTTCAGAATTACGGCACAATGGGCTGGTATCAAAGCCTTCGAAGACCAACGCTGGGTTGTTCCTGTTGGTGATGGCGAATTGGTTGAAGAGACGAGAGGTGCCACCGATTCCCTCAGGGACTTCAGCATCAGTCGACTCACTTTCCAGGCTCGATACCGCTGGGAAATTGCCCCCTTGTCAGACCTCTTCATCGTCTATACCCGCGGATCAAATGTCGATAGTCGGCCCCGTGACAGCTTCTCTGATTTAATTCGTTCATCCTGGACAGAGAGACTGGTCGACGTGTTTGTCGTAAAGCTTCGCTACCGAATAGGCAACTAACGCAACAGATCTGGACCGCCTCTTATGCAAAAAGAACCGCCACTTTGGATATTCGGTTACGGTTCTTTGATATGGAGAGCTGACTTTCCGTTTGTCGAGCGTGCTCCCGCTGTGATCAATGGGTATGTGCGCAGGTTCTGGCAAGGATCCTCCGACCATCGCGGCAACCCGGAATACCCTGGGCGCGTTGTAACCCTCCTTGCAGCCCCTGATCATTCATGTTGGGGCATGGCCTATAGAATTGCACCCGGGTTGTCTGAGGAGGTGCTGGAGCATCTCGATTACCGTGAAAAAGGAGGCTATGACCGGCTTGAGATTGAGGTGGGAATTGGTGACGGTAAATATCCAGGGCTTACCTATTTTGCAACGCCAGATAATCCGGAGTATCTGGGGAAGTCAGACCTCAATGAGATGGTAGAGCAAATCATGAATGCTGTTGGGCCAAGTGGCACCAATATCGATTATGTCCTTAGTTTGGATGAAGCATTAACCAGACTGAGAGTAAGCGACCCCCATGTCTCCAAAATTGCAAGCAAGCTTCGTAGTCGATTGGACCAGTCTTAGGCAAGTATCAATCTGGCGATTCAGTTTAATTTAGCGTTACCTGGACGGCCTTAAATTTTTCAAGCTAGTGTAAACATCTATCATTTCCCTGCCAATACCTCTGCAATAATGAGTTCCAGCGTTGCCATCTGTTCCTTCAGATGTTCCAACTCCAGCGCAATCACGGCTTTTTCATCTCCTTTTGCCACTTTCAACTGCTCTTCGAGGTCGACAATTCCCGACTTAAGCTGGGCCTTTTCGGAATTAAACTGTTCCGCTTGCTCAGCTTTGTCAAATACAATATCTTCCGCGCTGGAATTATCTACAGAGCTACTCTTTTTTTCCATTGTCGTCAGGGGTACAGGCACTACCCTGGTTCCATCCATACGCCGCTGGTTAACAAAACCAGGCGATACAATCTCGATGTTCTCACCATGGAGAATATCCAGGATTGCGATCCGGAGATTAGACCGGGCCGTAATCAACCCTTTAACTTCCGTCAATATGCCAGCAACCTGATAACTGATTGCAAAATCTCCAAGCTCTGTGATGTGCACAAAAGGTTCTTCCAGACCACTTTTGGTGGCGGCGGCTAGCAACAGTGGTCTAATACGATTGTGACTGAGGTCATAACCCAGTGAAAGACTTGTCGACACAATGGCACCTGAATTCCTGACAGTAGCAACAGGCTGCGTGACAAGAAAAGTATTTGGAATTGCTATCAGTTCCCTGCTCTCAGATTGCACCTCCGTGTCAAACAATCCACGTTCAGCTACTCGACCAAAGTGTTCACCAACTTGAATAAAATCACCCACCCGGAACGGAGTTGTCACCCTCAATAATATTCCTGCCATCAAGTTTGCAAAAATATTCCCGGACGAAAAGGCAAAAACAGCGGAGATTACAAGACCAATGAGGCCGATGATCTGGTTCATGGTATAGGACGCAACCGGGAGCGCTAATACGATAATGATTATTCCCACCAGGGTCAGCCCCATCATCGTGAGTAACCTCGGAAACAGTTTTTCGCTTCCCAGTTCGGTCTGCCGGGCGATTAGCATAATATGGGCAGTCCACAGTACAGCGACAACACAAATCAGGACTATGGCAAGTGGCAAGAGGTCAAAAAGTGCAAGTTTTAGCGTTTCAAGATTAAACATTTTGGATTTAAGCGCCTTCTAAGAGTGTTTATCCGAATATCAATTACCACCGGATGGATGTGCCCGGGTACAAAATACGGTTCACCTTACCCGGCAGTATCGAAAGTTAATGGTGAAATTGCAATAACCAGCGTTACTCCGTAAATTATCCCTCTCGAACACTGCGGAGAACCTCTTGAAAACGATTAAGTCAATCGAAAAATATAAAAACGAAATGACAGCCTGGCGACGAGATATCCATGCTCATCCTGAAATAGCATTTGAAGAGCACAGGACCGCGCGAATTGTTGCGGAGAAGCTTGAGAGTTTTGGGATTGAAGTTGAAACCGGCATTGCTGGTACCGGTGTTGTTGGCACACTCAAAAAAGGCCGGGGGAATCTCGCTATTGGATTGAGAGCCGACCTTGATGCATTGCCCATTCAAGAGGCGAATGATTTTGAGCATGCTTCAAAAAATCCGGGGAAAATGCATGCCTGTGGGCACGACGGTCACACCACTATGCTGTTGGGTGCAGCAAAGTATCTCGCCGAAGAATCAGATTTTGAAGGCACTGTTCATTTTATATTCCAACCCGCCGAGGAAAATGAGGGCGGTGGACGCGCCATGATCGAAGCCGGGCTATTTGACAAATATCCGGTTGAATCAGTTTTTGGGATGCACAATATTCCAGGGATGGCGGTTGGCACCTTTGCCATTAAACCGGGTCCAATGATGGCGGCATTTGATATATTCCGCCTCAAAATTATTGGCAAAGGCGGACACGCAGCTATGCCTCAATTCACCATCGACCCAATGTTGGTCGGTACAAAAATTGTTGAAGCCTATCAGTCCATCATCAGTCGTTTTATTGACCCGCAGGAACCCGCGGTTCTTAGTGTTACCCAATTTCACGCAGGGGATGCCTATAATGTCATACCTAACGAGGTTGAGATCAGGGGCTGCACCCGATGTTTTTCTCCGAAAGTGCAGGCGCTGATGGAAGAAAAAATGCGAACCATGGCAACACAGATCGCTTCGGCTTATGGTGCGGAGGCAGATTTCTTTTACGAAAAACGTTATCCCGCGACCATAAACTCGAAAGCAGAGGCTGATATTGCAGGAGAAGTCGCTGCCAGTATTGTTGGGGCTGACCGGGTCAACCTGAATCCCAAGCCTGCCATGGGCTCTGAAGATTTTGCCTACATGTTGCAGGAAAAACCCGGTAGTTATATCTGGACCGGCAATGGTGACGGTGAAGGATCATGTATGGTTCATAATCCCGGTTATGACTTCAATGATGATGTGTTACCCGTTGGTACCACCTACTGGGTTCGACTGGTTGAGAAGCTTTTACCTCCGCTCAGCGAATCCCGCTAATTTCAAAAGGGGCTAGCCCATGACAGCAAAATCGTACCCATCAAAACTGCAGAAGTTTTTGGATAAATCCCTTCGGAAATTTAATGTTCCGGGTGCCAGCCTCGCTATCCTCCGTCGCAACAAAATATATGCAACCGCGAATAGCGGTGTTACCAGCCTTAAAACAAATATCCCGGTCTCGGAAGATACCCTGTTCCAAATTGGGTCTATCACTAAAACATTAACCGCTACGCTGGTCATGCAGTTGCTCGATGAAGGTCTCATTGAACTGGATGCCCCTGTGATCCGCTACCTTCCCAATTTCCAGGTGGGTAATAGAGATACAGCAAAAACGGTGACTATCCGCCAATTGTTATCCCACCAGAGCGGAATAGACGGGGATTATTTTGTTGATTCCGGCCGGGGTGCTGATTCAATCGCGAACCTGCTTGAAAAAGCCAGCCTGATTCCAAGTCTGTTCCCGCCAGGACAGAAGCTGTCCTACTGTAACCTGGGCTTCGTCATACTGGGGCGAGTGACGGAAGTCGTAACCGGCCAAACCTGGGATCAGGTACTGCAAACTCGACTGTTTGATGTGTTAGACATGCAAGACGCCTTTAGCGATCCGGATATGGCACTAAAATACAGTTGCGCCATCGGCCATGTTCAGAGCAGTAAAAATAAAAATGTCTGGTATTCGAGTAATACCCCATACCTTTCCTATGGCCAACGCCCCGCCGGCTCGACACCGACAATGACCGCGAGGGATCTGCTGAAATTTGTCCAAATGCACGTGTCAAAAGGCAGATCAGGCGATGGTCAGCGGGTACTTAAAGCAGCCAGCATCAATACAATGCAACGCCAGCAGATCAAAGCACAAAAGCACAGTCCGCCTGACATTAAAGGGTGGGGATTGGGATGGATGCTATTTGACTGGAATGGTACGAAACTTTATGGTCACGATGGTGCCACCATCGGACAACGTGCCTATCTAAGAGTCTGTCCTGACAAAGACATTGCAGTCGCACTCCTCACGAATGGTGGTGACGGTGCAGGGTTATTTCGAGAGATATTTAGTGAAATTTTTGAACATCTTGCACAATCGACCATGCCACCCCTACCCGCGTCCAACCCCAACTTGCAAATCAACCTCGACAACTATATCGGGGACTACAAAAATATCAACGAAGAAATTCAAATACGCCGAACACGAGAAAACCAGGAGACACAACTCACAGTCAGCCACTATGTTCCGGGATTCGGATATCAACCGCAGACCCGGGATCTCAAGTTAATCTTTATCGATAAAAATACCGCTAAGCTCGACACCGGAGACGAGGTAACCGATCGGGGGCTTTATCTGTTCTCGGATTATGACGAGCATCAAAAGGCCAAATTTGTCCTGACAGGTCTACGCCAGTATCGCCGGTAAAAATATCTGCTCGAACAAGTGCCAGGCCTGATCCACCAGATAAAAATTAGGCGCGTCCGCATTTAGGGTTCAAACCGCTCGCTATAGTTTTCCGCACCCACTTCTTTCACATCTTTTAACCAGTCACCGGCATAGGGCCAATCTTCAGGACTTTCGGGATTGGGTCCCTGCCAAAATCTACTTAAGGGACCCTCACCTACCCGTTCCAATGACCAGGCCTGTCGTCGAAACGTCCAACTATCGGGTACAAGTTCGTGTGCCTTCCTAAAATGTTTAATCGCAAGATCTCGAAGTCCGTCAATCTCGAATTGTACCGCCAGTTCGAAATGTGCATGTCCCATGGCCACCGCCTCGCTTCGCGGCCGCGAGCGACTCACAACTTTTGTTGGACTCATCGCAAATTTACTTTCCGCACCCAGGGTCACCCAATCCTTTAGGGCAAGATGATAGCTTTCCTTGTCGCTGTTAAATTTTGCTGCTTCGGTCAACATTTCTTTCATCCGTACCGGAAGCTCCGATGGTAGCTCTATACCTGGTACACCAGGCGCTTTTTCACCAGGCTTTGCTGGTGGCGCTGGCGCAGGTTCTGCCGGACGAACGATCATGCCATTTTCATCTACCCAGATACTGCTGGGAATATTAATCACACCAAACAGGTTTGCCAATTGATGGTGTTGGTCGATCAGTGATGGATGAGTCGGTTTGGCGGCTTCAATAAAAGAACGACAACCTTCGACCCCCAGGCTATCCAGGCCAACAGTCACGAGTTCAAAATTCTGATCTTTCAGTTCTTCTCTGAGTGCTTGCCACACGGGCAAGTCGCCGGAACATCCTCAGTAAGGAGCCCAGGCATATATGAGGACTTTTTTACCTAAAAGGCTGGAAAGCCTAAACTCGTTACCGTCCAGGTCGGGTAGTACAAGCTCCGGCGCTCTGGCGGAACTCAACGCTTTACCACCTAGAGAATCGGGACCCAGCGCCCAAATTGGTACTTCAGGTTCTTCAACCAGGGCTAGATTCAACGCCTCTGCCAGATAACCTACGTCAACCCAGGTGGATTCACTGACATTGTCACTGTCGTTGTCACTATTGTCGCCACTACCGTTGTTTTCAATAATCGGCATATGGTTAACTGGAATACAAAGGTCATTTTTACAGGCGCCTTCAGGCTTAAGAAGCCATCCGGTCTTGCGCTCAAATTGAGTCCTCGGGAGTTTCAGGGATTTCAAGATCATCCTGGGTAAGCTCCCTGGTTAAATTTCAAGATCCATCAAATAGTCACGAGGCATACTGCCAGGCAGATCCAGTAGGGCACTTCTGATTCCTGTTGTTATCAAGCAAGCACTATGGATGCGCATGGTTGACAGATTAAGGATGTGGTAAGTTCAATACCACCGAGATTTCTAACATCGACCAGTTTAGCCATAAAAACCGACAGATAACCAGAGGAAAATCCAATGTTCCAATACATCATCCAGCGGTTCAGTTTCGCCCTGCTATCTGTTCTGTTAGTTACAGGGTGCAGCGACGGCAACCGAATAATACAGGAGGATGTTAAGTCATCAGTAGGCAAAAAGGCCGGGGCGACTGCCCATAAGCTGTCTGATACGGAGTTTCAACGGCTTGAGGGTCTGGCAGCCAGAGTGAAAATAATTCGCGACGACTTCGGCGTGCCACATATCTATGGCAAAACAGATGCCGATGCCGTATTTGGACTACTCTATGCGCAGGCGGAAGATGACTTTAACCGTGTGGAACGCAACTATATCTGGGCAACCGGACGACTGGCTGAAGTTGAAGGAGAGGAAGCGCTGTTCAGTGATCTCCGCGCACGCTTGTATATGACCAATGAAGAGGCGATCTCTGCCTATCAGAAATCTCCGGAATGGCTCAAGGCACTTTGTGATGCTTATGCTGATGGACTCAATTATTACCTCGCGACCCACCCTGAGGTGAAGCCGGATTTACTCACTCGATTTGAGCCCTGGATGCCAATGTTTTTTTCCGAGGGATCAATCGGTGGCGACATTGAACAAATTCCACTGAAGGGTATCCGCAAGTTTTACGGCGCAAAACAATCGGTGAAGAAACATCTGCTCGCCAACAACTCAACTGATGCCTCCCATTTCGACTTGAGGGAACCAAGAGGCTCAAACGGGTTTGCGATCTCAGGCGATCTAACAGAATCAGGCAATGCCATGCTACTCATCAATCCGCACACTTCGTTCTATTTTCGAGGAGAGGTGCATGTCGTCAGTGATGAAGGACTTAATGCTTATGGTGCCGTCACATGGGGTCAGTTTTTTGTCTACCAGGGTTTTAATGAAAATACTGGTTGGATGCATACCTCTACGCGACTCGACTTCATGGATGAATTTATCGAGCAGGTGGAAAGGATCGACGGCAAGCTAATGTACCGCTACGGCGAAGAATGGCGTCCCGTTGAAGTGACTGAAGTTACCTTAAAATATCTGGATGGTGCTGAAATGTCAGAACGCACCTTCCCGATGTATCACACACATCATGGCCCCGTGACTCATACGATCGATGATCAGTGGGTCGCAACGAAGATAAACTGGGATCCAGTGAATGCCCTGGAGCAGTCTTACATCAGAACCAAACAAACCGGACACAGGGGCTTTCGGGAGATGATGGATATTCGCACCAACTCTTCCAACAATACTGTTTACGCAGACTCCGAAGGAAATATCGCGTATTACCACGGTAATTTTGTACCAAAACGAAATCCAGCCTACGATTTTTCCCAACCAGTGGACGGTAGTAACCCTGATACAGATTGGCAAGGTGTACACACCGTGGACGAAATAGTGACAATTCTGAATCCCGGTAATGGCTGGATTCAGAACTGTAACTCAACACCGTTCACCGCCGCAGCCGAGTTCAGTCCAAAGCGTGCGGACTATCCTGTCTATATGGCTCCGGACCCTGAAAATTTTCGTGGTATTCATGCGGTCTCGGTTCTGACGGGCCAAAAAAATATGACTTTGGATAAACTGATAAAGGTTGCCTACGATCCTTATCTGCCAGGATTCGAAAAACTTA